>Ga0207018_1039_pt1 | contig 23782 bp, 20 predicted proteins | sample Alteio_BWMinCont_52_FD_153476 | JGI IMG/M metagenome (GOLD analysis project Ga0207018, IMG submission 153476) | Enriched cells from forest soil in Barre Woods Harvard Forest LTER site, Petersham, Massachusetts, United States -... | ecosystem: Environmental > Terrestrial > Soil > Temperate forest >...
TTGATTTATAAGGTATGTCCATCGCGCAAAAGATTACTTCATCAGCTTTATAAATTTTAACCAACTGATTCAATTGATTATAGGAACCAATAAAATTGCCTTTCTCACTATCCTTAGGAGATACTATCCCAATATTATTATATTCAATATTTGCTTTATCCAGCAGTGCCAGAGTCCTTTCCGCTTCGGGAATGCTGCCAATTATCATAATTTTTTTTACGGCCGCATCATCCGCCATAAAGTTTTTACGGTCCTTCAAAAATCTTAAAACAATCCTGTTAACACCAAAAACAATGACTGCTATTATGCCGCCTATTATGATGATAGCTCTCGAAAACCGATATTTTTCATCAAGAAAAGCATAAAATAATGATATGATCATTGTACCCCAGAACGCGCCGATAATTAACTTCTTGCCTAAGAATGGCTTTTGGTATCCCTTCGCGAAAAACAGCCCCAAGATCCAACAGCCTATGTATATCGGGATAAATATAGTAATAAGAGAATCAGGGTATTTACCACCATGTACATACTTTATGGTATGCTCCCAGTACTTAACAACCAATATCATACTTATGTATAGTACTCCGACATCAATTATTGGTAATAGGAGCTGTCTAAGCAGTCTTACAAGTACGGCAGCCCCCGCGCGAAGGTATATTGCTGCATTAATGAGAAGCGCAAACATGGCAGCTCTATTTGATGCGAAATGCTTTCTGGCAAATATGACCATCGCTTTATAAAAGGCAAAGACATAGTTGACACTACTCTTTTTAGTGCTTTCTCCTTTATAATGAATGATGGAAGTTTCTGAGAGATAGTAGTTCTTATAACCAGCCTTGGAGATTCTGTAGGAGAGATCAATATCTTCTCCATACATGAAGTAATCTTCGTCAAGGAGACCTGTCTTCTCAAGAGCCTCGCGCCGGAGAAGCATGAATGCACCTGCCAGTACGTCAACTACCTGGTTTTTATTTTTATCAAGGAAGCCAAGATGATAACGGCCAAATGTCCTGGACTTTGGGAAAACCTTTGAGAGGCCAAATATTTTAAAGAATGCAACCAATGGGGTAGGGAGGCCTCTTTTACTTTCAGGGAGGAAATGACCTTTGCCATCAAGCATTTTCACGCCAAGTCCACCGGCATCAGGATGTTGATCCATGAACTTGAGCATAATGCTAAAGGTATCCTCGGCTACTACAGTATCAGGATTTAGTAATAGGACATATCCGCCTTTGCTTTGTCTTATAGCCTGGTTATTAGCGGATGAAAAGCCTTTATTGTCTTTGTTGACAATAATTTGGGCGTGAGGGAACTTTGCCCGAACCATGTCCAGCGAACCATCTGAAGAGTTATTATCAACTACCCAGATATCAGCGCAAAAAGGGTAAAAATCAACTGCCAAGGGGCGAATAGCTCTATAAACCGATTGAAGGCACTGCTCCAAAAAGTACTTAACATTGTAATTAACAATGACTATGGATAGCTTTACCTCCTTATTCATATTTTATAAGGGATACGACCCAGAATAGACCGGCCCAGTGTTATTTCATCAGCATACTCGAGCTCTCCTCCAATGGCTATGCCTCTTGAGATGGCAGTTACTTTTATAGTGCCCTTCAGCTTTTTAGAAATATAAAATGCGGTTGTATCACCCTCCATTGTAGCAGCAAGTGCAAAAATGATCTCATTTGCATTTGATCTTTCAATGCGCTCATACAGTGGTAATATCCTAATATCATCAGGCCCGATTCCATCAACAGGAGATATAAGACCACCCAAAACATGGTATACCCCCCGATACTGGCTTGTGTTTTCAATAGCCATTACGTCTCTCAAGTCTTCTACAACACATATAACGTCATGATTACGATTCTTATCCGCACAAATATTACATAACTCGCTGTCTGAGATATTATGACATTCCGAACAGAATTTGAGGTCAGTTTTAAGTTTAAGCAAAGAATGTGTAAGTTGCTCTACCGGTACTTTATCTTGCTTTAAAAGGTGGAGTACCATTCTTAATGCAGTCTTTTTCCCGATACCCGGCAGCTTAGCAAATTGAATAACGGCTTCTTCGACTATTTTTGAGGGAAATTCCATGCTCTATTTAAGGATTGTGGCAATCCATGCAAAATTAGCTTATTTTTGGACGAAATTTCACCTGATGACTCCCCTTTTAACGGCTACCGTTGTTGGAACTTATATCTTGCTTCTATTGATCATAGCAAGGCTCACTTCAAAAAAGAATGATAACCAGACCTTTTTTACAGCAAATCGCAGTTCCCCTTGGTTTCTAGTGGCTTTTGGGATGATTGGGACATCCATTTCCGGGGTTACATTCATATCTATTCCCGGCCAGGTTGATTCTATCGCTTTTTCTTACTTCCAGATTGTAATCGGCTACTTTTTTGGATATCTTACTATTGCAATGGTATTGTTGCCATTGTATTACAAGCTTCATCTTACCTCCATATATACTTATCTGGATACCAGGTTCGGGATAAATACTTATAAGACCGGGGCTTTTTTTTTCCTGCTTTCCAGAACTTTAGGATCGGCATTGCGGCTGTTGTTGGCTGTTAATGTATTCTATGTGATTATTTTTAAAGCGCTTGGTGTGCCTTTTGAAGTAGCAGTGATCATCTCAATGCTATTCATACTTTTATATAGCATTCGGGGAGGAGTTAAAACTATTATCTGGACAGATACGCTACAAACATTGTTTTTAATCGCTTCCCTCGTTCTTACTATCATATTTCTCAATAAGTACTTGTCATTGAATGTGATTGATTCGATAAAATTCATTGCTGAAAGCAAGTATTCTAAGATATTCTTTTGGGACTATCATGACAACAATTTCTTTATGAAGCAATTCTTTAGCGGGATGTTTATTACCATTGCAATGACTGGACTCGATCAGGATATGATGCAGAAAAACCTTACCTGCAGGAGTTTAAAAGATGCACAAAAGAACATGATGGTATTTAGCATTATACTGATGTTTGTGAATCTCTTGTTCTTAGCTCTTGGTGCGCTGATGTTTGTATTTGCCAAAAATAAGGGTCTTGCTTTACCGGAAGTATCAGATGATCTCCTGCCTATAATTGCAAGAGATTATCTGCCTATAGCTTTTAAATTCATATTTCTTATCGGATTGACTGCAGCCACTTTTGCCAGTACAGATTCTGCTCTCACTGCTTTAACAACCTCATTTTGTGTTGATTTCTTAAACTTTCATAAAAAGGGGAGTGATCATAAAGTATCCACGAGGTATATGGTGCATATTGGGTTTGCAATTCTTATTATCCTCATTGTGATGGTATTTCACTTGTTTAGTAAAGATAAAAGCATTATTAAGACACTCTTCGATGCGGCAGGGTATACGTATGGGCCATTGTTAGGGTTATACGCATTCGGATTGTTTACCAAACGTAAAATTGTAGACAAATATGTTCCATATATCTGTATTTCAATACCAATCATCATGTATTACCTTGTTCAATATATTAGCAGAAATGTGACATCTTATAAAATAGGATTTGAGAAGATTATCATTATTGGATTGATCGTTTTCCTTGCAATTCTCACAACCAGCAAAGCTTACGAAGGCGAAAAAAAATCAAAAACCGCTTCTTAATTAAAATTAAGTACTAATTTAGCAGTCTTTAACGACGACCAATAGATGCGGAAAACTTTAACGCTGTGTATTTTACTTGCTTTTTCAATTAGTGCAATTGCTCAAAAGCATAAAAAGAATGGCGTTGATGATCAAGCGATTAAAGATAGTTCGGTGATAACTTCTACCCAATTATCTACGGATACTCTTTATTTGAGAATGTACCATAATGGAATGAAATATGGCGATTACAGGACTGCAATCATTGCCTTAAATGCTCTTTATGCTATTCATCCATCCTACATTGGATATCTTGATTCACTTTGTCTTCTTTATGCCCAAACTGAAAATTATGCCCAGTGTATATTTACTGGCCGGGAGCTTGTGAAATACATGCCTGATAATATTTCAATTATCAGCGCCATGGCGGTATCTGAGCAGCAATTAGGGAGATATGAAGAAGCACTTGATCTATTTAAAAAGGAATATGCTAAAAATTCTTCTCTTTATGCTTCATATCAAATTGCTGTGCTGCAATATGCACTTAAAAAATATGGAGAAGCACAAGCATCTTTGGATCGATTAATTCTGGACCCAGAAGCAATTAAAACCAAAATTAATTTTTCAGCCTCCTCAAATTCCACGCAACCGATAATTTACAGAGCCGCAGCTGAAAATCTAATGGGTATTATTTACCAGGAATTAAAAGATTATCCAAAAGCAAATGAGCATTTTAAGAAAGCTTTGGAAATACAACCGGATTTTGTATTAGCCCAAAATAATAAAGAATCATTAAAGAAACTGATGGAAGTTGACAACAAAGAAGTAAAAAGCGGGAAAAACGCGTCAGGAACAGATAAAAATAACACAAAAACGAAGTAAATTTTTCACAAAACCATGAAAAAGACATTATTTTACATTTCGCTATTTATTATGGCAGCAGTGTGGAATCAAAGTATTGCTCAATCGAATACTGATAATTCCACTAAATCAACCGCAGACTCTAAAAATAAGAATGATGATAAGAAAACATCTTCACAGACAAAAAAAGGTAGAGATGCTTCCATTAAAAATAAGGAAGCTATGTTCCAGGATAAAAATAAATCATGGGTCATTGGAGTACACGGTGGTCTACCGATGGTAATTGGGGATATACCGTCTCAGTCCGGTATTGGGTATGGCGTAAATATACAAAAGGCATTTGGATATTCATTTGCATTAAGACTACATGAAATAAGTGGCTATGCAACAGGGCTTAACTGGCAAGAAAATGGCCCTTCAACTCTTGTCTATAATAATGCTGTAAATGGTGCTAATAATCCAAATGCAAACTATGTGGCAAATGATAAGGGAATTTACACCAATTACAAGATGACCTTCAATAAATTATCCCTGGATGCCGTCTTTTATCTTAATAACATTAATTTTAATAAAGAGAACCAAAAGTTTTTGATATATGTGGCTGCCGGTTTTGGAGGGATGTTATTCGATACAAAAGTAGATCAACTTAATGCAAATGGCAACATGTATGATTACTCAAAGATTAACGGCAATAATTATGCGAATAGAAATCAGACTTACAGCCAATTGAAGTCATTACTCGATGGCACTTATGAAACGCAGGCAGATGTTGGAGATTACCCCAAGCTATTTGGCCAATCATTATTGCCTTTTGTTTCAGGAAGTGTGGGTATTTTGTATCGAGTATCTGATCGTGTTTCATTGTCATTAGAGGCGACCTATGGTTTTACCGGTAGTGATGAACTTGATGGCCAAAGATGGTCCTCAAACGGATCAGGTGGCGCAGTACTAAGTTCTAATCCGGACGCGTTTACTTATATAAATCTCGGTTTTAATTTCAGACTTGGTAAAACCGAAAATGTAAGCTGGTATTCAAATCCCTTATCTCTTCCATATAAAACTATTATGGAAAATAAGAAAAAACTTGAAAAAGTGGATAAGATCGAAAAGCAGGTAGCTGACATGAATAAAAAACTTGACACCGCTATGGCAAATATTGATTCTCTGCTAAGAGACAGCGATGGAGATGGTGTGGCGGACTACTTCGACAAGGAAGATTCAACGCCTCCAGGTGCCGTTGTTGACGGCGCAGGGCGCACAATATTCTTTAAGGACGCAGATGGAAACCTTGTATATGTTGATCCGAATAAAGGAAGTGCTGGAGATAATTCCGGAAGAGGAAGTAATGGTAGCAATGATGGATTTGGAGGAGAAAACAATTCCGGGAATGGTAATAACGCAAATGGTAATAATGGAAATGCTAATGGTAATAACGGGAATGGGAATAATGGTAGTGGGAACGGAAACAATGGGAATAACGGAAATAATGTAAGCGGCGAAAATGGAATAAATGGCAGCAGCGGTAATAATGGAGGAAATTCAGTCTCTGGGAAAGGCAAGCGCCATAACGGCAAAGCTATTTTTGATCCTAATGATAAGTCTAATAAAACAATAATTTACACCAATCCTTCAAATAAGAATTCAACTACTAACAATTTTGCCGGTACTAATAGCAAGTTAGGATTTTTACCTGCGGTATTCTTCCCGACAAATTCTGCAGATTTAAGCCAAAACTATTATCCTCAGCTGTATGAAGTAGCGAAGATGTTAAAGCAAAATCCAAGTGTTAAAATGCATGTCATTGGCTATACAGATCAAAGGGCATCAGCCAGTTATAACAAGAAATTGGGCATGAGGAGAGCAAAGGCTACAGAAAAAGCTTTAACAGTTTATTTCGGAGTAAAATCAGATCAATTGATCGTAGAATCTAAAGGTAAAGTCGATCCTTTAACTAATGCCAGGAGTATGGGCGCTTTTGCAGCAAACAGGCGTGTTCAATTCCAAATAGATGGTGATAATACCGGAAATCTTAATAGTGATATTTCTGACAAAGAAACTGTGAAAACCAAGATTACCACCAAAACGAAGACTACGACTAAAACCACTCCAAAAGCAACTTCTAAACCGGTTCCTAAAACAAAGGTTGAAAAACCTGTTGAAACCAAACCTGAAGAAGTGGTTCCAACCCATAATACAGAATCTACAGAGCCGCAAAAAACTAAGGATGCTGAACCGCCGGTTAATAAATCAAACGACGCTCAACCACCTGTAAATAAAACAAAACCAGATACTTCTAAAAATAAAGAAGATATCTTCTCTCCTGGATCCGAGTTTTAATCCTTGTATATCTAACTAATATTTTGAGTAAAACAAAGGGCCGCCAAAAGCGGCCTTTTGCTTTGGTACACTTTTAAAAATTGGTTGAAATAAATGCAAGGTTTACCTAAATATCTTCAAGCCAATAATCAAGACAATAAGGAAACCAACAATAAATAGGAAGAAAAAGAATTTTGCAATTCCAGCTGCGCTTTCAGAAATGCCGCCGAAACCGAAGATGCCAGCCACTATGGCAATTACGAAAAAAATTGCTGCCCAACGTAACATAATTTTGATTTTTTAATTTTATTTTAAAACAGGATATTAATATAAAAGTTTAAAGCATTATAGTCTGACAAAATAAAATGAGGTAATCAGGCGAGGTCTCGAAACCTCGCCTGAGTTCCAGGGAAATTGAGAGGATAGTATTAAAAGATAAGCTCGATCGCTTACCGGGAATGTACTCTATAGTATTACTGAAAAGTCGGGATTTAATTCTAAAATGTAATCAAGTGTCATTGTTTTGATATTTAATTTAATACAAATTTGAGAATCCATGGTGTACTTTATATTATACAATTACAGGATAATGTTATAAGATTAAGTGTCTAATAGCCATGTAAAAAACAATTTAACTATCATAATGTTATCCTTCTCAAAATAATCACATGTTAAAATTATCGTTAAAGAACAAAAGAAATGGGAACTATCATGCTGTAATAGAAACACCTAAAGATAGCCGAAACAAGTATGCATTTGATAATAAATCTGGATTATTCAGATTAAAAAGGACCCTGCCGGAAGGAATGGTTTTTCCCTTTGATTTTGGATTTATTCCACAGACTATTGCTGAAGATGAGGATCCTTTAGATATATTATTATTAATGGATGAAACAGGCTATCCCGGTTGTTTTGTGGAAGTAAAACTAATAGGTGTAATAGAGGCCCTGCAAACTGAAGACGGCAAAACTATAAGAAACGATAGGCTGATGGGTGTGGCATGCACGTCAGTTTCATATAAAGATACTCATGGTGTAAAAGATCTTAACAAAGAAGTAATACGACAAACGGAAATGTTCTTTAAAAATTACAATAAGTTGGATGGCAAGAAGTTTAAACTTCTCGGATGCAAAGGCCCACAAAAGGCTTTAAAGCTTTTGGAAAAGGCGCATTTGAGTTTTAACAAAAGGAAAAGACACTAGGCGTGTTTCTGTAGTATAAATTGCAAACTATAAAATAATTAAACATATTTTATTTATTGAAGTTATTGTTCTTGTATTTCATCCTTTAAAAATTAATATAATGAAAAAGAATCTGGTCTCAATTTATTTTTTTTTGATATCTATCTCAATATTTATTTTGCCAATTAAGGTTGCAGCCGTCAGTCAAAAATCGAGTCAAATGATTCATAATCTTCAAAATAATCCAAATAGCCCTAAACCTCCAAATAACCAGAATAATCCAAATGGTCAAAACCCACCGAATTACCCCAATAATCCTAATAATGCAAACAGTCCGGCAAACCGTGAAAGCCAAAGTCGGACAACAAACCCAAATAACAGGGATCCAAAAACCAAACCAAAAAATTTAAAAACCAAACGTAATAATAAGATGAATCCTGATAGTACGCATCAATCTCAATATTGAGTTAAATAAATACTTCCATTTTTTTTTGATTTGATCCCATATTACCTGCAGGTTTATGGGATCATTTATTTTGAATTATAAATTTATACATCTCCGAGTCTTTGTTGAAATAATAAAATGGATTTGTTTTTGTGAGGAAGAAAGAAATTCAGGCGGAGACGGGATATCCCCGCCTGAATGACTGGGAAATTGAGTTGGACAAGATATATTGATAAGTTCGATCACTTATCATGGGAACATTAAAGAGCATACTAAAAAGCTGCAATTGTATTTATAATCAGTTTTAATAAAATATTAACGATTATTCTTCAAAGATGTGAGAGTATAAAAATATTAACATTATAGAATTATTGAATTATTTTATAGGATTACACGTATATCTATAATTCTGCAGCGTACTTGTGAAATAATGAATTATTTCTATTTGAATTTGGTTAATAAGACATAGGTATATACGATTATTACAGTTTTGAATTAAGTAAATTGGCGAACATTTGTTCTAGATTGTTGTTCATTAAAATTGTAAAAATCTTCAATTTTTAAACTTATATATAAAATGTTAATGTTAATATTAAGACATAAGGGAGTGGAATGCCACAATGTAGCAGCTACTCATTTTGAAAAGGCCGCTGAGCATCATAAAGAGGCAGCAAAATTTCAAGGACAAGGTGAATTTGAAAAAGCAGCTTTGCATTCTTCGACAGCATGGTGCCATGAACAATTAGGGGTTGAAGCTTCTAACAAAGCATCTAATGAAGATGAAAAAGAGAAAAAAACAAAAAAATTATCTAAATCTAAAGTAAAATTAAAATAAACCTTGACTTATCATTTTAATAATTGAAAAATGATACTTAGGAGGCCAATAGATAAATGTTAAATGTTGCACCTTCACCCGGTCTCCCTTCTGCTGATATAAAGCCAAGATGATTTTCTACTATTTTTTTACAAATAGATAGGCCTATGCCCGATCCGGAAAACTCACTTCTTTCATGCAAGCGATGAAACAGCAGGAAAATGCTTTCAGCATATTCTTGTTCAAACCCCATCCCATTATCTGTAACTGAAATTTTATGATATTTTCTGCCCGGCTCATTTTTAAGTTCTGTAATATCTTTTGAATCAACTATTTCAGAATTAATATTTATAACTGGAGCTACTTTATCTTTGCTGTACTTTAAAGAATTACTTATTAAATTTATAAATAACTGTTGAATTTGTGCCGGGATAACTTTTATAGCAGGAAGGGGGCTTGAAATAATAGTTGCATTTTTTTCTTCTATTGCAAGAGAAAGTTCTTGCTTTGCATGATCCAATAATTTATTCAGATCAGAGTATTCAAAAATTTGATCTGTGCGGTTGGTCCTTGAATACATAAGCAGGTATTCTATCAGCTTTTGCATCCGATGCGCAGACAATTGCATTCTCGAAAAATAATCAAGGGCAGACTCTGAAATATGATCCTTTTCTTTTTCAATAATGCGCGAAATAAATGTTTGAATTTTTCGGATAGGTTCCTGCAGATCATGGCTCGCCAGGTAATTGAATGATTCCAGTTCTGCATTACTTCGCTCAAGTTCTTTATTTTTTTCTTCGAGATTTAATTCTGACAAGTGCTGGTCAGTAACATCAATGGTGACACCGATAAGAATTTTATTGCCATGTAAGTCAGAAGTTAATTTACCAATTGCTTTAAAGTATCTTAATTCGCCATCTTTCCGAATCACCCTGAAATAATAAGGCGCTGATGGTGATTCACCGACTTTTATGGCAAGTTTGCTCCGTTCTAAAAGTATATTCCTGTCATCAGGATGAACAAATTCTGAAAAAGCTTTTAAAGAAAGATCTATAGATTGGGGTTCTAAACCTAATAAACGATACTGATTGTCCGAATATGTAAGTTTGTTAGTGGTAAGGTCCCATTGCCAATGGCTCATGCAGGCAATTTCTTCAGCATGTTCAAATATCTTATTTGTAATGAGAAGGTTACTATTTAGTTTAACTAATCTATTGGCATCTTCATTAATCTGGTAGTAGGATAATATAAAAATGCATAGTGAAAATAATATTACAATTAAGAATATTATTGGAGTAATAGACCTTTGGTTATCATTCTCTTTTTGACGCATATCGAGCAGGCCATTCTCTATTTGGGTCATTGTATGTATATGGATTCTTATATCCGACATTACATTTTCCCCCTTCAATAGAAGGCTGTTTAAAGAATCATTATTATGTCCGGCAATATGTAATTTAAGTGTTTCTGATAGCAACTTAAATCTAGTGTTTATAAGGTCATTTAATTTTTCGAGGTTTTGTTGCTGAATTAGGTTGTCAGCTGTCATAAATTTTAGTTCATTGTAATAATTTTTTACATTATTAAGACTTGTAAAATATGGATCAAGATATAAGGTTTCACCGGTAATAATATATCCTCTCTGGCTGGCTTCGGCATCTTTAACAGCGGAAAATAGCTGTTCCATTTTCAGGTTTACCTCGTAAGTATGCATAACGAGTTTACTTGAATTCTTAACCATTTGTAATTGCCTGTAAATAATGCCGGCAATTAACATTAACAGAAAAACTGCTATAATAAATAAAGACCTGAAAAACAAATTCGATTTCTGCATTTTATTTTTTTCAGATCATGATTTTACTAAAGAGATAGGACAAAATTATCCTTTGTATTAATACTGCTTTTAGTTCGCCAATTTGACAATATCGCTTTGCTTAATATTTTTTTTAATCCATCATAGTCGCTGGGTTTTTTGATGTAAACATCTGCACCATTATCTAAAGCGCTTTTTACATCTTTTGGCGAGGTTGAAGTTGAATAAATGGCAACGGGTAATTCTTTTAATAAATCAGTGTGCCTAATATCCTGCAATATCTTTATGCCATTTTTACCAGGCATGTTAATATCCAGAAAAATAAGTTTAGGCAATATCGTATCGTTTCGATTAAGATAACTCATTAGCTGGGTCCCGTCATTTACAACCACCAGGCTTGCATTAATGTTTAGATCTTGTATTGCTTCTCTAAAAAAAAGCCTGTCATCTTCGTCATCATCAGCTAAAATTACGGAAAAGGATTGGGGGTGATTGATTGTCATTGTTTTATGAATTTGTGGTGGTTGTGAGCTTTATATTTGGATATTATTCAATGGTAAATAAACATTAAAGGTTGAACCATCGCCAGGTGAACTTATTGCTTCAATAAAGCCATGATGATTGGTTACTATTTTCTTGCACAATGCAAGTCCAACACCTGTGCCGTCATATACCTGCTTTTCGTGAAGACGTTGAAAAACGTCAAAAATTCGCTCTGCATATTCCTGTTCAAATCCTATTCCGTTGTCAATAAATTGCAATAAAACATACTGATTTTGCTTGTTCAAAAAGGGGAGATACTGCATTTCATTTTTAGGAATGATTTTAAATTTTACCTGGATTAAAGGCTTTTCATTTGAAAATTTTAATGAATTACTAATTAAGTTCGAAAATAACTGGTGAATCTGGAGTGGTACTCCATTTATTTGTGGGAGATGATCGCTTTTAATTATAGCTTGTTTGTCATTTATAAGAACCTCAAAATCAGATTTTACATCTTCTAGAATGGAATTAAGGTCAATTTTTATAAATTCATCATCCATTGATGTAAGGCGGCTGTAGTTTAATACCGATTTTATAAGTTCCTGCATGCGGTTTGCTGAATTTTGTATTTTTTGGAAATACAATTCTAACCCCTCTTTATTTTTTATTGTTTTTTCCAAAAGTTGGGAATACATCCGAATAATACGTAAAGGTTCTTGTAAGTCATGAGAAGCTACATAAGCAAACTGTTCAAGTTCCTTATTTTGAAATTCAAGTTCAGTTGTGTATTGTTTTAATTTATCTTCAGATTCTTTGCGTTCTGTGAGATCTCTTGTGATTTTTGAAAAGCCTATGATTTCTTTATTTTCATTATGCAATGCAGTTATTACAGTACTTCCCCAATAAATATACCCATTCTTTTTTACGCGGGGCCCTTCATATATTGATCTGCCCTCTTGTTCAGCTTCTTTTATTAATTTCTCAGGCAGTTTATTTCTACGATCTTCCAAAGTGTAAAAAATACTAAAATGTTGTCCGACTATTTCAGGTTCAGTATAACCTTTTATCTTTTCTGCTCCCTTGTTCCAGTTCAGAATAATGCCTTCGGGTGATAGTAATATAATAGCGTAATCCTCTACTTCTTCAGTTATTTTCTGATAACGCTCTTCACTTCTTTTTATTTCTTCATTTTTTTCTTCGAGTGACCTCGTTCTCGATTCAACGAGGTTTTTGAGATTTTCTGCAAACCTCATTTGACCGGTAATATCCATTGCAGTGCCGTAGAGTTTAATAGGCGCTTTTTGATCTGTAAAAAAGACTTTGCTCCTTACACTTATCCAATGGAGGGATCCATCAGGCCAAATAAGACGGCATTCATATTGCAAATTCCCATCTTTTTTACTTTTTTCATAAGCATCCTCCAATACCTTTAAGTCTTTAGGATGCACTGATTTTTGCAAATGAGCCTGGGTAAGGTTTTTACTGCCTTCATAGCCGTATATTTGGGCCGTTCTATCAGAAAAGACCAATTCAGTTTGTGGAGATTCCCAGCTATAGGTTCCAAGTTCAGCAGTATCAATAGCTATTTTTAGATATTCTTCATTGTCTTCTAATTTTTTCCTGGCTTGTACAAGATCGGTTATATCATGGGCAATACTCATCATGCCGATTATAACACCTGCCTCATCCCGTAGGGCTTCAAATATGTATTTTACATAAATGATCTCTTCTTTACCATTTCTTAAAAGTTTTACAGGCGCTTCTTCAGACCGAAAGCGTTTTCCTGTTTGATAAACTTCATTAAATATTTGCTCAAATCCTTGTCCCGTTCCTTCTGGTATAGCCTCAAATATTGGTTTATTTAATACCTCATCTTTACTGGTTCGCCCCAATATTGCCAGCATTGCATCATTTACAAGTTCGGCGATAAGGTTTGGCCCTTTTAATACTGCAATGCCAAAAGGAGCCTGGATAAATAAGTTGTTTAATTGCTTTTCGGCAAGAATTCTAGCTTCAGTAATTAGTTTTTCCTGTTCTACAGAAACAAGGTTTGCAATTGCGTTTTCAATTAATATTCTTATAGATTGAAAATACAAGTTGAATTTACTGTCGAATCTCAGATGTGGATTGATTCCTACACTTAATATTGCGTATGGAATTTTTCTTCCAACATGACAAATGGGTACGTTTAAACCCTCATTAGGAGATATGTGCCAGGCTCCTGAAGGTAAATCTCCATATTGCATTTTAAGATCATTTATTCTTACCAGTTCACCGGCTTCAACGCATTTTAGCAAATTTTTTGCAGTAATAGAATTGCTGTATAGGTCTATTTGCACTGATATGGACTTAAAGGGCAAACTGATTCCTACACTTCCGACAGAAGTCGCTGTTGTGCCTTCACTGTCAATTTTATAGATAATACTAAATGGTATATCAAGGTTGTTTTTCCCAAGTACTTTTAGCGCCCTGGTATATATTTCGTCATTTGTTTCACAGGCTCCAATTTCCTTGACGAGTTCATTTAGGGTTCGCTGCCTTCGATCATTAATAATAATTCGGGAAGTTTCATTTACTACTGTAAATACACCCCCAATTTTCCCGGATTCAACATAAATTGGGGTCTGGGAAAAAGTGAAATAACCTTCTTCGACCAAACCATTACGATTTAATAACCGTAATTGATTTTCGAATAATGTAGCTTTCCCCTCTTTATAAACGCTCTCAATTACAGTCGATAGCCTATCCCAGGTATCGCTCCATGCCTCTCTGGCGGGCTCGCCTAATACGGATGGGTGTTTAGAGCCAATTATTCCTGCGTAGGCATCATTATATATTATGTTCATTTGAGGCCCCCATAATATTAGTGCCGGAAACCTGACATTGAGGCAAACGCTGACCATAGTTTTTAAACTTGAGGGCCAATATTTAATATCGCCAAAGGATGTTTGGCTCCAATCCTTATTTCGAATAAGAATGGCCATTTCTCCGCCTCCAGATAGGAACTCTTGACCGGAAATTATTTCTTCAGTGGCATATGTACGATCTTCCTTAATCATCACAAAATCAATTTTAAATCAATAAATATCTGTTATTCAATATTTAAAATAAAATTTTCTTTGTTTAATCCTGAGGTGTGATATTGCCAATTAACCGAAACAGCTTTAGTTATTATTCTTTTTAAGTGATCAAAATCACTAGGCTTGTTGATATAAATATTTGCACCATTAGCTAAGGCTGCTTCTATATCTTTTTGTGCTGACGAGGTAGAATACATAGCAACTGACAAATCCTTTAATCTCTCATCGTTCCGTATTTCCTGTAATGCTTTCATACCATTTTTTCGGGGCATGTTAATGTCCAAAAAAAGCAAATGAGGTAACACTACATCCTTTTGATTAAGGTAGTTCATAAGTTGTACACCATCATTCACAATGGTAAGTTCAGAATTTATCTTTAGTTCAGATATAGCCTCCTTAAAGAATAAACGGTCATCCTCATCATCTTCAGCGAGAAGGATATGATATGTTTCAGTTTTCATTAATTGGGGGTTTTATGGTGTAGTTTTTTCTCTAGTTTTCTATTTTAAGTAAACTCCTTAGCTCTTCGTTTCTTAATGATAGATTGAAAAGCTGAAGGAGTGAGACCGGTTGTTTTTTTGAACTGAGCAGATAAGTGCGCAACTGAACTGTAACTTAACCTATAAGCTATTTCGGTAAGGCTTAAGTCTTCTGCAAGGATTAATAGTTTTGCACGCTCAATCTTTTGTAATATGATAAAGTTTTCAATAGATGAATACGTTATTTCTGAAAACAGCGTGGATAAGTACCCATAGCTGTAATTAACTTTATTAGAAATGTAATCAGATATCTTAATTGAGGGTAAATTCTCCTCCCTGTATATCATTTCAATGATCACATCTTTTGTTTTTTGAATAAGAGCATTTTTTTGACTGTCAATAATTTCTATACCATACTTATTGAGGCCGGCGTTTAATTGCTCTAATTGTTCGGAAGTTATACTTTCCTTGAACTCAATTTCCCCTAAGGAAATAGATTTATAGGCAAGATTCAGATTTTCTACTTGCTCTTTTAATATTGCCTTGCAGGCAATATTCATATCGTACTTTACATTTAGTTTCATTTCTTCTCAACTTTTCTATTATTAGTAGAAAAAAAGGGCCGAACAAGGTGAATATTTAAATTCACAAAAACAAAAAGTAGAATATTCATACAAGTAAACAAAAATGAGTACTTGCAAAAATAATTAAAGTACTTCGAAAATAAAAGCATAAAAAACCATTTTTAATTTTTTTTGAAATAGGTTCAGAATGCGATTTGAAATTGGAATTATTTTATAATTTTAAATAAGTTTAGAAAGTAATTTAGATTGTTTTTCAGATCGTTTTTTTTCTTCTGCAAGTATAATAAGTGCTAATTCAATGACTTTTCCATTCTTACTCTTACCTGATAAGGTCTGGCCAACCGCCTGGAGAGTAATTCCTAAGGATTCAGCCATTTTTTTTTGCGAACCGCGTGGTAGTGCTTTTTTCAGATCGGCTAATTCTTGCTTGGTCATGATTATTTTTTTTTCTTTACTTTATACTTTGTTTTTCTTTACTTTATCTTTATTTACTAGGAGTGGCTAAGTTAAAAATTGATTATTTGCAACACTTTGGAAATTTTTTACTTTACTTTGTATTGTTTATTGCTTTACTTTAGTATTTTCTTTTACAAACTTACTAACAATATTAGCACTTAGCCTAATTTTTATTTAATTTTTTTGCGAAAATGTTTTTGGGACACAACATAAAATTTTTAAGAAAAAAAGAGAACTTATCTCAAGAACAGTTCGCCAAGATATTTGGTCTCAAAAGATCTAATATTGGGTCATATGAAGAGGGTAGGGCTACTCCACCGCTGCAAATAATAATTAAGGTTGCAAAATATTTTAATTTAAAAATTGAAACACTAATATCAGAAGATATTTCGAAACTTCTGATATATCCGGATATGCAAGATACAGAAAATTTTGTTAATGCTAAACATGAACGAACTGAATTATCCTCATTGGTAGTTAAATCACACCCCGCTTCAAAAGCTTTGGAAGAGATGCTCGTGAGCGCCATAGCACTTTTGGCAGGCAAAATTCGTGAAGGTATGGATGAAATGATTCTTGAAAGAATACCACAATTAATTTCTAAGCAATACAATTCATTAGTATCCTCTGACGAAAATATATCAAGAGCGACCCGGGAAAATTTCTTGAACGAGCTTAAAAAGGAATTGGATCTGAATTAAATTTTCAGAAAGTTGTTTTCAAACTTTCAAAAAACTTAAATAAAACAATCCCGGCTGCTACCGATACATTTAAGGAATGTTTTACACCGTGTTGAGGGATTTCTAAAGCTATATCAAGTTTGTCAAGAAGGTTGTCGTTAATGCCTTCTACCTCATTTCCAAATACAAGCGCATATTTCTGATTGCCTGTTACAACAAAATCATTCAGGTACGCTGAATGATCTGTTTGCTCAATACCTGTAATTATATAGTTGTCTGCCTTTAACTTATCGATTAATAAACTCGCTTCTTCATAATATTCCCAATCCACACTTTCAGTAGCGCCGAGAGCAGTTTTTTGTATTTCCCGATGTGGAGGCTGACCGGTTATTCCACACAAATATATCTTCTCAACCAAAAAAGCATCACTGGTCCTGAAAATAGATCCTACATTTAACATGCTGCGTACATCGTCAAGTACCACACATACAGGAATTTTTTCTGAGGATTTAAAATCATCAACCGTTTTTCTATTTAATTCCTCAAGTTTTAATTTTTTCATCTTTGTTATAGGCTTAAATTTGGGGCCGCAACTGCAAAAATCGACAAAACTTCTTGGCAAATACCAAACCGCATACCGAAACCCCGCTCATGCAGCAATATTACAAGATAAAGCAAGAGCATCCTGATGCACTTTTGCTTTTCAGGGTAGGGGATTTTTATGAAACATTCGCAGAAGATGCTCAAAAAGCATCATCGATCCTTGGTATTACACTCACAAAGCGGGCAAATGGCGCTGCAACTCATGTGGCATTAGCGGGTTTTCCATATCATAGCCTTGATGTATACTTACCCAAGTTAATATCAGCCGGACAGCGAGTTGCCATATGCGAACAGCTTGAAGACCCGAAGAAAACCAAGACTATTGTTCAAAGAGGTGTCACAGAACTAATAACACCCGGTACTTCCATCAGTGATAAAGTTCTTGACCATAATAAAAACAATTACCTGGCTGCAGTCCATTTTGGCAAGAATAATATGGGCATTGCTTTGCTTGATCTTAGTACCGGTGAGTTTTTTGCAGCCGAGGGAGAGCATTCATATATTAATAAGATTTTACAAAGTCTTACCCCTTCAGAAGTTTTGTATGCAAAAACTCATACTAAAGATTTTGAAGACGCATTTGCAGATAAATACTATACTTTCCAATTGGAAGAATGGTTATTTGATAAGGACTTTGCGAAGGACAGATTAATCAATCATTTTAAAACACATAGTCTCAAAGGTTTTGGGATAGAAGAAATGGAAAGCGCCACTATTGCTGCAGGCGTTATTATCCATTATCTTATTGAGAACAAACATTCACAACTGGCACATATCGGAAAGATAAGTAAGCTTGAGCAGGATAAATATCTTTGGCTTGACAGGTTTACAATTAAAAATCTTGAGTTGCTAGAGCCTACTCATCCACAGGGAACTGCATTAGCGGATATATTAAATTTTACAAAATCTCCCATGGGTTCCAGGTTGTTGAAAAAATGGATCGTGCTTCCTTTGCGTGATTTACAACCCATCCATGAGAGGCTTGATGCCACTGAATTTCTATTTCAAAACGAGTCTCTAAGCCATAAGCTTCAATTGCAGCTTAGCCATATCGGTGACCTCGAAAGATTGATAACAAAACTTTCCTTGCAGCGTGCCAATCCACGTGAAGTAGTTTATGTTAGACGTGCTTTGCAATGCATAGCAGATATAAAGAACCTCTGCGCCCATGTTGAGAACCAATCACTGTTAAAATTGGCTGACCAACTAAATCCTTGTCATAGCATTTATGAAAAAATAACCCAAACGCTTGATGATGATCCACCTATGAATATTGTAAAGGGTGGTGTGATAAAAAAGGGAGTTTCAGCAGAGCTGGATGAATGGAGAAGCCTGCAAACTTCCGGGAAAGATTACCTTCTTAGGATACAAAAAGAGGAAATTGAAAAAACAGGGATCACTTCTTTGAAAATTGGTTTTAATAACGTGTTTGGCTATTACCTGGAAGTAACGCATACGCATAAAGATAAGGTGCCTGACCGATGGATCCGAAAACAAACTCTTGTAAATGCCGAGCGATACATAACGGAAGACCTAAAGGAATACGAAGAAAAAATATTGCAAGCGGAGGATAAAATCCTCGAACTGGAAAAAAAACTATTTGAAGAACTGGTATTCGAAATTTGTGATTTTACAGCCATTATACAGCAAAATGCAAACCTTGCCGCCCGACTTGATTGTCTTTTGTCTCTTGCCGAAGCAGCCCGAAAATATGACTACACTAAACCGGAAATTGATGAAACATTATTGTTGGAGATAAAAAAGGGGAGGCACCCCGTTATTGAACGAAACCTTCCGCTGGCTGAAAGTTATATACCGAATGATATTTCATTAGATAATGATACCCAGCAAATCATTATCCTTACAGGACCAAATATGTCGGGGAAGTCGGCGATTTTGAGGCAAACGGCTCTCATAGTACTTATGGCCCAGATAGGGTCATTCGTGCCTGCAGAACATGCTCAAATAGGTTTGATAGATAAGATTTTCACCAGGGTAGGGGCTTCCGATAACTTATCGATAGGAGAATCAACATTTATGGTTGAAATGACTGAAACAGCCAATATCCTAAATAATATTTCAGAGCGTAGCCTAATTGTTTTGGATGAAATTGGACGTGGAACAAGCACCTATGACGGTATATCCATTGCCTGGGCTATAACAGAGTTTTTGCATAATCATCCTTATAAGCCCAAAACACTTTTTGCCACACATTATCATGAGTTGAATGAAACCGGTAGCAATAATAGCCGGAATAGTAACTACCATGTAAGTGTAAAAGAAATAAATGGGAAAATAATCTTCCTAAGAAAAATGGTGCCCGGTGGCAGCGAACATAGCTTTGGGATTCATGTGGCACAAATGGCAGGAATTCCTGGTGAAGTTGTGACTCGTGCAAACCAGATATTGCTTCAATTAGAGAGTGAAAGAAAAAATATTGATGAAGGAAGTAAGATAAAAGCTGCCACCCCAACATTCCAGTTGCAATTGTTTGACCAGACAGATACCGTGGCCTCACGTATCAAAGAAGAATTGCAAAAGGTTGATATTAATACTATTACTCCGATAGAAGCTCTTATGAAAATAAACCAGTTGAAAACATATTTGAAAAAGAGTTGAAAAATGCTTCATAAAATAAAAATAATGTTATTTTTGCAGCCCTAATGACAAAATAAGCGGGAATAGCTCAGTTGGTAGAGCACGACCTTGCCAAGGTCGGGGTCGCGAGTTCGAGTCTCGTTTCCCGCTCCATTTTTCAGTCAACAGTCGTCAGTCAGCAGTGATCAGTATTGTAAATAGGGAACATTGGTTTCCAATTGGTTAATTACTGTTGACTTTTAATTGATGACTGATAACTGTAAATGCCCTGGTGGTGGAATTGGTAGACACGCAGGACTTAAAATCCTGTGACCTTTGCGGTCGTGCGGGTTCAACTCCCGCCCGGGGTACATGAAAAAAGGGGTTTTTCAACCCCTTTATTTTTTTACTTTTCTTCTTGGTAAAACAATGGTAAAACAAACTAGGATTACCTATCTCTATCAAAATCTTTATCCCTATTCCTGCTTTTGTTCCTAAGCTGTGCAAATTCTTTGACCTGGTCTTTCTTCAGCTCATTCTCAAATTCCCTTTTACCCCAGAGAAGCCCTTCCAACCCTCTCGTGCCATTCTGTTCAGCTTCAAATAAGAGTTGTTCCAAAACTTTGGGCTGGAATTTGGCTAAAGTATATCCGCTATTGAATAAATATTGAAAATCGTTATCAAGCGGGTCACCTTCATGATAATCTATTGTTCCCATGGTTAAAATGTTTGTTTTGAGTGTTTTGATAAATAGAGATTTATGGACTCTGAATCGTATAAAATTATTTTTTTATCAGGTTGAGAAAAACGTATACGTCCCTCATCTCTAAGTTTTTGCAAAGTCGTGAGGCTTTTAATCCTAAGCTTTTTCATTGCTTCAGGTCCGGAAATCCATTTATCCTCTACAATCTGATGTTTTTGCTTCATACGGTCAACCACGTCTTCTACAAGTTTATAGAATGCTTCTTCTTCTAATACTATGACATTCATGTTTGTTGTAATTTTATAATTCAAATTCTTGTTGCGGGTCTTCGCCAATACTGTAGTCTCGTCCGTCTCGAATGGACATCTGTGCCTCTCTAAAAGGTTTTGCTAATGCCCTGCGGAATCCTTTAATTCCAGTGGGTTCTTTTTCTTTGTTAACCTGGTGTTCCTTTCCACGGGTTCTCAGATCTTTTAAGTTTGCCAATATCTTTTGAGTGCTTAAAAAATCCTTTTCATAGATTTTGTTACTCTTGATTATTTCGGCAGCTTCAATTCTTTGTTTCTCAAGAGAATTTTGTTTGTTGACATTTTTTTCGGTTTTCATATTTTTAGTATTATTAATTTGTTTTTCAACTTTGACAGTGATTGATTTATTGTCAGACACTTTGAGTTCTTTATTCTTGAGGATATTTACCGGAGGTTTGGTTTCAAACTTTTCCAATGAGATGTTAAGTCGGGTAAAGCGTATTTTTACCTTATCCTGGATTATACCGGCAGCTTTACCGGTTCGCTCATACACTTCAACTTTGTTTTTAGAAAGACGATCCAAAAAATCCCTTTCAGTCTTACTTCTTGTAAAGCATTCTTGCAAGGTTGGTTGGATTGATTTCAGAACCTCCATCCGTTTATCTTTTTGCATTGCCTGGAATGCTCTTTCTTTAGCAATTGCTTTTCCTTTTCCATGATGCGGAAAGCTTTTTGTTATCGATGGGTGCCTGAGTCGGAGATATTCGGTCATCTTTGTTTTAATATCGAACAGTTGTGCTTTGCTCAATCGGTATGAAGTACCCGTTCTATAGTGCAAGCCGGAGCTTATTATGTGTATGTGGATGTGCGACTTATCAAAATGAACACTTCCATACATGACACCTGTGGGGCCTCTCAAACTGATATATTTCGCAATAATATCGTCCAACATTTCTTTCGTAAAAATCTCTGACTTTTCCTCGTTGTGGAACGATAGAATTTCGTGGTAATAGGTAATGCTTCCTTTTCTCTGCCTCTTCCTGTAGCTTTCATTGATCATAAATTCCTTTGTTATTGCATCAATATCAGTGAGATCGGAACGTATATTATTTTTAAAAAGGTATGGAGCTACCACATTTTTTTCAGCACCTTTTTCAATATATGTCAAAGTTTTTTTGAACTGCAATGAATAACGTGGTAATATTTTCACTATCAATGATTTTCTTTTAGATATTGGTTTAAAATTCGTTCTGCATCACTCAAATTACTATATGACTGATGATGCTTTAAAGTCTGAAACAAAGACAATCCTACCAACTGATGTACTTTCAATAGTGTATCTTTATGGGGAACTATTTGTGCATGTGAGATAGCGGCTAAAGCAGATTCTTTAACGAATGCTGTTGGTGATAAACCGGTAAACCCAGCAGCAATTTTAATGTCATAAAATTCCATTTTTGTAAAAGAGGGACGTAATTCAATTTTAAGAGTTAGTTGCTTCTGCTTCCAAAGGCGCTTATAAATGCGGCGGTATTCCCTCGTAAGGGCTTTGGCTTCAGGTGTGCCTGTTACAGCTCCATGTTCGCTAAGAAATTGTTTCAAGGCTTTGCTTCGGGTACTCATGATTTAATGTAGAAGTGGTATCGTTTGGCGCGGAATGTCAGTTCTCATCTGATATGGACGCATTTTGATAAACTCTCTATATTTTAGATTTTGGTAGTATGGTAAGGTTCTAGCTTTTATGAGCCGATTTCGTCCAGACAATATCAAAGCCTCATTTTTCCCCAAGGTCATAATTTCCTGTGCCGTAATTAAATGGCGCACCGACTTATTGCCTTTTTTATCAATAAAAGTAGTCTGTCCCGATAAGGCTTCAATTTCCTGCAAGGTCTGCATTTCGGTGATACCGGGCAGATAAATTTTTGTTACACAACATGATAAGATGTCCTGGGCTTCTTCTTTGTAAACGCTGGTAAGCTGATGTCGCGCCTGTATTGCTAACATATTAATTATTTTATACTTACGGCTGTGGGCAAGGAAGGTGCTCAAGCCTGAAATATACATTCCAGATGCTGCCTCATCAATCACATTGAAAAGCGGTAAATCAGTAGGGCTCGGTAATTTTTTTATAAGTCCAGAAAAATATTGTTCAAAATAGATTCCATTGAGTATTGAAACATATTTCAAACTCCCAATTGAGTTTCTGAGATAAAGTGCCGTAGGCCGTCTTCTAATGTTTTGTATGTTAAGCGTATCAAAAGAGGTAACACGGGCTATTTGTGGGTCTTCGACAAACGACAATACTGACTTCACCGATGCTAAACAATTGCTGAGGGTACGTTCAGGCATGCCGATAATGCTTTTGTAGTCTGTTATAAGCTGTCTGTCATTTGTTTGAACAACCCATCTATCAATTTTTTCTGCATCTCCTGACGAAAGGATTTTTACCAACTGATTGAGGTTAATTAAATTACGGTACTTTGGTGGAAAATAAAATAATAAAATCATGAGTGTCGCCAAAATTTGTCGTGCTTGAATTGCCCAGAATGGGTCATTGGTGTTGCGGTCAATAGTCAACCGGACCAAGGAATCGCATAACCTGTACAGGTCACTAATAACTCTTATTCGGGCAACAGGGTTGTAGGCAGAGCTTTCCCTACTAGAAAAATTGAGCACTTTAATATCACACCTACGGGATAAAATTCCAGATGTGGCTGCATATATATCGCCACTCGGATCGTGGATGCAGAATGACATGCGTTTTGCCTCGAATATATTTGGGATTATATAGGAGGAGGTTTTTCCGCTTCCTGGAACCCCGGTTATGAGAATGTTGGATG
>Ga0207018_1040_pt1 | contig 23705 bp, 10 predicted proteins | sample Alteio_BWMinCont_52_FD_153476 | JGI IMG/M metagenome (GOLD analysis project Ga0207018, IMG submission 153476) | Enriched cells from forest soil in Barre Woods Harvard Forest LTER site, Petersham, Massachusetts, United States -... | ecosystem: Environmental > Terrestrial > Soil > Temperate forest >...
AAAAAAGGAAGGTGCGGTTTCCTTGGATCTTTCACGCTATTTTGAGACGCCGAAAATCTGGCAGCTCATCCCTGAGATCCTCACCATCGAAGAAGTCGACCTCCTTCTCCAACAGCCAAAACCCGATCACTTTGCAGGAGCGAGAGACCTGGCCATTTTGGAATTTCTCTACGCCACAGGCGCTCGCGTATCGGAAGTCTGTTCCCTGAAAATCTGCGATGTAGCCGATGGCATTGTGAAAATTCATGGGAAAGGGAGAAAAACGAGAATCGTTCCCGTGGGGGCTAGAGCGCTCGCTGCGATTGATGCGTACCTCCTTAACTTTCGCGTGGAAGCGCAAGGGGAAAATAGCGCGCTTTTCATCACCACGAAAGGCCAACCCATCGATCGGATTGCCATTTGGCGCAGTGTGAAAGAATATGCCAAATCTGCAAAGATTGCCAAAAACGTCTCGCCACATACTCTGCGGCATTCATTTGCTACGCACTTGTTAGAAAATGGTGCAGATTTGCGCTTAATCCAAGACATGTTAGGTCACGAGGATATTGCCACCACCGATAGATATACGCATGTTTCCAACCAACGGCTAAAAGCGGCCTTCAAGTCTTTCCACCCAAGACCTTAGACTTCCTAAACTTCTCTTGGAGAGTTTCGAAGTAGTAATAGAGCACCGGCGTCAGAAGAAGCGTGAGCGCTTGGGAGATGATAAGGCCTCCTACGACACACAGGCCTAAGGAGACTCGTCCTTGCGCGAGAGCCCCGCCAACCCCGAGGGCAATCGGCACGGCCCCCATAAGAGCTGCAACAGTGGTCATCATGATCGGTCGAAACCGAACGAGACACGCTTCAATAATGGCGTCATACGCCGTCTTGTTTTCATTTTTTACCGCATTGTTCGCAAAGTCCACCATCATAATGCCGTTTTTAAGAACAATCCCAATGAGCAAAATGAGCCCCACGAAAGAATAGACCGAAAGCGTCTGTCCAAAGATGAAAAGAGTCAACAGGCCTCCCAGTAGCGCTGGCGGCAGTGTGCTCATTACCGTCAACGGATGGATAAAGCTCTCATACAAAATGCCAAGAATGATGTAGATCACGAAAAAGGCGAGGAGTAGCAAGAAGGTAAGGCTAGCAAAAGAGGCTTGGAAAACGTCCGCTGTCCCCACAACTTTCCCCTGAATTCCGGGCGGTAGCGCCCCGTGGGTCAATTCTTTGATCCGTTGCAACGATTCGCCCAAAGTGCCCCCCTCAGGGACATTGAATGAGATGCCAACGGCCGCCTGGCCATTTACGTGATTCACCGTCAGAGGACCCACTGTTTCTTTGACCTGGAGAATTTCTGACAACGGGACGAGATGATTGGTCTGGGACCTGACGTAGAGTTTGGAAAGAACCGTCGGATCTTTGTAGAAGCTCGGCAAGGTTTCGATCAACACATCGTATTGATTGATCGTTGCGTTAATGAGAGAGATTTTGTTGTCTGAATAGGCGTAGGTAAGGTAGTTCTCAATATCTTGCGCACTCACTTTGTAATTATAAGCTCTCTCTCGATCGATGTGGAGCTCTAATTGCGGCTGTAAGCTGCGCAGATCGCTCGATACGGTTGTGAAATGGGGATCGCTTTTCATTTGCGCGAGAAGAAGAGGGGAGTAAGCGTACAAAGTCTTGCGATCAAGGCCCGTGAGCGAATATTGATACAGTGCGCTGGCTGTTGTTCCCACCTGGAAATTGATGAGAGGCAGGGGGGAGAGGTAGCAATTCATTCCCGGAAAGTGACGTATTTTTTCACCGAGCTCATGGATACACTCCGACATCGGCTTTCGATCTTTATAGGGCTTGAGATGGACGAAAATGATCCCTTCGTTCGCGTTGCCAAACGAATTGACCGAAAACATCGATTCGACATTGGGATCCCGTTTGATCAAATCACACGCTTCCGCATGGTACTGTTTCATAAGAAATGGCGATGTCCCATCCCTGGCAAGCGTATAGATTTCCACAAAACCTACATCTTCAGGAGGAAGAAAATCCTTAGGCAGCGCTTTGAATAAGAGGAGAGAGCCAACGATGCTCGCAAGCCCTCCGCCTACTACGAGAAAACGGTGCGACAGGGCCCAGTGTAACAGGGGCTCGTAGCCTTTTTTCATCTTTTCGTTCAACCGATCGGACAAATCCTCCATCCGCGATTTTTTATCAACCCCTCTGGGCTTTAAAAATCTGCTCGTGAGCATGGGGGTCAAGGAGAGAGAGACAAACCCAGAAATGAGGACGGCACTGACGATGGTGACAGCAAATTCCCGGAAAATGCGACCGACGACGCCACCCATAAAAAGCATCGGAATAAAGGCGGCAGCGAGACACAGCGTCATGGTGAAAATCGTCGTACTGATTTCCTTAGATCCTTGCAACGAAGCATCCAAAGGGGACTGCCCCATGCCCACGTGGCGCACATTGTTTTCTAAGACAACAATGGCATCATCGATCAAAAATCCGATCGAGAGCGTGATGGCGAGCAGAGAGAAAATATCGACGCTGTATCCTAAAAGAACCATCACAGAAAAGGTGCCCATGATGGAAAGAGGAATAGCCAGCGCTGGGATGAGGGTATTTCTCACATGGCCAAGAGAGAGGTACACAATGAGAATTACGAGAATGAATGCCACGATGAGGGTGAGCTTTACGTCATCTACCGACTCAATGATCTGGTGGCTTTGATCGTAGACCCGAGTGATTTGGAGCGAGGAAGGAAGCTGATTTTTCAGCTCCTCTAACATCGCATTAACGCCCTGGATCACTGCGACCGAATTGGCTCCCGATTGCTTTAATATGCCTAAGAGAACGGAGGGTTGATCGGAATCTTGGGTGATAAAGCGGTTGTGAAATTTGTCATTTTGAACGCTATCGAGCACTGTAGCGACATCTTTGATTTTTAGGAGCTCTCCATTTTCGTTTTTGAGGATGAGTTCTGCATAGCCTGCGGCTCTAAAAATTTGCCCATCGACATCGATGGTAAAATCATCTCTCGGGCCATACAGGGTGCCGAGAGGCAAATTGACGTTGGCTTGCTGCAATACGCGGGTCACCTGGTCGATGCCGATGTTTTTTGCGGCCAGTTTCTCAGGATCTACCTGGACTCGAACTGCATACGGTGAGCCATACGTTTCTACCTGGGAGACACCTGCCACCATCGCGAGCCTCTGGCCGATGAACGTATTGGCGTAATCGTACAGATCGTACATCGTCATTGCATCGGAAGTGAGCGATAAATACAGGGCGGGAGTGAGCGCGGGATTTACTTTTTCATAAATTGGATTGTTGGGTAAGTTCGACGGAAGATTGGGTTGCGCTCGTTGGAGAGCTGCCTGGACATCCGTTGTGGCGTCGTCGATGTTGCGCTCGAGAGCAAATTGGAGAACGATCGACGTAGAGCCTGTTGTGCTCGAGGAAAAAATGCTCTGCAGTCCCTGGATGGTCATGAGCTGCTGTTCGAGAGGCGTTGCGATGGCATTGGCCATGGTATCGGGATTGGCGCCTGGGTAATTTACCGACACTTGAATGGTGGGGAAGTCAACGCTCGGCAAATCGCTCACGGGCAGTGCTTGGTACGCCACAAGCCCGAAAAAAAGAATGGTGAGCATCACCAGAACGGTCATGACAGGACGGCGAATGAACGGTTCTGATAGATTCACGTCTTACCTGGTGTATAAATGCGAGCGCCCGGCGTCAAATTGAGCTGTCCTTCCAACACAATCGATTCTCCCGCTTTTAGCCCTTCGAGCACCACGACTTTATCGTCTTGTCTGGCTCCCAAAACAAGAGCGCGTCTTTCGACCGTCATGTTATCCTGGGCCACAAACGCCACAGGCCCCGATCCGGTCATCTGAATCGCGGTATACGGAATCACAAGGGCTCGGGCTTGCGTGGTGAGGACGAGCCGTGTACGAACAAACTGCCCGGGCCAAAGTTCTCGAGATGTGTTTTCAAACACCGCTCGCAGCTTGATCATCCCCGTGTCGGGATCCACTTGGTTATTGACGATCTCGAGGGCCCCCTCAAAGGTCTCGCCAGTAAAATCTTCATACGCGGCGAGCGTCTTAAGACGGCATTGTCGCTGATATTTTTGGATGTCGGGCAGCCGGATTTCGGGCACAGAAAACGTCACATAAATGGGAGAGATTTGATTGAGTGTCGCAAGCTGTTGCGATTGATCGTTGCCAACCAAATTGCCGTAGTCTACGTCTAAAATGCTCATCATGCCGTCGATGGGCGCATAAATCCAGCAATAGTCGAGATTGATGAGAGCGCTCTCCACCTGCGCTTCTGCCTGCGTCACAAGGGCCAAGTTTGCCGCATAGCTCGATTGGAGCGTTTCATAGTCGATTTGCGAATAAAACTCCTCTTGCACCAAGCTTTTGAATCTTTTCACTTTTTCGAGAGCCAACGATAAATTGGCCGTATATTGCTCGAAGGTGCCCCGAGCGCCTTTCAGCGCTGCTTCATAAGGCTTGGGATCGATGGTGAACAAAAGATCGTCTTTTTTCACCTCTTGTCCCTGCTTAAAAAACACTCCTGTTAAATTGCCCTCGATGCGAGATCTCAGAGCCACGCTGATGATTGGATCGACGTGGCCGAGCGCTTCGAGGTAAATAGGCACATCTTTTTGCTCAACTGTTGTTAACTGCACGGGGAACGAGGGGGGCGGAAGAGGCTGTTTTTTATGGCCGCATCCTACTGCGAACAACATACAGAAGATTAAAACTCTCATATGGCACATTTTCCTTCGGCGGGCATGCAAAGACATCCCGTCGCGTAAGCGATCGCAGCTAGCGAGGAATACCACGCTTTTTGGGCGCCGGCTTTTTTAGCGCGCGCATCTGCGAGCGAGCTTTGCGCAGACATCACATCGAGAATCGTCGCAATCCCTGCCTTATAGCCACTGAGGGCAATGTTAAATTCCACTTCAGCAGACTGCAAATACTCATCCGTGTCTTTGACGTTTTGGGCGGCTGTTTTTACATTCATGTGCGAAGTGGTGACCGTTTGGATAATGGAAAGCTCTGTCTGCAAAAACTGCGCTCTTGAATTTTCCAAATTGGCCTCGGCATTTTTAATGCCGTTTTTGTAAAAAAATCCCTGGAAAATCGGAAAATTAATCGAGATTTCCGCGGTCCAATGGGGAGAGCTTTCTTGTCTTCCATGATCATACCAATATTTGCCAACGTCGAAATTTGTGGCAATCACTGGATAGACGGCTCTTCTCGCTTTCGCTACCAACGATTCCTTCGACCGAACATTGGCCTGCGCTGCTAGGAGGTCGGCTCGTTGCGTTTGTGCGACAGCTACGAGTTGATCGACGCTTTCCAAGCAAAGAGTGGATTCGATTTCTTCGGGCATCGACTGCACTTTGAAGGGAATGTTGGCGGGAAGGCCCAGATCCATGGCCAGTTCTGCAAACGCATTTTCCACATTTTGCTTTTGGCTCGTAAGATTGATTTTGCTTTGGAGAAACTGCGTTCTTGCCTGTGCCACATCTCCCATGGCCGCAAGACCTAATGCAAACCGATGGTTCGCGGCGTCTAGCGCCATCTTGGCATTTTCCAGGTTTTCTTCCGTCGAACTCTGCACTTTTCTTTGATAAATGTAATCGTAATAATCGTTCATGACAATTTGTATGACGGTTTGGATTTGTTGATTATGGGTCCAATCGGCCACGTAGAGAGCTTCTCTCGCCGCAATCGACTGGGCAGTTCGTTGTCCAAAATCAAACAGGGTATATGTCAGTGTGCAATCGGGGCCTGCGGTCGTCGTGAGGTAGGGGATCGGAGGGAGGCTTCCGCCCTGGATAAACTCCCCTTTTTGCCGTGTATATTGCGAAGTGAATTGAATATTGGGATAAAACTCACTCAACGATTGTCCGTACTGGGCAGAGGCTGCTCTCGCTAGGGCCCAGGTTTGTTTCGTCGTGGGGTTGTTCTGGAGGCCGATGTCAATCAGGTCTGCCAGGTTCATTTCTCCGTCTGCAAATGTAGGGGGGAGGAGCGTTTCACAAAAACGGGCAGAAATTAGGCGATTGCCCTTTAGCGGCGTCCAGGTGGAAAAAGGCGTGGCCGGCGTAAGGGCAAAGGGATCTAAGGCGTCTCTTGCGCAAGAGGTGAGAAGTGCAGATAATACAGATAAAGCTATGATTCGAGTAGACACCAAGAGAACACCCCCATTCAGTGGGATAACTGAGGGGGTGTTTTTTTAGCAAGCGTTTAATCCCAATATTTTCTAAAATTAATAAATTAAAAAATAGAAATAATTAATATTGTTTTTTTTGGTTTTATGTTATATAATTAATTTAAAATTAAAAAATGGAATACTTTATGAATAATGCAACTTCTGTATTTGGCAATTCGCCCAACATTCTTCGTTCTTCGTATGACTCAGCTAAGCGCCTTGTGAAGAACTACTCTTGCCCTGAAGTAGTAGTCCCTGTATGTGTTGGGGTAGCTCTTGGGACAATTGCAGGTCTAAGATGGTATATGGAGTACCGTGCCTCTGCACAAAACACTTCCGATGTACTGTCTCGTGCAAGTCAGTTTATCACTTCAGAAGCGGATACATTTGCGAGTTCACGAATCATTCAGGCTATTGCTGCAATTCCCCTTGAAGAAAGAGAGAATGTTATCCAACATGCACTCGAATTCATAACTCCGGATATGAACAACTGGAACAAGGGAGATATCATTGAGATAGTAGCTAAAATACCTTTGGAGCAGAGACAGGACCTTCATCTAGCACTGCAACTCATACCTTCAGAACTGCATCTATCGCTTAGGCTATCGATCATAAAAGACTTTGCTACAATTCCCGTTGGCGAAAGAGAGAATGTCATTCAGCATGTCCTTCAAATTAGAATGCCTGGAATGAGTGCCTGGCAAAGTTTAGAAATTATTACTGCTGTTAGTGGAATTCCTGTAAACAAAAGAAATGGTCTTCATCACGCACGCCAATTTATGACGCCTGAAATGAGCGGCGCAAATATAGTAAAGATCATTCAAGCTGTTGGTGCAATTCCTATCGAGGATAGAAATGATCTTCATCACGCACTCCCCATAATAGAGAGAATGAGCAGCTATAATAGAAGTCAGATCAGTAGAAGTCAGATCATTCGATTTGTTGCTACAGTTCCCGCTAATGAAAGACAGAATGTACTCCAATACGCGGTTCCATTTATAACACAAAGAATGAATGTGTTCATTATAATGGACCTAATTCGAGCTATTGCTGCAGTCCCTGCTAATGAAAGAGAGAATGTACTCCAACATGCACTTCAATTTAGGGGGGAGGATGGCCGGGGAACTGCGTTCATTCAAGCTATTGCTGCTGTCCCCGCTAATGAAAGACAGAATGTACTCCAACATGCACGCGACTTCATGGCTCCACCTATTGCTGCAGTCCCTGCTAATGAAAGAGAGAATGTATTCCAACATGCACTTCAATTTATGATGGAGGATGGCTGGGGAACTGCGTTCATTCAAGCTATTGCTGCTGTCCCCGCTAATGAAAGAGAGAATGTACTCCAACATGCACGCGACTTCATGGCTCCACAAGTTGATTCTAATCAGAGGCTACATATCATTAGAACCATTGCGGCAATCCCAACTATTGATAGACAGGCTGTCATGCAACGCGCGCTTGCGCGAATCACCCCAGGGATGGAAGGATTATTTAGAATTTTTGCAATTGAACGAGCCATCAATCCTGAAGGCATAAACCTATTTGATGCGAATAGAGTTCCCGCTGCACAAACACTTTCTCAACGAATACAGGCTTGGTCTGCTGAATTTGAGGTCGTCTTTCCGGATCGAGTACACCAAACGACAGATTTTACTCCGTTAACATCTCTTAATCCAGACGATGCACGTCATTTAAATGATTTTTTAAGAAAGCTTCGAGGTATATCAGATTACGAAAATCCAGTTACGGCAAGAACAAGAAATGTCATTTTCCGCGTAGAGAACATGCTTCAACTGGCATGCATGCATCCAGACTTTAGAAAAAAGATGGTTTTCCTCTTATCGGAAGCTGATACAGAGTGCCGCGATCGAACGCTCTTCATCTTCAATGAAATTGAGGTAGAGCAGCGATTCTATGACGTGTTCGAAAGAGATGGACAATTTACCCCTCAAGCAATACCGGACGGTCCATTCATCGCACGTGCTATTCAGACCGCCCCTTACTATATCCTCAAAGAATATGCACGACGATTTGCGAAAGACAAGGGATTTCATGACGTGATCGAGACGGTTGTGGGTTTCCATACTTTATTGCGAACGGAATTACAAGACGTCATTCCCTTACCGATTACAACGGAAACCATGAGTCACCAGGACATATCCGGAGTGACTCCACAGACAATCCCAGCTGCTAAAGAATTTATGTTGAGGCACAACAATCCAAAGCTCTTGCTTGCGCGCTCCCCACAATGGCAAAAACGAATGCAAGACCGATATCCCGCAGAAGCTGCAATTCTTGACGAGAACTTCGGTGATTTAGGAGAAGCTGCCAAAGAATATTACTATGGCTCCTCTCCAGAGGAAAAACAACAATTGCTAGCTAAGCATCCAAAATTGCGAAGCATTGTGTTAGATGATCCAACAATCAATAGCTACGATCGAGCCATGGACACCATCCAGGAACGGCTTGGAATCGCTCTAGCACACTTAGGTGGTGATTTTGAGCGCATGATGGGTGGGGCCCTGCCATCTTACGAGAAAATGATGTGACGGCAATGTTTGGCATGAATTCCCTGCACTATTTCAGATGGAGTGTGAATATTAAAGTTCCCTGTTGCTCTTATAGCAACACGTCCACGGTAACGTCCTTGTTTTTTTCCGGAAGGCACAACAGCAGAGACTAAATCTCCAGTTTGAAAACCAAAGCGGTTAACCAAGCATTTTTGGCGACAACCTCTCCCAGTTGCAGTGATTTCTAAGACAGACATTCCTTGCGGTATTGTTAGGGAAATTCCTTGATCTCCCACACATGCGGCATCGATCCAATGATCCTTAGGAAGATTTTGCACGCATCTAATGATTTTTGCAATCCACTCGCAATAGAATATTACATACACTGGACCTTGTCCATTTAAAAAGCGAATTTTGCAAATCCCTCTACAGAACAGGATTTAATTTAAAGGAGTCATCGTTCTTAGGAAGCTTCAATTCACCTTTCATCCAGGAACTAAGGATATTCATATGATTGCCAATGTCCTTAAGCCTTTTTTCAATTTTTTTGACAGTGGTATTAACATCCTTAATAGTTTGGATGGAAACCAGAACATTATCGCATTTATCTGTTAGCCCAGTGATAGAGCCCGAGAGGGTTGTATCGTTTGGCATTGGCGGAGTAGCCGCTGGCACAGGCTCACCGCTTCCCCCAATCTCGAACTTTAAAGGCGTTGGGTTCCAATCACCGTTCGGTAGAATGACTGGCTCCGGTCCGTCTGGTAGAACAGCTGGTTCCGGAGCGGTCGGTAGAATATCTGGTGCTGGGACGCTTGGAGGTGTGATGCTTTCTGGGATAGAGGGGGGTTGCGGAGAGCTGAGAATGGTCCGACCTAATATGATCCCCATAAGAAATAAGGCGCATCCACCGGCGATGAGATAACGATTCTGATAAATCACTTCTGATCCGGATTTACAAGCGGCCTTAACTCTTCCAAATAAAGTTTTTTCTACAATAGATTTTTCTGCTGGTGAAGGCACGGAAGGGCACTTCTTAACAGGATCCGCTGTTTCTCCTTTCGATTCGTGCCCTGTTTGAGGGTGTCCACTTATTGTTATTACAGAGATCATAATTATTATTCCATTGTTATGTTGTTTTGTAGACATATTTTAACTAAATTAGACAATTAATTTAAGTAAAATATAATTTAATACAACATGATTGTAATTAAATTATATTTAATTGAATTTTATAATAAAAAATGATATTATTACTGAATAAAAATAGGATTAATAATGACTATTACGCAAAAAACCGACAAAACGATCCCATTAACATCCACTCCTAGATCTGCTGAAGCGAGGGCCATGCGAAGAGTTCCGGGGCTTTTTGCACCAACAACTGATCCTACTCTTACAAGACCCTCAAGTCTTATCCCCCATTTGACGAATGCCGAAATCCAACAAAAATCTCTCTTACAAAACCCCAACTTCTTGACCCAGATTAAAAGCTCTAATTGGGCGTCCATGTTGGATGCAAAGCTTTTCGCTCATGTTACTTCAGATGTATTCGTCCAAAATTCCGATCTTGAGGGGTTAAATCTGAAAACAACTTCTTTATACGCCTCTCGGTTTTTGTCCTTTTTGCAAAATGAAAAGAATTTATTCAACCCGGCAGAACTCACGGAATTTCAAAAGCGTTTGAGCCAATTGCAACAATCTCCGACTGCGGCAGAAATGACATCCCAAGTTGCAAATCTTAAGCCAGGCGAGAGCCTTCTATTAAATGGAGGATGGAAAGGCACGGAAAAAACCACTGGCCATGCCATGATCTATGAGTTTATCCGTAGATCCAATGGCAATTTCGATCTGGTTGTCTATAACACAGGAGGAGGAGCTGAGTATCATCCGACCTTAATGGCAAAAAACCAGAAAGTCAAAATCCAACGAATGCTCAAGTTTGAGAATGTCTTGCCTGAAGAGTTCGGCTTATCGAACGATTCAATAGGAACCCAGCACCCCGATTTTTTTCAAGATTTGATCCATTGCCGAGAACATACGCATGAAAAAGACATGGAAACGACACCCGAGCAGATTTATCAAAAAACATTGGGTCACTTAAGCCAGAAACAAGCCTCAGCAGGAAGTAATGCGTCGTTTTTTTCCACCCCCCAAAGAGCTGGAACCTGTTCGGAATATGTTCTAAAGCCTCTTACCTTAAAGTCTCTTTGCAAAGACGATATGAGCTTATTTAAGAAGCAACATTTATATAAGCGTTTTTATGCAACCATTGCATTTATGCAACAACAAGAGGATCAATTATCGCAAGACACGCAAGAGAGTTCGAATGTGCGTCTACTCTTGAAAAAAAGTGCGACGAAATTGTTGCGAACAGCGGCAAAACTCTACGATCCACACAACCCAGAGAAAAGCCTTTTGTCCTTTGAAGAAGCAGCTGAAGTGAAAGCGACTCTTACCGAAATTCAACACAAAGTGCAGTTAGCAGATCGTCAGATCCAAAGAAATAGACTCCAAGGAACAAAAAGTTCTGAATTTAGCGCAAAAGGCAATAGTTCCTTAGCAAGTCATTTACTCAACCAAGATCGAGTCACAATTCCCACACAAAAGAGTGATCTGAACTCGCAAGCTCCGTCAACTCTTACTTTGCCTACAGGTTCGACATTTCCTAACCATTTAGTGGAATTACTTGCAAAAGTAGATGAAATGGCAAAAACGGATCCTTTGGCAGCTATCTGGGAAATGGGACAGCTATTCCAGGCCTTGCCGGTTCCGAGTAGCGCAGGGGATCTCTGCGCATCCATCCCCGAAGATCTAATCGCTCCCAGCATTGGCGCTCTTTTTGGAATCATCCAGAAGTATACCCATCTTTGCGGCAAGCATACTAATTTCACGCCTGCCCAAGAAAATAACATCTTATCTATGTTTGCCTATTTACATCGGTTAACAACAATCCAAGACGGCCAAATATTTTGCGACCAAGCAAAACTCCAAGAGTTTGTACTAGATTTTTCGGTGGATGACAATGTATTAAAAGATGCTTATCTCGTTTTTTATGATCCGAAAGTCTTCGAAAGAAGGAAAGAGCTTTTACAATATTTTAAAAAACCCTGTGACCACACACAAGAAAATCTACGCTTCGGCCATTTCCCAACCCAGTTAGATCCTAGCCAAAAATCTCCGGCAGATATCGAAGGGGATTATCTCTTATCAATGATCGAAAAGGATTCTGAGCTCCAGAAGGTATATGACCAGGCCCTAAGTAAGCAGTATTCGGATAGTTGGCGTGAGCTACAAAAACTGCCTTCTCAGACCGTACGAAGAGGAGCCGCTTTACTTCACATATTCGATGAACCCTTTCTCTCTTCTAAAAAAGTAGGACACATCTTTAAGCTTCGACAGGCTGCATTTCTCTGCAAACAATTTGCCGTTGATTGCCAAAACATGTCTGCCGCACAAGAAGCGGGAATTCGCATGCATTTATACGAAAGTTTTAAGGAATTAACGTGCAATATGAAAACCCTTGCGAAGACCTCCCCGGGCCAGAGTGACGCATTTACCTGGGACAGAAAATCCGCTTCGATGCACTACGATCAAAATCAAAAAGCCATGAATGGCATTTTAGATAAAAACGTACTAAATCGTAAGCAAGATAAAAAATCTCATTTAACGGAATCGGTCGCTTATACAAACGAAATAGATGGTCCAAAAGTGGTCACAACACCCGTCCCTTTTGCAACAGTCTTGGATGCGACAAACTGCAAACCCTCTCTTCAGCCCGCAAAAGTGCTTTATCACTATACGCATCACCTCTCTGAACTCGAAACTCCTGAAGCGCAGGCAAGTGTCCAAACTCTGTTTGATGTACTCTTTTTTAAACCCTATGTGCCCGATACAAAATCAGCTGTTGCCGAAATTCCTCTTTTCCAAGAACTTCCCGAAAATTCAGCGTTGCAAAAGCAATCCATCGATTTTATCGAAAAAGGCCTGAATTACTTTTATAAAAAACAACCAGGCGGACGGCCTAAAGTAGAAGTGTGCCTGTTTTTTACTCGCTTGGCTACGCGCCTTAGAACCATTTATCCAAATCTAGAGACAATCAATCCTGGCGCGCAAATGGATGAATGGCTGCAGAACCCTTCTCTGACAGTAGGCGAGAGAAGTCTCATTCACTTGCATAAAATTTTGCACTATAACTCGATGGCCTTTGAGCGCTTGAGTAACGAACAAGTTGCCGACATGATGGGCAGTTGGTTCTTCATCAACCAAAATCCGATTGCCCAACCCTTTCATCATCCCCATTTGGATGAAGAAGCTCGCCAATCCATTTATGCTCGTTCTTCGCTTCTTGAAGATCTACTAAAAAATCCAGAGGCCAGGGCCCTCATTTGTAATCGGATCTTATTGATCTGTAACCTACCCTACGAGAGTGCAACGTGGAACGGTACGTATCCTTTTTACGAGCAAGGCACACTAAATAGTTTTTGCCAAATCAATTTATTAAAAGCCCAAATTGCAAATGAAGAGGGTTTGCTTTCCATGAGAAGCGACCCGCAGATTTATGGCGATCCTGGGTATATCCATCTCTTCGGGAAACATCGCTATATTATGAAAAGGTTTGATGCGCAACTTTCGTTCGAACATCCAACCTACGGCTTGATGCGAGCCTTTCAGAAAGATGGTATGAATGACTTTTATTTTTTCCGAAAAATTGACGGCAATTGGTTGCAATACATTCCTCCTGCAACTTTGTCGCCAAAAGCCGTACAAGGTGAAAACCCCACCGACCATTGGGACTCTGAACGATTTCTTCCTACCCCCCTAATTGCGAATCATACCCATTGGCTGTCTGTGGATGGCAACTCTCTTTCGATTTATTCGAAGAACGATCCCTCTAACAGAATAGCCATTGTGTCAGGAAATACGATCGCATTGCATTATGGAGAAGTCCTCAAACCGATTGATGCGATAGCGAGTGCCTGGAAAGAATTTGCCAGACCCAATATGTACATTGCGCTTTCAAAACAAAAAGAAGGCCCTCTTGCAAAAATTCAAATCCCTAACTACGAATCACTTGCTGAACGTAAGTTGCAATTCACAGTCGTGAATAATCAATGGCAATGGGAAGAAAATCCCGAATTTTTTGTAGCTTCTAACCAAGCCTTCAGCAGTCATCTGCCCAACGCATTGCTATTAGAAAATGGCACAGGTAAGCAAAAAAAACTTCTCCTCCCCATGCGAGAAATTCAAGGAACAAAATCTATCTCCCCACACATTGCCTTAAAAATCCAGGAAGCCCCAAATACAGTCGTTTTAGAGTACGATCTCCAAAATGATGCGATTATCCCAACGCAGATCGAGGGAACAATTTATTATGCATATCTCCTTCTAACGAAAAAAAAGCACGGAGAAGCTCTCAAACTCCTCGATTCGATTCCTCGAGGACTCACTCTTTCTCCTGTAAGTTCTGATGCACTCCTCTGGATCGTTTTGCACCCCCCAACAAGTCCCGCAAGCGCCGCCATTCAGCTTAGAGCTTTAGAGCAATTGGATCTGCGACCAACTCCTGAGAAGCACAAAGCTGGTCTACTCCCCTTAAAGATTGCAGCAGCTAGAAAAGCGCTAAAATACATGGTGGAAAATGGGAAAAACAACATTTCGTTTGACGTGCGCCTATCTGATTCTTCTACGAACAATTCTGTAATATTCGAGCAAACCCCTCTGTCGCTTCCATCCACAAGATTGGACGAGCCAAACCTTAGAAGTCTTGCTTATTATAGCAGTGATACCCCGCGTTGGATTTTAGACGATCTAAAAAAACCCGTTGACTCCTCCTATGCACCAACAATTGTGAATGAATTTTCCCGTCTCTATGAATTGGCTCGAACAGCTCACACCAACGAACAAAAAATTCAACTAGCTACAATTTTCCGATATGTTCGTGAATCCAAAATCGATATATATGGCAACAAGTTTTGTGGGCCCATGATTCATTTGGCCTTTTTATACCCAGAAATAGCGCCGCCGCTTCCGCAAGTAATGACAGCTGAATGGATACATGAAGCAAAGAATCTTTACGAACAAGTGCAGACTCAAAAATTTCTGCCCAAAAGGGAACAAGTGGCACCTGCCCACAAATCTCCCATAAAAGAAGGTGCTCTAGAGATTGCTTTTACCAATACGTTGCCCATAGAACGCCCAAAGGCTCCCATTAAAGCTGTAAATTTAGCCCTTGCAAGCCCCGCCGAAGAGCAAATGCATCCGTTGAATTTGTCCCAATTTGTGAAGGGACATTTCAAAACAAATCCAAAACCTGAAACAATCCCTCATGCGCCTCTCACACCGCTTCCTGACTTTGCAGACGAAAATTTCACCTTGGCAACATTGGCTGAAATACAAGAGTTCCAAAACGATTATGAAGATGGAGCAGCTAAAGCCCAACAAAAAGTCTCCTTTGCTCTGAATGGACAACAAAAACCTCGGCTTCAATCTCTCCAAGCCTCCCTTGAATCAGAAATACGGAAAGAAAAGCAGTCGTTGGAAGCCATCCAAGCGCAGATTTATGCTCTTGTTCACAAAAAAGCTCCTAATCCGCAATTACAGCTGCAAGAAGAGTTGCTAAGGAAGGGCGAAGCGCTTATACCTCCACGAATGGAGGAGCTCATTACCGTGTTTCATCGGGGCGATATAAATGGCTTTGCCTCAGTCAATCGTTACTTGACAGAACAAGACATCATACACTTAAACCAATCCATTTTTGAATATCTGTTGAGGGAAACAGAGATTGCCCAAGCAAACCGAGCAAAATCGTTGGTGCAATCGCTCTTAGATCCCAAAACATTGAATCGAGAGGTTTTGGAAAATCAGCTAGCGCAAACCCTGAACGCTCGCATCGCCTATGAGCCGCATCAAGAAAAGACCATGCTCGTCTTCGAACACAGAGCAGGCATTCGTCTGAGACCGAACCAAGTGGCGTTAGTGCGCAAAATGCTCGAAACCGAGCCGGGGACCAAACAATATCGCAACGTCGTAGCCCAGCTTATGATGGGCGGTGGGAAAACAACAGTCATCGCCTCACTTCTCTTGGAATTCGCCGCAAAACCAGGCAGAATTCCTCTTTTCATTGCGCCCTCCGCGCAGTTTGAAACGCTGCGGACAAACGTGAGCATGGCTCAGCTCAAAAATTTTCAACGACAAGTAATTCCTGTTGACTTGACCCGACAAGCCATGAATGAAAAAGCATTGGGATTGCTCAATAAACAGCTTCATCAAGCCTATACCGACGGATCCGTTGTTTTAATCAGAGCCGAAACATTGCAGGCTCTGCAATTAGAATTTCTCTCTCTCATCAAAGAGCTAATAGGAACCGTAAAAGCTGGGAATAGACCGAATGGAGAGTTGGTTCAAAAAATCAGTCTTCTGCAAAATTCCTTGGGATTATTTGCCAAGAAAGCCGACGCCTTGATGGATGAAGTGGACGTAGTATTAGCTCCGCAAAAGGTAGTCAACTTCCCCACGGGAGAGTTCGATCCGATCGCGCCAAATTGGGTGGATCTGATGCAAGTCATCCTGGAACTTCACGTAAGCGACGATGTAACTGTACAGATGCTTGAAAAAACGATGAGCGTAAATGCCGCTTTGCAATTGCGCGAAAAACGAGAGACGGCGTTCGATGCTCAATTGTACAAAAACATCATCTCTCCTGTTATCGTTAAACAACTATTCGCTCGCAAGCATAAAGACTGGAAAATGGACGCACGTTTTGCGGAAAACTTCGAACGCTATGTGCTCGGCCAGATGAAACGGAATGCCTTGAGCGCGCAAGACGTAGAATTCTTGCAACTTTTCCAAGCATTGGGCAAATCTCAAGACATGAAAACAAAAGATATTGCCGATGAAATCGCTCTTGCGAAAGAATATTTCCAATCCATTTTGCCGACAGTTCTTCCGAAGGAAGGGAATCGAAACTTCGGGCGCACAAGAAGCACCCCGCCAGGGAAAGTCGTCCCCTTTGTTGGGGTCGACAGCCCAGCTACCTCTGAATTTGGCAACCCCTTTGAAGCTGGCTTCTACCAATTTTTAACGGCATTGCGATTTGGGGTTCAAGAAGAGCAAATCAAAACCGTGGCGATCCAAATGGATCAGGCCGTGCAACACCTCGTTCAAAAAACTGAGCTTGCCTATGACCAAACCCCTGAAGCGATAGAATTCTTAGCGCTCACAGGCGTACCCCTCCATCGGATCCATGATCCAGGAAACATCCAAAAAGCTGAGAAGTACGTGAATGCAAATCTCGATCGCATGTTCAAGATTGAAGCAGAAACCACCTGTGCGATTGTGGGCGGCTTCCGGCATTTCTTTAGTAGTAATGCCCAGAACTTAGAAGCGCAGCTTTCCACAAAACGAACGCTTTCTGGCACTCCTTTTAATCATTGCTCTTACTCAGAATCCTTGAAGGAAAATCTAGCGCTCGATGTCGGTGTGGAAGGGGAAATTATCCATGCTCTCATCACGCGAAATTGTCCCATTCGAAGCTACACGCAAGCGAACATCTCCGTCATCCTCAAAGAGGCGATCGACAGTGGTACTCCGAGCAATAGGCTCCGTGGATTCATTGACGCTTCTGGCATTTTGACCAATAAAGACTCCGACAATCTCAATGTTGCCAAAGACATTCTAGCCTTTTTTGCGAACGATCCATCGATTGATACCATATTATTCTTTGGACGTAAGAGCCCAGATGAGGCGGCTCCAAACCACCTTTTTGCGCTTCGCAAGGGGGCCCAAGGAAAACCAGAGTATATCGGCACAACAGATGCTAAAGTGTTGAAAGCGCGAGGCATAAATCCAGAAAAAACGTTCATTTACTACGATGAAAATCATTGCGAAGCCACAGACTTGCCGCAAAAGCCCGATGCGATCAATTTGCTTTCACTTAGCGAAAAAACGACACGAAGAGACTTTTGCCAGGGCGCGTTGCGTTTACGTCAGTTTTTCGACGGCCAGACAATTGAAGGTGTGATTGCCGCAGAAGCGCGCAAAAAGTTGCCAAATGGGGGACAGAAATTCCAGGACGTAGTGCCTCTTTTCTCGCAAAATCAAGCCGTGCTCAAAGCCAAAGAAAACTACCGATCCTACCAGCAAAAAATCGATCATGATCCAAGGCAAGTCGGCATTAATGCCTTGCTTGAAGCGAGAACTATGAATGAATTGGTCAGCGCCTTTACAAAGCATGAAAATACGTTCCTCATGGACCAAACAATCCGTCCCTTCGAACAATTTGGAGGCCTGGATGAACTCCTTGATACCCAAACTGCGCTGCAAAACAAGGTGCCGAGCGATCCATCGGCCAAGAAAGCAACCATCCGGATGAACAGAATTTTCGAATCCCTCCATCCCAAAGCGAGCGCAAGCCCTGTTTTACACGAGGCTGCCATCGATCCTTATCTCCCTAAACAGGTGATCCATAGACCCTCTAGTACCTTAGGACAAACCGTTGAGGTTCAACAGCAAGTACATGTGGAACAAAACGTCCAGCAAGAAACGGAAATTGAGCAGGAACTCGACCGAGAACTCCAGCGATATAACTCGATGAAAGGGAAGTATACCTTCGACGAAGCTTCGTGGAAAGATATTGGAACAGTACACGTCCCTCCGGTGACTCCTGTGGGAGCTCCGATAGATGGTCCCCAAATCCATTCTCTGAAAGAAGTGCTGTCCAAACCGGTTTCCTATCTCAAGCCTTACGCAGAAATTTTTGATTCCAATATTCTTATCTCGAAAAACTTAGCTCTTTCCTATAACGAATTTGTGCCTGTTTTTAGCAAAGCCCAAAAACCGGCGCACCAGATTCTTGTCCTAGCGGACAAGACCCCCGTGCAGTTTGTCCTTCTCTCCATCCATGACGCTGATCATTTCAAACGAATGCTCGCGAAGTACAAACCGAAGGATGCATGGCTCATGCTTCCCGATGGAAAAGAACTTTCTCACCATGTCCATGATAGCCTAGATTCAGCAGGGGGGAAAGCGCTTTCGAGAGCGCTTCTCCAGGTGAATTTGTTCAATGGAAATGCGGCCTACCTTGCGATGCGTGAAAAAGAAACACAGGCCTTTATGAAAGAAAGCAACCTGGAGCTGAAGCGACGTTTCTTAACGCTCAAAGTGGAAAAAAACAAGCAACAGCGGACGATTTTCTATCGGAACGAAGTCCTGAGCGGAAAGCATCAAATGGTGGATAAAGACATTAAAACAATGGCTCGGCGTAGATACGAAATCGCGCAAGCCGCGGCAACGCCGCTCGATGGGGCCCGAGTGGCTCGTCTATAATTCTGTCGAAGAGAAGCAGGCGTCCTGTTTCTCAAACTACTGCAAACTAACACAGTAAGATTTTAATATAATTTAATTTAATACACTGCTATTAATAATAGTAAGGATATATGCGCGATTAAACATTATAATTGTGGAGTGCTTTTATGGATAAAAATCAATTTTCAGCAAAATGGCATGAATTCAAGGGGAAACTCAAAGAAAAATGGGGGAAACTCACTGACCATGAGATTGAGCAAATCAACGGGAAAATGGATCAATTGTCTGAACAACTCCAAAAAAAATACGGTTGGATTAAAGAGAAAGCTGACAAAGAAATCAGCGCTTGGTGCGCTTCTTGTGAACATAAAGGCCAACATGGCATGAATTATGGTCCACACAACATGAACGAAGGCCAAAGAAATGAAGCCCATGATCGTGGCATGAATCAGCAAAATCGTGGTCAACACAACATGAATGAAGGCAAAAAAGACGCTGGAAAGCCTATTCATGAAGGCGAGTTCTCCAGAAATAAAGAGAAGCCTCATAACGACAAGTATGATCCTAAAGAGAAAAAGAGAAAAGCGGGATAAATTTCCCTCTGAACAAGTTCTACCAAGGGGTCATGTATGATCCCTTTGGTTTATTAACACTTAAATAGGGAGCAGGGGGTTTTTCAGCGCCTAAAGCTGGATCAACGCTTTGATAGAACAATGAAAGACTTTCATGATTTATTTTTTAACCAGTTAAACGACATGTATGCAGCCGAGTTGGAGATCGAAAAAGCTTTGCCTGAGATGGCCAAAATGGCGCATTTACCAAAACTCAAAGAAGTATTTCACGAGCACCATAAGGAAACAAAACAGCAAATTAAAAGACTAGAGGCAATCGCAGAAGAGCTTGGTATGACTTTATCACCTCATAAATGTGATGCGATCCACGGAATCCTCGTAGAGGGAAAAAAACTCCTAAAAGAAAAGTACCTCCCCGAAGTTCGCGATGCTGCACTCATCGTTTCTGCGCAAAGAGTTGAGCATTACGAAATGGCTGTTTATGGCGTATTAAAATCATTTGCTAAACATCTAAAATTAGACCATGTTGTCAAAATTCTACAGGAAAGTTCGAAAGAAGAAGGGCACGCGGACAAAAAACTCAATGAAATCGCGGAAGGAACTCTATTTACCACAGGGGTCAATGCAAAGGCTCTAAAGCGGCAATCCGCTTAAGAGATTATTTTGCATGTCGGGCGCGTGGATTTTCCCACGCGCTGTTTTTTAGAGATATTACATCTTCTGGCGAAGCAAGTCATTGACGATTTGCGGAGATGCCTTGCCACGGCTGAGTTTCATCACTTGCCCCACCAAGAATCCGAACGCTCGTTCGTTCCCCGCTTTGCAGTCAGCAATCGATTGCGCATTAGCGGCTAATACCTGATCCACGATGGGTTCGATTTCGCGGGTTGAATCTAGCGGCTGATAGTCCGGGTTATTCTGCACAATGGTGGCGGGATCTAGCTTCGGATTGGCAACCATGTCGTCGGCTACCGATTTAGCGATGCGTCCTGTGATTTTTCCTTGGTCGATGAGCTGGATTAATTGAGCGATTTGGTGGGGCGTAATGCCAGAGCCCAATAAAGATTTGCCGCTCTCTTTGTATCTTCCAGCAAATTCGATGGTGATCCAGTTACATGTCAGTCGTGCGTTCATACAGAGCAAGTTCGCTTCTTCAAAATAGTCGCTAAGCTTCTTGTCATTGATTAAAATCGACGCGTTGTATTCGCTTAAACCTAAATCTGTGACGTATCGTTTGAAGCGATCGTGGGGCAATTCAGGGAGATTGGCAGCAATGTCATCGATGTAGCTTTGGGTCAGAACGAGCGGCAGAAGGTCGGGCTCTGGAAAATACCGGTAATCATCCGAGGTCTCTTTGCGACGCATGAGAACCGTTTTTTGGCTTTCAGGATCCCATCGATAGGTGCCCGGCTGGATGAGCTCTTCGGGGGGCGTATTCGGATTCGAGGTATAGAGGTCAATCTGCCTGGTCATTTCGGCTGCAATCGCAAGTTCTAAGAAATGAAAGGAATTCATGTTTTTCACTTCGATGCGTGGGCGAAGTTTTTGCTCGCCTTTTGGTCGAACGGAAATATTCACATCGATGCGAAGGCTCCCTTCTTCCATGTTGCCATCTGTTACGTCTAGATAGACCAGAAGAGAGCGAACGGCCTGCGCGTAGGCAGAGGCTTCTTTCGGAGAATGCATGCAAGGCTCAGAAACAATTTCGATGAGGGGAGCGCCGGCTCTATTGTAATCCACGCCAGCAAAGTGGGTGAAGTGCTTTAACATCCCTGCATCGTCTTCTAGGTGCGCGCGGTTGAGGGAAAACGTTTTTGAGACGCCTTCTACATCGGCGGTAATCGTCCCTTTTTGGATAATTGGCGTATTAAATTGGGTAATTTGGAAATTGCGAGGGCTATCGGGATAAAAATAGGATTTGCGATCAAAGTGCGTGGTGAGCGAAATTTCTCCCCGAACAGCGAGCCCAAATTGAACAGCTTTGCGAACGGCTTCTCGATTGAGCACAGGCAGAGAACCAGGCTGACCTGTGCAAACAACCGTGATGTTTGTATTTGGCTCATCCCCAAAACGATTCGGAGCGGAGCTAAACATTTTCGATTTTGTATTGAGCTGGACATGGATCTCAAGCCCAATGACAGGCTCCCATAAATCGTAGGGCAGGTTGTTTGTCATACGGCTCCTGGAGGGATCTTCATGTGCTTAGTCGCTTGTTCGTAAGCATAGGCGTATTGCATCACGAGAACATCGCACATCTGAGGACCGATGATTTGAATGCCAAGAGGCATGCCCGCAGAATCAAAGCCGGACGGAACACTAATTGCAGGTAGCCCTGCAAGATTTGCTGGGATGGTGAAAATGTCCTGCAGATACTCTTGCAAAGGATCTTGGATCGCGCCTGTTTTGAAAGCAGCTCCAGTAGTTACGGGGGTAATAATGGCGTCGCACTGATCAAATGCGCGTTCATAAGCATCCATCATCAAAGCGCGAACCTGTGCCGCTTTCTTATAGTACGCATGTTGAAAACCGGCTGAGAGAACGTAGGTACCGAGCATAATGCGCCGTTTAACTTCGCTGCCAAAGCCCTGCTGTCTCGAAAGTTCATATACTTCATCGATCGTTTTGGCCTTTTTCGCTCGCTCTCCATACCGAATGCCATCAAAACGGGCTAAGTTTGTCGAAGCTTCCGCAGTAGCTAGTATATAATAGACGGCCACGGAGTACTTGGCGATATCTAGGTCCACGTTGACGACTTTTGCGCCAAGACTTTCTAACACTTTGATCGCCTCATCGAAATTGCGACGCATCTCGGGGGAGAGTCCCTCGAGCATTTTGTGGGGTACGCCAATCTTGATCTCTTTGAGAGAGGTAGAGAGTTTGTAGGTTTCAGCCGGCAACCCAAGACTTGTCGCATCGTGAGGAGAATGACGTCCCATCACTTCCATCATGAGTCCTGCGTCTTGGACGGTAGGGGAGAGGGCTCCGATCTGATCCAGCGAAGAACCAAAGGCCACCAATCCATATCTCGACACGCGTCCATAAGTTGGTTTGAACCCGACAATGCCGCAGAAGGCCGCGGGCAATCGAATAGATCCTCCCGTATCGCTTCCTGTAGCTAGCAACGCGAGCCTACCTGCGACCGCGGCCGCGGAGCCCCCAGAAGAGCCCCCTGGCACACGGCTAAGATCCCACGGATTGCAGACGGGCCCAAATGCGGAATTTTCATTGGCCGAGCCCATGGCAAACTCATCGAGGTTTGTCTTGCCGATCAAAAGAGCGCCAGCCTCTTCCAAGTACTGCACAGCATCAGCCGTGAAGGGAGCTCTATAATTGCTTAAAAATTTGGACGCGCAGGTAGTGAGTTCCCCTTCAATGTGCATATTGTCTTTAATCGCTACGGGGATCCCGGCTAATAACCCGAGGGGGGCGTTCTCTCTCCGCTTTTGGTCAAGTCGCTCCGCTTGGAGCAGCGTCCTTTCGTGAAGAATCTTTAGAAAGGCGTTTAGTTCAGGATTCGCTCGATCGATGCGATGCAGGAAGTATTCGGCGATTTGGACAGCCTTAATCTCTCCCTTGCAGAAAGAGTCGCGCAATTCAGTAGCGCTTAGATGATGGAGTTTAGTCATTTACGTCTTAAGAACGGGCGGCACGCGCACCATCCCTCCGATATGCTCTGGCACCCCTGCCAAAAATTGTTCGCGGGGGAGTAGATCTTTGATTTCGTCATCTCTCATTTCGTTCTTGAACATCGATCGCAGGACGTAGTAGCAAGGAGCAACGCCTTCAGTGTCTACCTGTTCGAGCTGTTTGAGATATTCCAACACGTCTTGGAGGGAGCGCAAGATCCCTTCTTCCTCTTCTGGGGTGCAATCCAAGCGGCAAAGTTTTTGGAGGTGTTCGAACTCTTTACGATCAAATTTTGACATTTTCAACCTACTAAACCAGTAGTTTAGCACAGGCCAGCAAAAATGGAAAGTGTGGTGTTTAGATTTTTTCACCACAGAGCCACAGAGGAAGAGGAGGATGCACAGAGAAAAAAATTTCTTTTTTTTAGAGGGAATTGCAAAACTCGCTTCGCGAGCAAAATTTGATGATTTTT
>Ga0207018_1041_pt1 | contig 23598 bp, 18 predicted proteins | sample Alteio_BWMinCont_52_FD_153476 | JGI IMG/M metagenome (GOLD analysis project Ga0207018, IMG submission 153476) | Enriched cells from forest soil in Barre Woods Harvard Forest LTER site, Petersham, Massachusetts, United States -... | ecosystem: Environmental > Terrestrial > Soil > Temperate forest >...
AATCAGGAAATTCTCCGTGTGGTCATTAAAAGTTGATCCGGTAAATGCCCTATCAAGTACTTCGCGACAACGAAGTTCATGCTCTTTGCGACCCTTGATATTTCCACTGTCGTGTATTTGTATCGCGACTAACAAAATATAAACCTCATATGCTGATAATTCACAATCTTTTGATCTTACAAGTTGGGATGCCCTATTAATAACCATGTCGATGTGGGATTTATCATGTACAGTTAAAAATCCTTTGCCATCCTGCGCATTGCCACTTGCCACAACATAAGGATGCACATTTTTCTCCATATACGATTTAATAACTCTATACCGTGCCGGATAATCTACACCCTCGGGAAAATGACCAAGTTCTTGTTCATCCAACCATACTTCTAGATTTTTATTTTTCAATTCCATATTTAGGTCAATTGAGAAATAGATTTGAAAATTTCTTTAGCAAGCAATGGAGGTACAGAATTTCCTACTTGTTGTTGCTGGAATCCAATGCTGCCGTAAAAATGAAATGTATCAGGAAAAGATTGGATTCTTGCGGCCTCTCTAACACTTAATCCTCGGTCCTCTTCTGGATGGATCAACATATTTTTTCTGTAATTACCAATCACCACAGAAGGATTATCAGCTTTAAGCCTATGGTATATTCCTGTATGGCAACGAGTAAAATCTTTATAATTTTCCATTAATTTCGGAGGGATGTCTTGCCAATTGCCTCCTTGAGGGATGTGTTTGTACCTTTTTAATACGGTATTGGAATTAGCACTTACGAAATTATTAACCGATTTTGCAGAGCCTTTTCTCATAACTTTCTGGTACTTGTTTTGAAAATCTGTGAAATAATCCAATTCTGAATATTTTGAACCACTTTTCAAAATTGGCAAATCTGAAATTGCATCATTAACCGATATACGCTTTATGGTATTTGGTTCAGGAAAAGAAAAATTAATCCCATGTAATGAGCCGACAATAAAAACCCGGTTTCTAACTTGAGGAACACCATAATCAGCAGCATTCAAAACAGCATAGCTGGTAGTATATCCCAATTTGGTTAATTCAGAATTAATCTTTTCAAAAAAAAATCCGTTTTCAGTTTGGATTATTCCTTTGACATTTTCAACAATAATCCAATCTGGCAATTGTTCTTTCGTTATTCTAAGATAATCTTTGAAAAGCCAATTTTTTTCATTTTCCCTTGTGCGAGTTTTTTGATTTGATGTCGAAAATCCCTGGCATGGCGGCCCACCAAAGAGTATTTTGATGTCATTCTTCCCTGCCTTGCAAAATCCATTAATATTAACGTTTCGTATGTCTTCGTTTAGCATTAAAGTATCAGGGTGGTTCGCTTTATATGTAATTGCTGCATATTTATCAATTTCTACTGCTACCCTAACTTCTATTCCAACAGCAATAGCACCAGTGGACATACCTCCTGCCCCTGAAAAGAGGTCAATACCAATGAATTTTTGCTTCGTCATAAAAAAGAGTGCAAAGTTATCCTTTTTAAATACATCGTTTGCACGTTTTTTGCATGCTATTTTTTGACAAATTTATGACCCTATATTGATCCTTTACGTTCAGCTTGATCATTGCCAAGTTGCAATGAGGCAATTGTAATTCCAATTATATTTGAAATAAATGCGAAATAATTTGGAAATGTCAAATATTTGTTTTAGATTTGCAAGGAGGTATCGAGTCCTGAGTACTGGGTATTGAGTTGTGGGCACTCACAGATGCTGCTTCAAAGCGTTCTTTATTTATTGGTAGTTACAATTATTGTTGGTAAACAATATTTTTTATGAACTATATGCCATTTCCGGCATTCTGGATTGGTTTTTTATTGCTAATCATTGCTTCTCGTCAATGAGTTGCATTTGAGGCATTGAAAAGCAAGTGATTATGGAGATGCGTTTTTCGAAATTATTGCTTGAGCAATGGGGAGTTAGCAGTCATCAGTCATCAGTCATCAGATTGGGAGGAGCATTTGAGCGAAGATGTCGTTCAGACCCACGAAGGATATGGGTGTTTTAACATATTGCCAGTGCAAAAGGTAGAAAGTATCAGATCTCTCCAAAGTCGAGATGACAAAAAGAGGCATTTCCAGCTAATGGGATTGTTTTTTATAGTTATTGTACTGTTATCTATTGTTATTCCATTGTTATTTATAGCAAATTTGGACATTAAAATATTGAATATTAAAGTATTATGTTATATTACGTTTGTAAATCTATTGTTAAAACAATAAAACAATCCAGAATGCGGGAAATGCGCTTTTTGGGATTCTGCTTGGCGTTGCTTTGCATCCGCCTTCGCTAAAGTTATGGTGGATGAAAAGGGAAAAGGAATAAGCAGAGGCAAGCAGATATTACGACAGGCTCAATATGACAGGGAAGGAATACAAAAAAAACGGCCATCTTTTCAGATAGCCGTTTCTATTATAATCTAGATAAACCTCTAGTTCAACTTTAATTTATGTCCGGGCATTAATTTAGAATTTCTTGAAATTCTGTTTAATTGGCAAAGACGGTTAACTGTAGTATTGTGCCTGCTGGCGATGGTTGACATAGAATCGCCTCTATGGATAGTATATACATGTGCCGTATTCTTTTCAGACCCACGGGTATGGCCATGAGAGCGAGAACGTGAACCATGAGATGGATTTGCATAAGTATACGTGTAATATACATGTCCATGCCTATGATGCTTGTGCCTGATCTTGCGCCCCATTTGGCTATGGAACTTTTCGATATAGGTAAAATCTGAAGCGGACAGGGCCAACGTATCTGTTTTCAAAGTATGATGCGCTGTATCCTCAAAATCGATGATCTTGTTTGGATCTATTGGCTCGCCCTTATAACGTACTTCAAAGTGCAAGTGTGGCCCGGATGAATGGCCTGTTGAGCCACCAAGGCCAATTTCTTGCCCTGCTAGTACTTGTTGTCCAGGAGTAACCATTCTTTTTGATAAGTGCCCATATAAGGTTTCAAGTCCATTGTAATGGCGGATAACGATGCAATTGCCATAGCTGCTGCTCCATTCTGATATACGTACTACACCATCAAATGCCGCCGCCACATCATCACCCCGGTCTAGTTTAAGATCTATACCATAATGATAACGATTACGGTTTCTCTGTCCAAATGGTGAAGTAACATAACCGGCAACAGGTATCACAAACCCGCAATCTTTATGATTTGCCAAGACAAGTGTTACTGTATCAGTCATTTTAGTAAGATCAAAATGGTAAGGATGAATGGTGGTGGTATCCCAGCTCAGGTACACCTGGTGGAAGGGTAATATTGAAGCGATGTCCAGGAAATGATTGTTGTGATAAACATCTGATAAATTGACGGAAGTGGTATCTATAAGATTTTTAGCCGTGTCTACCAGGAAATCGCTTGCATACAAGTTGTTTAATAACAGTGCGCTAAAAAAAGTCAGCACCGTCGTTAGTAAGATAAAACGGTTTTTTCTAGTCAAAACTTTCTCTCTTTAATGGTTAACAAAAAAACTTCTGGCCTCCTTTTCGTCAGCTCCCAACTGATGGACCAAATCACTCAAGTTTGCGAATTTAACCTCTTTTCTTAGATAATGCCAAAACTTTATGGTGATATTTTTGTTATAAATCATCTCATTAAAATCAAGTATATTGACTTCCAACGTTTTACCAGTATCTCCGAAGGTAGGATTAAATCCAATGCTTGCCATGCCTTTATGAGTTTTGCCATCAAATTGGGCTTCCACTACATAAATTCCATCGCCAGGAATTAATTTATAGGCATGGTCAACACTAATATTTGCCGTTGGATACCCCAGTTCACGACCTCTTTTTTTCCCTTCTACAACCTTGCCACTTACACTATACGTATAGCCTAGCATATTATTTGCGATTTCTATTTCACCAGCCTGTAACGAATGTCTTATTTTGGATGAGCTTATAGAAGTTTCATCAAGTTGAAGAGCAGGCACTTGTGTTAACTCAAAATGATGAATAGGTGCCGCAGCCTCGAGTTGTTCATAGTTGCCTTCCCTGTTTTTTCCAAATTGATGGTCGTGACCGACAATCAAATATTTTACGTGCAGCTTATAAACTAGTATGTCCCTGATAAAATCTAAATGGGACATTTTTGACAATTCTTGGGTGAATGGAATGATAACGAGGTTATCTAATCCCAATTTCTCTAGTATCTCAATCTTTTCTTCTATCGTATTTAACAGTCTCAATAATTGATCATCTGGTTGTAATACCATTCTTGGATGTGGCCAAAACGTAAGAAGTACAGTTTCTGCATTTATTTCTAAGGCCTTTTCCTTGAGCGTCTTCAGGATTTCTTTATGCCCTCTGTGAACCCCATCGAAAGTACCCAGTGTTACAGTCGGATTTTGAAAATGGGGCAGCGCATCAATGTCCCTGAATATCTTCATCTTTGGTCTGGGTTTTATGTAAATCTAATAGTTGGTTAGCTAAGTCTTCAACTTCCCAGGCATCTTCTAGTTTATATATGCCTACCCTTGTCCTGCAAAGATCATAAAGATAGGCTCCAACTCCAAGAGATCGGCCAAAATCATCTGCCAATGCACGGATATAGGTTCCTTTACTGCAAACCACCCTAAAATTTACTAATGGCAAATTTATCTGGGTTATCTCAAATTCGGTTATTTCAAGCTGCCGTGGAGCTAACTCTTTTGCTTTACCTTTCCTGGCTAGTTTATATGATCTTTTGCCATCTATTTTTATGGCAGAATAAGCAGGCGGAACTTGTAAAATTACGCCTGTCAGATCTTTGGCAGCCTTATATAAGGCATCTGTCGTAACTCCGGAAATATCTGATACAGAATCTGTTTCTGTTTCTCTATCAAATGATGGGGTAGTAGCCCCTAAAAAGAAAGTGCCTGTGTATTCTTTTGTTAGCTCGGTAAGTTCGGTTAGCTTCTTGGTAAAAGGGCCTGTTCCAATAATCATAAGACCGGTTGCTAGTGGGTCAAGAGTGCCCGCATGTCCAATCTTAGCGCCAACAGACCTTCTGAGCTTTTTTACAACATCAAAAGATGACCATTGAATAGGCTTATTGATGAGCAGGATTTCACCATTTTGGAAATTAAAATCCTGAACATTCTTCATAAACTAATTTTTTGGCACGAGCTATTCAGCATCAGGCGCTTTTTCCTTTGGCTTTTTCATGATCGCATAGATCTCAAACAAAAAGCCTGCAAGCACAATAATTGGTGCTAAAGTGATTTTCCTGAAGCTATAGATTTCTTCGTTTGTACCGGGACCGCCACTCATTACCACAAATCCTATAATAATGATTACGAATCCGACAATCATTAATCTATAGTTTTCAAATGAAAGTGGAAGATCATTGTTTACAGTAGTATTTACTGTTTTTTTAACTTCTTTTTTACTCATAAGGCTGCAAATTTAAAACAAGTCATCCAATTTTAGTTTAAGATATTTATTAATTGCAAAATAACTACTCAATCCTGTAATCAAAGCGCCGGCAATTAGCATAGCAAGTACTACAATGCCCATTTCGACGTAATTATTTAACATTGAAAGGAAATCAAATTTCCGGGACAGCAAATAAATGCAGGCCGAAAGTAAGGCGCCTGCAAATAAAGCACTGCATATGCCTGTTATAAGCCCGGTAAATATAAAAGGTTTCCTGATAAAATTCTTAGTTGCACCTACCAATTGCATGCTTTTAATCAAGAACCTTCTCGAATACATGTTTAGCCTAATAGCACTATTTATTAAGGCTATACTTATAAGAGCCATTAATAAAGCAAGTAAACCTAATACTATGCCGGCAATACTTACAAATCTATCAATATTGGCTACCACATTTTGATCGAATTGTACTTCACGAACTCCAGGATTTTTTTCTAATGCTGTTTTTACCGCATTGAGACTATCAAAGACCACAAAACCAGGGTTGAAATGAACGTCAATACTATTAGGAATCGGATTAAAACCTAAAAGTTTGACACCCTGAGCGCCGAGCGGCCATAATTTCACGCCTTCTTCCTTACTAATATATTTTGCTTCTTTTACGTAATGTTCTGATTCCAGTTTCTCCTGTACTTTAATAATATCTGGCTCTGTCACTTCATCACTAAAATAAATGCTAAGCGCTACATCTTCCTTTATTTTTTCCTTCATAATGTTGGCGTTCACAATGAACAAACCAAGGAGTCCGGCGAGGAACAATACCAGGCTGATACTGAAGAATGTTGGAAGGTAGGATATGCGTCTTTTATAAAATCGGGCCAAGGGTTCGTTGTTAGTTGATCGTTGTTAGTTGATCGTTGCTTCGCCAACTGTAGCTTCGCAATAGTTTGTAATTATCCAATTCAAAATTAAAATTTTAACATTCAAAATTCTATCACCTCTTCTTTAAAACCAATCCCTTCTTTTGCTAAAGCCGTTAATAATGGAACATACACTTCTTTTAAAGTCGGTAAAATTACACCATAAGTTTTAATTTTATCATCAGCAATTAATTCTGCTGCCAAAGCTAATGGTAATCCTACCGTTTTAGCCATTGCCGTTCGTTTTGAATCATTACCTTCGAGGTCCATCCATGATTTTAGCCGGGATTGTTTCCCATCTTTTTCATATTCAATTTCATGAACTAGTACTACACGGTCTTTATCATTTGGGTTCAAAGCCCATTTTTTCTCTAATAATTTCTGAAGGTTTTCTGCCGGAGTAGCCGTTTTTAATTCAACATTTCCCGCATTGTTCATTAACCAATTAAAGCCTTCTATTACTTCAGGATCATTATTAACATAAGCATCGAATGCGTTTTTTTTATTTGCCGGTAAAAATCCATTCAAATAATTTTCCCAAGAGATATCCGACTCATTTTCAATGGTAACATTGTCATTTGTAATGCCCAATTTCACGAGTGTATCCCATTTCTTGCAAAAACCGGGATACCTAAGTGTTCCTCTTAAGAAAGTTTTTGCTTCTTGCAAGCCATATTTCTCGATATACATTATTGAATTTCGATTGTAATATGATTCGAAATTTTCACCTTCCACTTCTACAACCTCAATTTCATTGTATAACCGTGAATATGAAACGTAATGAAAATTAGAATTGAGCAAACTGAGTCCACCATCATGCCCTGACCTGGTGATATTATATGGGTTCCATGATATTTTATACCGCCAGGGATTGTCATGATCATCTTTTGCTATTAATCCACCGCAATAAGATTTATAACTATTTATTATTGCTCCTTCTTCTTTCAATCGGTGAACAAGATTCATGGTTGACATATGATCAATGCCAGGATCGAGTCCTATTTCATTTAAAATTATTATTTTTTTATCAATTGCTTCGTTATTCAATAATGCAAGTTCCGGACTGATATATGATGGCGTGATAAGATGAACATTATAAGCGACGCAATCAGTAGCAATAAAAATATGAAAACTTGCCGGTAACAGGGAGATAACTATATCTTGCTTTTTAATAAGCTCTTGTCTGCTTTCTGTATGTGATACGTCAGCAATAATGGTTTTTGCACCAGGAAATTCGTGAATTACTGAATCCAGGTTTATTTGCAACGAATCAGCGATCGTGACACTCCAATTCTTTTCAGCAGCATGAGCCAATAGATATTGTATCGTAAAATAAGCACTCCGGCCTGCGCCAAAAACAAGTATCCTTTTCATGTCATGATATTCATTTGCAAAAGTAAGGGAAAATAGGGGACTCTAAGAGTAAGTAGTAAGAGGTAAGTAGTAAGTGGTGCTGACGCATATGGCACGTTTTAATTAAATGTTCCGAGGTTGCAAATTTGCACCGGCCAGAATCCCCTCTAAAAATAGGGGCAGGGGTGTGTTCCTTTCTTCCTTTAGTTCTTTATCACAGGTATTCTTTCCATTTTCTTCAAAAAACATCCTTTTTGTACCATTTCGTAATTATTGTTAACTATTGACAAACTTTATTTTAGTGCAATTTCATCATTAAAACTATCGCCCAGCTTTGGCAGGTCTAAAAATGTTAACCTGTTGATTATAAATTTCATATATCTAATTATAAGCCTCATTTATCGGGAACCTAAAAAGTTTTTTTTATTTTATTATTTGTCGAAAGTTTTACTGGACTTTAAAACAGCAAATCGGGATATTGCAACAAGTGTGCCAAAAAACAATTATATTTGCATTAATTACAAATATAATTGTTTAAAGGTTATTTGTATTGAGCTATTGTGCCAATTGTCGCATCAGCGATGCGACAATTTGGCCGTTCAAGAATTGCTATATACCGAACCCCCTTTGATAATCATGAATTTCCCAATCTTTTTTTACTGAATTCAATAGCCTGGTGGAGTTTTTTTTGCAGCAGTTTTTTGCTTGGTAATTCAGTAAGGTATTCAGCTATTTTTATGCCTGATTTGCTTAGCTGCAACAATTCTATCTGTTCATTATTGCCTTCGGCACAAAGGATAAGGCCAAGTGGAGCTTTTTCACTGGGTTCTGTTTCGTTTTTTTGTAACCAGCGCAGGTACAATTCCATCTGACCTTTATATGCTGCTTTAAATTTGCCCAATTTAAGGTCTATGGCAATAAGCCGCTTAAGTTTGCGGTGGTAAAAGAGCAGATCGAGTTTAAAATCTTCCCCGTCTATAATCATCCTCTTTTGACGTTCTATAAACGTAAATCCCTGCCCAAGTTCCAATATAAATTGTTCCAGCTTAAGAAGGATGGCTTCTTCAATATTCTTTTCACTAAATGTGTCTTTTAGCCCCAAAAAGTCAAGTACATAAGGGTCTCTGAATACAAGGTCAGGCGTAAGGGTATTTTCTTCTCGTAACCCCTTCAGTTCATTTTGTATCACCTTGTCCGGTTTTTTACTAATGGCGGTACGCTCATACAACATCCCGTCTATTTTTTCGCGAAGAGTCTTTACACTCCATTTTTCAACCCGGCACATTTCGGCATAAAACTCGCGTTGCAAGGGTTGTTTGAGGGGTATTAGTGCTATGAAGTGGGTCCAGCTCAATTGTCGTATCGCCGATACGACAATTTGCTCATCAGCAAAAACCTCAGCAAATTGCATCATTCTGCGGATGTTTTTTTCAGAAAAACTATTGCCAAAGTTTTCGGTTAATTGCACCGAAAGTGCCGCTATTATTTGTTTACCATACGCAGCCCGTTTGTTACCGAGGGTTTCTTCATTTATCCTTTTGCCAATTTTCCAGTACAGCACTGTGATTGTGGCATTTACGGTTTGGGCAACATAAGATTTGCTTTCAGCGATAATATTTGCCACTTCTGCATATAGCGAATCCTTCTGTTGTTTTTTTACTTTTGATGCCATAGCCTTCAAATCTACAATAATAGCCTCAATTTCAGGAAAACAATTTGAACTGAGGTATCATTGAGGATAAATTGTGTGGATCTCCGTTTATAAGAATTATAGATAAAAGAGACACTCTCGAAAGAAATATCCATTCATGCCTGAAATTAACAGTGGTTTTTGCCATTACCGAATTGTCGTATCGCCGATACGACAATTCAGAATCGGGTCTCGTCGGCAGATAATATTTGAAGTATTAAAAAAACCGTCTAAGGCGGATACAGCCAAAGACACGAATTCCGCTGCGCTAAGATGAGCGCCAACGGGGGGGAATCCTTCAGCTGCGTTTTTACTTTAGATGCCATAGGCTTCAAATCTACAATAATAGCAACAATTTCAGGAAAACAATTTGGACAGAAGTGCTTTAGAGAAAATATTGTCTGAGATTCAATGGAAAAGAAGATGCTTTGGCTTAGTAGTCAAATCTTGTTAGTCCTTATTCGTGCTTTTTGTCATTTCGCCAATTGTCGCATCGTCGATGCGACAATTGAGAATCGGGTCTCGAAAGTGGCTTGGTTAAGATTTTTTAGCGGGCTGGGAATCAGAAGAGATGAACTGGGAAAATTGTATTGGAGGGACAAAAAAAATACCTTGACCTGCTGCAACAATCATGGGATTATATGCAAAAGATAAAAGAGGTGAAAATACATAATGCCAATGTGCAGAAATCGCAGTTTTAAAATACACTTTTATTAATCAAAACACTGTTTGTTAGAGTATTCCATCCTGTGTGCCACCCGGCCTGGGAACAGATAAATTGACCCCAACATAAAAATAAAAAAGTGTTATAAAAATAAATCAAGTTCCATAAGTAAATTTAAAAGATTTGGAAGTGTAGAAGTTATTCCGTATTATTGATATTTACAAATCGATATTAACCAACTAAAAAATGTATATGTTCCCAGAATTTGAAATTAGAGTTGCAAAAGATTATAGAGAAGTACCTTCAATAATTCAAGGATTGTTGATAAAAAATTTATCAATTGAATCAAAAGGGTCTTATCAACATGGAATAATTTGTGTATATAATAAATATTCCTTTTTAATTACCTTACAGATATATAGGATTATGATGGGACTCGAAATTTATAATAAAGCTATAAAGGAGGGTCAAAATATATCTTGGTTAAATTCTGAAAAATCTTGGAGCGCAATTGGACAAGAAAATGATTCAAAAAAGATTGAATGGGTATTCCAAAACGCACATTTTAATATAGAGAATTGCACTAAGAAATTGATTTCGATGGCAACTGATTATATCGATAATAATGGCATTTAGAGGATGCATGATTTCCTTTTGCCTTAGTTAGTCTAAGATTTAAAATTACATCCTTAAGAGTGATTTTCAAAATAGATTGAATTAATTAAGTCCATTAAAAGTTTATGTCGTTCTATACCTCGATTCCAAGTATTTTTTTGTAAAATTTGGGAAAATATAATCTATGTTTTATAACGTTGAGAACTTTACTTTGCTTCTTGTAAAATACAAACTGACTGCAAATCAGTTTTTGTTTGCCTATCTGTTACATGAAGGTAAATGGGATGCATTAAAAAAGTATGTAGATAAAGAAAAAGGGTTGGGGTTATTCAGTAGTGCAGATTTAAAAGTATTAAAAGATAATGGGTACATCATAGACATCAACCAGGAAGTTGATGGTATTCAAAAAACCTATATGGATTCATTTATATGTACCTCTACTTTTAAAGAACTTATGTTCTTAGATACTGACGAGCCTATAAATGAATTGATGGATGTTTATCCAAATTTCATTGAAGTTGATGGCAAGAATTATGCAGCAAAAAATATTGATCCTTCGTTATTAGGGCCAACCTACGTAAAAAATATTAATGCAGATTGTGATAAGCATATTGAAGTTTTAGCCTTAACACAATATGCTGTAAAATATAATCTTATCGTGACTGATTTAGGTAGTTATGTTAAATCAAGAATGTGGGAAGGGATTAAAGAAGCGAAGGATTTCATTGAACTCACGACAACGAATAGTTCAAAAATTTATTTTCCCACGGATATAATGCCTTTTGGTAAAAACAAAAATCTTTCCTTCTCTGAAATATATCAATATCAACCAAATTATATTGAATGGCTAATTTTTAATATACCGGAATTTAGGATAAATGTTGAAGAATTTGAAAAATTGCCAGATTCAACGCCATTTTATGGTGGATATGTTGAAGGTTCAGAGAACGCAAATAAATATTCTAAGAATATTGATGATTGGCTGAAGTATGTTGACCGCAATAACAAACACGTAAATGTATCTGACATAAAAAAATTAATTGACGAAGGTTTTAAAGCTGAAGCAGTTAATTTTAAATTCTCGGAAGAAGCTCTTGAAAGGAACGGTTCAAAGACTAAAAAATTCCAAATTATAGATTTTTCTGATAGTTCTCCTGAAATTGGAAATTTTATGAGTTTTTAAATAATGTTTATATTTATAAATGTCAAAAAAGAGATAAAAGATGGAAAATCCACAACAATATATTGGAAGATATTATCGCGATGAACATGGATCAATAATTAAAAATTATTGCAATTGAAAAAGGTGAATATACGGTAGCTTTAATGAAAGATGGTAAATCTATTATTGATTCGGCTTTGTTTGAGGCTAGTTTTGATTATCTTCAGAGGAATGTAATTGATAAAGGATTTCTTCTTCCTGCAAATTGGTCTTAGTGTGGATATAAGTTTCCCCCTCAATCCCCAACCTGCTCCCTCACATATTCTCTAAACCGCTCTGCTTTATAATCAAACCAGTTTTGCCGGTAATCTGAAAAATCAATTAGCTCCTTAAAATGGCGGAATGGCTTTTGGTTGTTTAGAGCTTGGATCAGGCTTGCTTTGAGCTTCTCATCCGGTAGCATTTCTGCAAAATCTTCCATCATCCGGAAAGATTCAGAGGATGTCATCCCTTCTATGCATTTATAACTTTTCGGTTTCTTCTTAATTTTTTTTCGGTCCTCTTTCCATGCATCATCATCATAGATAGAAGTTTGGGATTCATTAGGCAGAAATAATAACTCATTGGTTTTGGTGTTCCAATAGCAATCAAAGCCGCATTCAAGCATTTCTGCTATTTCTTTTATTTGTTCTTCAGAAAGTTTTTGCATAGTACATAAAAGTATATGTATCAAAATTAAGAAGAAAGGTGAAATATGAAAAAGTAGAAATCAAGGGCAAATAAGATTTTTTTGGATGTTTATTGCAAGAATTGTTTGTCGGAGTATTTCGGTCTGTGAGGACACAGGCCGAGGAATAGGTGTTTATTGCAAGAATTGTTTGTCCGAGTATTTCGGTCTGTGAGGACACAGCCCGAGGAACACGATGTTTATTGCAAAAATTGTTTGTCCAAATGTTTCGGTCTGTGAGAACACAGACCAAGGAATAAAATGGGTACTTTTGCCCTATTTCTTTTGCATTTCCTTCATGAGTTTTTGTACCTCTTGTTTTGAAAGGCCACTATATTTTATGATTTGTTCAATGGGCATATTGTCCTCAATCATAGCCTTGGCAACTTTAATGGCATGTTCTTTTTCGCCCTTTTCAATGCCATCTTTTTTAGCGGTTTCAAATATATTCATCATATCCAGATATTTTTTGACGTTTTCATTATAATCACGCAATTCTTTTATATTGAGGTTTGCCAGCCGTGCAATTTCAAAGCCTTTTTTAAATATAGGTTCATTCAATACTACAGGAATGTGGTCAAAGTTCTCTAAGTTTTTCAGAAAAAACAACCATTTGTCAAATTGGGTTTCAAGTTGGCTGTCTTTTTTATCAAAGAATGGGATTTGCACAAAACAAAAATGAAGTTTGTCATAGAATACATCCCCATTCTGGTCTTTAAGCATCACGTCTGTCTTTACCGACTTGTTGACTGAGTTATCTGAAACAAATTGAAAATCAAGTATTGCAATAAAGTAAACCGGTTGCAATTTAAAGTCCCATTTTCCTTTCTTAGCCTGTTCCTTAATAGGGAAAGTAGTGTAATACAGGGCTCTGTCTTTAAAATATTCCATTTTTGCTTTTTGCATTTCTACAATAAATCGCTCCCCAGAAATACTCTTACAATGGATGTCAAATATAGCCGTACGTTCGTCTTTTAAATCTGATGGGACTTCAGGATTCACAAATACAAGTGTGTCAATTTGATGTTCTATGGGCAGAAGCTGGTTTAGGAAGTCAATGAGCAATTCTCTGCTCCCTTCTTCTCCAAATAGTTTCTTGAACCCAAAATCAGTGAAGGGATTAAGGAATGTTTATTGTTAATCATATTGATTCAAAAGTAAAGAGAATAGCTGAAAGCCGATGCTTTTGCTATATAAAGGGTCTTTTATTTTACCTTCTAAATCTTTTCAATTCTATATTGCCTCCTCGTCATGTAAAAGCTTTGATAACTTTACAAGAATTGTTCAATCTGGGTCATAAAAATGCACCTTTTATAACAGATTGTTAATTAATAAAATAAACCTCGCAGGTTCCCAAAAACCTGCGAGGTTTGTATAACTATCGCACCACAATTCCTTCTGCCTTACACCAACTCTTGTCTTCTGATGTATAGTACAAATATGCTGAAGACGCGGGCGCCTCGAAATTGCCGGGGATTTCTGCTTTTAAATCTAAATTAATAGTTTTGGTTTCAGCGGGTTTCATTTGACGGTAATAGACAACAACATTATTTCCCTTTATTTCATAAAAATCATATACCCCCTTTTCCTGGAGTTCTTTTAGCTGCCACGGTTGCGCGCTTAATCCTGCAGGTATTCCAAGTATTGCAATTGACATAGGTTGGCCAGAATTGGTTACGTTTTTCAACACGGCCGATAATCTTACTGTTTCACCTGTTTTAACTTCTTTATTAGAAAGGGTTGTAGTAAGTTTTAGTTTGCACTTATCATCGCTTCCAGGATTTATGTTGCGCCATTTTATAGAAGTAGTGTAGGGTAGGGGATATTTAGTACCTGCGAATTTCACACTTAAATTATGCTTGCCTACTGTTAGATAATTTTCGAGTCCTGCTAATTTAATTTCATCTTTCTCACCTGCTTCATAATTTTTAGTTTCTACTTTTTTGCCATCAACATATATGGCAATGGCTCCGGATTCCTGGGTATGTTTTGAGTATTTTGAATACCTGGTTAATGCTTTTAGAGCGAGAACTGTTGTCTGGGTATTACCCCATCCGCCACTTCCGTCCCTGGCAGCAATTATATATTTAATAGCATTTTCCAGCGCTTTATGATCTGGTATTTTTTGTTTCATCATTGCCATAGCAACTATAGATGTAGTTTCAATTATTAGTGCTTTCCCACCTGAACAGGTTATAGATTGCTTCCCAATCCAGGAGCCATCAGATTGTTGTTTTGATATTAATTGTTCAATTGCCTTTTGCGCACGAACATCCCCCTGATCGCATAATGCATTGGCCACTAGTCCAAGCTCATACGGATCTCCTGATTGTGAAGCATGGAGTAATGCTGCATCAATTTGGGCAATTATATCCTTATATCCACCTTCACTCATGGCATACACAATATATGCATTGGTTACTTCATCACTGGCTCTTCCAAAATTATCAATTGCCTCAGCGCTTCTTGCAAATCCACCTTTATTGTCTTTGCGATTCATGAGCCAGTTAGCTGTCCTGTCAATCATGCCTTTATCTACACTGGCATACACCTCTTTCATATCATTAAATTCCATTAAACCATAAGCTGTTAGGGCTTCGTGACCAGGCGAAGAACCGAACCATTCGTACCCCTTGTTTGGCGTTTCGAAAGTTACTAATCTTTTATATCCGGCATCAAGCAGATCAAGTGCACGTTTCTTTATTTTGTCATTTATATCACCTGTTTCCTTCATATACATAAGCGCAATAATATTGGGATAATTGCTTGAAGAAGTCTGTTCAAAACATCCGGAAGGTTCTCTTAATATGGCATCTAATCCTTTCATGGTTTCACTTAAACTGCTGGGATAGGCAGTTATATCTGCGTGGAGCGTGCCCTCAAGAGGACTGCCAACTTCAAATGAATATGTTTTATCCTTGTCTTCTCCTGAAAATGAAATCTCTTCAGGAAACCCTCTTTCTGAGGTGTTTACTTCCTGGCTTATATTATCATTTTGCCCCAAACTATTAAAACTTATTTGGATAGTGTCTTTACCAGGGAGGTTCATGATTTTATAATTTATAAAAATGGCCTTGGTGGAATTGGCCTCAATTTCCGTTTCTGATTTAATAGAAGATGATGCTTTCCAACTCCTTGGCGTTTTTATATTCAAGTTTCCTTTTATTATTTCTGAAGTATTATTGGTAAGATAGATAGGCAAATTAACTTCATCTCCTGAAGCAGCTCCATTAGGTATTTTGGCAGAAATGCTAAAAGGTAACTGCGTGTAATAAACCATTTCAGAATGACCTGCCATGCCACCCCCAATACCTTCAACGGTTGCTCTAAACGCTGTAACATCATCAGAATTATAAAAATGAACTTTAGCTTCCCCATCAGAATTTGTTTCGATTCCTCCTTTCCAATAGATAGTTGACCTAAAATCAGTCCTTTCATCTGTATTATGCCTGGTTTTATATTTAGGAGCAGGGAATTGCCTGGTTCTATAAAAGTAAAAATTATTTATTTGTACTATTTGGCTATCCATTGCAAGATTCGCCTTTACTTTACCATTAACCTGGACAGCGGCTGGCTCTTTTTCAATTTTGGGATCAGGTATAACGTCAGGGCCAGGTTTGTAGAACATACCTGATCCGCGACTTCCTCTTACAGTGATGGTATTAACGCTTTCATGTGCTACTTTGTCATATTCTACCATAGTCATAGCTTGTCCTGTCGTAGTGTTATCGACATTTAACTGACCTCTGTAAGCTTGAATAATTACTTTTTCCTTTTTTGCTTCGGCTCTTAGATATTCTTTTGATTCAATATTTATATTATAATTTTCTCCAAACTGGGTGATGTTAAGTCCATTGTCAGCGTATGCAGTGTCTTTAACATGCGCAACAACCGGCCCGGTCATTTCTTTAAGTTTAAAATGATAAACCCCCTTGCTATTTGTATGTGAAATCATTTCGGAGCCAGCTCCAGTAAGTGCAACTTTTTTATTTGGTAGTGGTTTATCGGTTTCTGCATCCCTGACAATTCCTTGTATGTCTGCTTTTTCTGAGACAGAAATTAGGTTCCTTGTTTCTCCTCCGATTAATTGTTTCCATGTAAATCGTCTCCAACCACTAGTAAGTAAGAGGTAATCTAAAGCTGTATCTGCTTTGGGTTCTTTGGGATCGAAATAAAATGCCGATTCTTCAACTTTTTCTTTTAATTCAGGCTCCAGGAAAAGCTTGGAAAGTATGGTGCCACTTCGGTCATCTGCAAAGGAGAGTAATTTATCATCGACTACTGCAAGCGATAAATTTGCCGGGACAGGGTTCCCATTCTCATCTGTTGTTTTAATGTTCATTTCAACTTTTTCCCGCGGCTGGTATTTTTGCTTATCAGTTGAAATAGATATTTTTAAACCCTTTTTCTTATTGACGAAAACAAGACGTTCTGCTCTTGGGGTACCTTTACTATCAAACAAAGTGATCTGGGTAATACCCATAGGAAATTTGTTTAATGGTAGATTTACTATATTTTCTCCAGGGTTGGCATCAAATGCACCTTCGTAATAGATTTTATCCCGTTCGCTTACTATAATAGATAATTCTTCTTTTAAAGTTGAATTTACCACCACATTCAAACTATTACCATTGTTTATTGATGGAATCTGCAAAGTGTACCCTGCTATTATAGCCGCAGGTAATTGATAAGTTTCATTAATTCCTTCCGGCCTGATTATTTTAACATGGTATTGCCTGCCGGGTACTGGTTTCATATTAAAACTTCCCATCCCAAAATGATAACTTGAAAAAGTTGTTATTTTATTCCCTAAATCATCTTCTAAATATCCTTCTATATCAGCCGGTTTATTAAATTCATTTATGGCTTTAAATGCAACCCTACTCTCTAAATTTGCTACCATATCTCCTCCTTCCGGATAGAAACTAAGATCAATTTTATTTAAAACAATGGGAACTGACCTCGTAATTGATTCTGTTCTGCCTTCGTGTTCAATTAATACGCCCAGCAAGCCATCATTCGTTTTAAGATCTTTGGGGAGCTTTACTTTTACATTTACAATACCATCAGCATCAGTTTTATCTTTCCCGGAAAAAAACTTTTGTCCATCAAGATTTAATATAAAGTTAACAGGTTGTCTCGAAAGGGGTTTGTTGGCCAAAGAAGTAAATTCTACTTTCGCTTTTACTTCATCCCCAGGCCCATAAGCTTTTTTCTCAAAATCCAGTTTCATTTTTAATCTTGGTAAGATAACTTGCTGAATTTGAATTTCTTTCTCGAAAGTCAGGATATCTTTTTCATTGTATTGCCAGGATGTGTATGCCTTTAATTTATAAAGTCCTCCTGCAATACTACTATTCAAATTAAAATCCCCCCCGGCGCTACCTTTATCTAATATTATTTTCATTTCTTGTTCGATTCCCCCTTTTGGGTTAATCAATTGGACATGAATAATATCGCTTTGTTCTGAGGGTTTACTATCCTTTGTGTTTACCGCATATACCTGGAACCAGATAGTTTCTCCCGGCATATAAAGTGGTTTATCGGTTTGCATATACACTCTTTCACTGGCCACACTTGTGTACTTATTAAAAAGGGCAAGCATTTTATCAAGAAAAGGTGTTTGCCTTGTTGTTACATATCCGAGTTCACGGCCAAATAATAAGCCAATAAGAGAACAAAATAATACCAGTGCCATTACGCTGAATGACATTAATTTGATAGGAGTCTTTTTCATGATATTTTTTTTAAGATTATGGAGATATTATTAAACTCCATACCTAATATCGCTAAAAGGTAAACGATAAAAAAATACAAAAAATCAACTTTATCGAAGAGAAATTAGGATAATTCGAATTTAAATAAAGGGTAAGGGGGGGTTATACTTATAAAAACCAATAACTATCAACTATCAACCATCAACTGAATTCTAAAAAGGATAACCAATGCCCAGGTTGATTTGCAGGTGCGAGCCAAGCCATTGGTTGTTGTTGAAATTATGAAATACGAGCCGTTGATTTTCAGGTAATGCGGGATCATAAAAAGGTTCTGCAAAATCAAGCCGTACTACAAAAAAGTTGAAGTCAAACCGGGCTCCCAACCCTCCACCTATAGCTATTTCTTTATAAAATGAGTTAAACTGAAAGGCAGCTCCTGCCCGCGAAGGATCATTATTGAATAACCAAACATTGCCCGCATCAACAAAAGCAGCACCTTTTAAAATACTATATATGGGTGTACGGTATTCTGCATTAAGTTCCAGCTTAATATCTCCGGATTTATCATAATTTAGGGTTCCATTGGGGTCCTCATAGGATCCGGGGCCGAGGGTACGTAGCCGCCAGGCACGGATATCATTAGCACCTCCCACATAAAATTGTTTTTCAAAAGGAAGTATTTCTGATTTTGTTTGAGGTGACAAAAGCCCCATTATACTGTTAGGGGTGCCAAAACCAATTATTGCCCTGAATGCAAGATTGTTATCTTTAGCAACAGGTATATAGTATCTGTAATCACCTTCAATTTTTGAATATTGGTAGTAATTGATTCCCAGAATGTTATTAGTAACCGGACCTGTTGATTTACGACTGTTATTTAGGATATTGTAAACCAGGGCCGGTACATTCCCTCCTGTCTCACCGGTGATTCTGAAGTACCAGTAACGGCTCTTTACATTTGTTAAAGGTTGCTGATTAAACAATAGCACCGCCCGAAAATCTGTTATAATGTGTTGATCAAATAAATTGATTAATAAAGGGTTGTGGGTAGAATCGACCTGCGCTTTAAAGGTGGAGTTGATAAAACTGGTATTTACTAGGCTTATTTCAACAGGTGTGACTGATAGCCTGACATTTGGCCTAAGATTTTCTTGCCAGGTCATGTTTACTGTACCTGTATTTCTTTTGAAATAAATGCTGCTTTCTACGATATATCCGGCATTAAAAGAGGTTTGAGCGGTACGTTTAAGTTCATTTTCGCTCAATCGCCATGGCGCAAGAAGTTGTGGTACCAGCAGGGTTCCGGTCAATCCATATTGGTAACTTGGTGTATTTGTTACTGAAGAGTTATTTAATATGGAAATCGGAATTTCAATTGATCCGGTAGGCCTTATTTCTAATTGCATGGCACTCGATCCTAGATTTTTGTTTCTATATAATAGATTTGCGGCCGTACCCAGCGAACGAGTATTAGTGATATCTGCCTGGCTTTCTTCAACAGAGTTTAAATCAATTCCAATATCCCATTCTTGTTTCTTAAGTGGTGTAAGCCTTATAAATACATTCAGGATTCCGGTATCGGGCCTTTCTATTGTATCAACGGCATATTGAATATCAATAAACTGATAGGCATTAAGTTGAGATAGCCTGTTCATAGTTGCCAGGTAATCATTCCCATTATATAAATCTCCACTGTGGATGAAAATAAAATCTTTTAATATGGAAGGTTTTATCCTTGGATGGTTACTAATAAAGTACATATTATTGTACTTGAATGTATCTTTGACTGTCGTATCATTTAGATAATATTCAGGCTCCACAGATATATCGCCTATCTTGTAAATTCTATGCCTGCTCATGGTGGTTGGATTAGCAATGCCAAGGCCTACGTTCACAATATTTCCCGGTAGGGTTGTATCAATGTCAAAATAAATATAATCCCTCCTGAAATTATAATATCCATTCTGTTTTAGTAATAAAGCCAGCCTGTTTCGTTCATCCTTCATTAGGTCGCCATCATATTTCTGGTCGGGTTTCACCAGGCAGTTCAAAGAATCTTTGGTAACAATATCAGATATTCTTTTATCAAATATAAAAAAATCAAGCTTGTTGATGTAAAACTGATCTCCGGTAATAACATGAAAGGTGACAAAGGCTTTTTTGCCACGTATTTTAACTGAATAATAAATAGAATCATGAAAATAGCCTTTGTTAAAAAGATAATCTTTGAATTGGACAGATGATGCTGCAAGAAGTTGACTATCTAATAGTACGGGCTCTTCCCAAACACTTTTTTTAAGGTCTTCTTCTCGATTTTCGTAATGCGTAATTCTATTTTGAATTTTAACAATTTTTGTTTGGAGCTTCTCGACTCGTTTTTCGTTTTTAGGATCGGTTTTTTCAAGTTCAGATTTTACCACTACAAGTTCATCCCTTAATTTTTGCGCCTTTTCTTCACGTCTTTGTTTTGCCTTTTCAGTATTTAATAAAAGATAGGCCCACATGTTAGGCTTTACAACGAAAAATATTCTTTTATTTGGTACTTGTTTTAAAAGGCTGTTCATCTGCTCTTTCTCGTTAGAAGGTGAGCCTATAATGGTAACCTTATCAAGTAAATATTTTTTAGGAGGGATATATTTATTAAGATTGCAGGCCTGACATATGATCAGGGCAAAAATAATAAGTAAAAAGGCACCATGCCTATTAATTAAATAAGATGATTTCAAAAGCTCAAACTAAATTTATCGCGTTGCTCAACCAGAAAAAATATAGAAGAAAGCATCTTATGTTTGTTGCTGAAGGTGCAAAAATAGCCCATGATATTTTAAAATCTTCGCTCAAAGTACGCAATTTATATGCCACTTCCCAATGGCTCGCCAAAAATACATCTTTATATATCAATAATAAACTGATAGAAATCAATGAAGTGACTATAGACGAAATGAGCAGGTTAAGTGGATTAACAACAGCTCAAGATGTTTTATTATTAGTAGAAATGCCATTAGCTACTAATGAAATAACCATAAATGGGGAAATAGCAATAGCAGTTGAAAGTATCCGTGACCCTGGAAATCTCGGTACTATCATTCGTATTTGTGACTGGTATGGCATACTTCAGCTTTTTTGTTCAGAAGATTGTGCTGATGTTTATAATTCTAAAACCGTGCAAGCTACAATGGGCAGTATTGCAAGGGTTGAAATAGTTTATACTTCTTTGCCAGAACTTATTAAGAAGCACAAGACCTATAAAAGCTATGCTGCTACCCTACATGGCAACCTTAATATTCATAAAGCAAAGATTAGTCAGAAAGCACTTTTAGTAATCGGAAATGAAGCACATGGGATAAGTGAAGAACTGCTTTCCATAATTGACGAAACCATTATGATTCCCCGTTTTGGCGAGGCAGAATCATTAAATGCTTCAATTGCAACAGCTGTATTGGTTGATAATCTAAAAAGAATGAATGAGCGGGGAGTTTAAAGAATTGAGAAGTTAGTGAGTTATTGCTGAAGACGCGATTGTAATTCAACTATTAAATTGAATACATACCAACAATTGTTTATCTTTGTTTGTCTTTGATATAGATTGTTAAACCATAAAAAATCATAAAACAGTGAAATCAGGGAGAATTGTCTTAATCGTAGTTATTGTACTAGTTGTATTACTTGGTGGGTGTACTTATAACGCTTATAATGGTCTTGTAAAAGGAGACCAGAATGTAAAAAATGCCTGGAGTAATGTGGAAACTAACTATCAAAGGAGGACTGACCTTTATAACAGTGTGATAAAAGTTGTAGAAGGATCGGCCAATTTTGAAAAATCTACTTTAAAAGAAGTAATTGAAGCCAGGTCTAAAGCAACCAGCATTACTGTTGATATCAACGATCCAAAAACACTACAAGCTTATGAGCAGGCTCAAAGTCAATTTCAGGGTTCTTTTGGAAAGTTACTGGCTGTTGCAGAATCATATCCTGATTTAAAAACTACGCAGGCTTTCAGGGACTTCCAGACGCAAATAGAAGGCACTGAGAATAGAATTGGTATTGCCAGACGGGATTTTAATACTTCTGTAAATGATTATAACCTAAGAGTCAGGACTTTTCCGGGAAATATATTTGCCGGGATGTTTGGATTTAAAACTAAAGAATACTTCCAGGCAAAACCCGGCTCTGAAAATCCGCCGGATATTAAATTTGATATAAAATAGTTGTCTAAACTGTGATTTATGGGATTAAATGATATCCAGGATTTCTACAACCTCAATCAATACAATCTCATTGCGCATTTCTATGATAATTTAATTGTCTAACTATAAAATAGTAATAATTTATGTTCACACTTTTCAGAAAACAGGCAATTGATTATTTTTCTAAAGAGGAAAAAGAAAAGATAAGGGCTGCAATTGAAGAAGCAGAAGAAAAAACTACCGGTGAGATCCGGGTTTTTGTGGAGCATTTTTGCAAACATCATGATGCTATCGATAGAGCCAGAGAAGTTTTTCACAGTTTAAAGATGAACGAGACGATCAATAAAAATGCGATTTTGTTATACCTGGCGCTCCAACATAAAAGACTTGCTATATATGCGGATGAAGGAATATATAAGAAAGTTGATAAAGGATTTTGGGAAGAAGCTTTACACAAAATGCAGGAACATTTCAAACACGAAAATTATGCTGCAGGCATTTTAGATGTTATCCAAATAATCGGTGAAGCTTTAGCAGAGCATTTCCCTGCTAATGGTGAAACGATGAAAAATAATTTGCCTGATGAACTTGTATTTGGTAAAAATTAAAAAAATAATGAAAAGATATATTCTCGTATTATTTCTGCTTTTGATGTCATTTGCCGGTGAAGCGCAGGTATTGCCAAAACCAAATCCACAGACTTTAGTAACTGATGCGGCTCATTTACTTACCGCTGATCAGGTAGCAAACCTTGAAACCAGGTTGGTGCAACTAAACGATAGTACAAGCAACCAGATTGCTATTGTAACTATTCCGTCATTAAATGGTATGGATGTGGCTGACTATGCTAATAAATTACTGAGAGACTGGGGAATCGGCAGTAAAAAAAACAATAATGGTGTATTAGTTCTTGTTTCTGCCGATGACCATAAGATAAGAATTGAAGTTGGTTATGGTCTTGAAGGGGCAATCCCGGATGTAACGGCAAAAAGTATCATTGATAATGATCTTACCCCTAATTTTAAGCAAAACAACTATTATGGTGGATTAGATCTTGCTATAACTGATCTTGGGAAAGCGGCAACGGGTGAATATAATATTCCATCCAATCCAAAACCTAAAATTCAGTGGATCAATTTCCTGATTTTCCTTGGAATTATCATGTTGA
>Ga0207018_1021_pt1 | contig 22454 bp, 21 predicted proteins | sample Alteio_BWMinCont_52_FD_153476 | JGI IMG/M metagenome (GOLD analysis project Ga0207018, IMG submission 153476) | Enriched cells from forest soil in Barre Woods Harvard Forest LTER site, Petersham, Massachusetts, United States -... | ecosystem: Environmental > Terrestrial > Soil > Temperate forest >...
CACAACTCGTTCGCGTCCGGCTTTCCCCATTTGTTCGGCCCGTTCGTGGTTTGAAAGAAGCTCGATCATGCGTGCTGCGACTGCATTGACATCGGAAGGTTCCACCAGGTATCCGGTCAACCCGTCGACGACCGCATCCGGTGTTCCGCCCGAGTTCCCGGCGATTACCGGTATTCCACACGCAGCGGCCTCCAGGAATACAATCCCGAAACCCTCGACGGAGCCATCGCTCTCCACGATTCGATTCGGCATCACGAAGACCTCCGCCGCTTGGTAGAGAGACAGTTTGTCTGCTTCCTGGATCTCGCCCGGCCATTTCATATTTGACGTTACCTTCAGGCTTGCCGCCAAATCCTGAAGTCTTCGGCGTTCCGGCCCATCTCCTGCGCAGACATATTGTGCGTCCGGGAATTTGGCGAGAACCTTCGGCAGCGCCCGGATGACGATGTCGAAGCCCTTGCGCTCGACCAGCCTTCCGACCGAAAGGATGATCTTCGTTGAACGGCGTGAGTCTGCCGGTCTGAAGTGGTTACCGTCCACGCCAGGATGCAGGATCACGACGCTGTCGTCTCGAGCTCCGAAATCCCGCGCCAGGTCAGCTGTGTAGCGGCTGTTGGCCAGGACCCGCGATGCCCGTCGCAGCGTCCTCTTCATCAGCAGGCGGTAAGGAAGCGAGTGTGCTGGTTCCAAAAGGTCCATGCCGTGACAGAAGACATCGAATGGTTCAGGCAGAGCTACGGCATATGGGGACCATGAACTGGCCACGATGCGATCGTAAGAATTGGTTGCAGCTCGCCGTGAAACTTCGTCGCGGCACGCATGAATGCGTTTGAGGTATCCGTGGCCCGGCAGTGGTGGGTTGGCGATGATGTCCAGCTGCACACCTCCAGCGATGAGACCTTGGGCGAAGGAATGCATAAACTGGGAGATTCCACCTGTCTCCGGCGGATAGCTGCCGGCCAGCAGCAGAATTTTCATTTCCCAATGATCCCGTTTTCGAGAGCCAGGATGTCGACGCAACCCGAGAGGTACGATCGGATCGCGTCATCCGGTGTACAGACGATGGGTTCTTCATGAATGTTAAAGCTGGTGTTGACCAGGATCGGAAGGCCTGTCCGACGTTTGTAGGCGCTCAGGACCTTATGGTATCCGGGATTATCCTCGGCCCGCACCACTTGGGGCCGGGCCGTTCCATCGACGTGAACCACGGCTCGACAGGTTTCCTGCACTTCCGGAAACACATCGTATGTCATCGTCATGAAGCGCGCAGCAACGTGGTCTTTGTTCCATCCCTTGAAGTAACGCGAACAGTCTTCTTCCAGAATGCTTGGAGCAAAGGGCATGAACTCCGTCCGTTTTAATCGCTGGTTCAACCAATCATTGATTTGCCGGTCGCGTGGATCGGCCAATATGGTTCGGTTGCCGAGAGCCCGGGGCCCATACTCCATCCGGCCTGCAAAGCGGGCGACAATCTTGCCTGCAGCGAGGTGCTCCGCAATGTCCTCCTCAATATGATCGCTGAATGCGATTTCAATACCTTGCCGATCCGCCGCCGCCTGGATTTCCGCGTTTGTAAACTGGGGGCCGAGATAGACCGTTTTCAGGAACTCCCGCTCAAACGGCTGTTGGCGCGTTTCCGCCAGCTGGCGCATGCCAAGGTAAGCTGCGCCCACCATCAGGCCGTCATCGCCCATTCCGGGATGAACATAGACGCTGCGGACTCCCGGATGCTCCCGAATGCGCTGGTTCAGCTTCACGTTGGAGAATACCCCTCCCGCCAGCGCAATGTCCGGAATGCCCGTGATCTGGAGAGCGTCCGTCACCATCTTCAGTACCTCCTCCTCGATCAGGTGCTGAAGAGCCGCCGCGATATCCTTGTGTTCGAATCGGCTAAGCAGACCGTCGATAACGGGGATCGACCACAGTTCTTCCGAGCCCGGCCCAAATAGTCGCGGGATGTCTTCGGAGAAGAATTCGTGGCGCGCCGTGTCGTAGCGAAGGAGACTCTTGAATTCTGCGTAGCAGGCATTGGGATCGCCATATGCGGCGAGACCCGTGATCTTACCCTCATGACGAGCCGGACGGAATCCGAAGGCCTTGGTGACATACGAGTAAAGAAGTCCCGGCGAGTAGTACCCGTTGAACTCGTGCAGACGGCGGATCGATTCTCCCTGTCCGACGTTGATGCTTCCGCACACCGAGGAATCACCGATGCCATCCAGAGTAACGATCGTGGCCTGGTCAAAGGGCGACGTATAAAATGCCGCCGCGGCGTGGCAGTAGTGATGGGCCCATTCGGTACGCGGAATATGAGCCAGGCTTTGTGGCACCGTTCGATGGAACTGTTTCGCGGTCAGAAGAGCGTAGCGCAGGCGCTTGGGCAGAACCATGCCCGTGTCGTTGTAGAGTCGCCATTGGGCCTGCAACATCTTCTTGCTCCGCGCCACGGGCGGTAACCCCGCCATGCTGACCATGTCGATGTCCTGACTCTGCAGTTGAGTGATTCGGAGGACCTCGTCAATGGCCCGGAACGGGAAAGCGCCATCGTTTTTTTTACGCGAAAGGCGCTCTTCTGTGACGGCTGCCAGGAGTCGGTTTTTTGACACTAGGCAGGCGCCGCTCTCGTGCGTAGGCCCCGAACTATCCGCCGACCAGCCCCATATTCCCAGAACATTCAAGGGTACTTCTCTCCTATTGGCAGCGGTACTTTTGTACCATCTCCAAAACTGTAATTACTGCGCCATCAGAAGCTTAAACAGAAAATACATTATTTTTTGTTGACGTAAATTCGCCGAGATCCTAGAGTTCGAATTGGGCTCATCAGAGATGACCCAGCTAGCTTTCAAGGACGAAGGCCGAGCGGACGGGGTGGTTGTTTAAAAACCGATTATTCGAGGTTAAACAACCACCCCGTCTGCGCCGCTAGCGGTCAATCCGGACAAAGGCAATTTCCAGCGGCAACCTTCGCACTTTGTGGCGCTCGACCTCATGCCACGGCAGCGGGATGTCCTTCAGGTAGAGGGGGTCTTCCACAAAAAGATCCACTCTGGGCGTTGATTCGGGTGTCCAAAAGAAATACGCATTGCGGTGACTGGAGAATCCGAGAAAGACCCCCCACCCGCCACCAAGAACATAGTCGGCGGGATACTTGTCCAGCCGCCGCGCCGCTTCAGCCAGTTCATGTGTCACCTGCCGCTCGCCGGCAACCCATTGTGGAACGCTCAAAACAACGAATGCGAGCGCAAGGATCAACGCCGTGGGCTTTGGCGGGAGAACAGCAAGAGCCCTGACCATGAGATATGCCACCGCAATGGTCACGATGAAAGCCATCCATTGCAGGGAAAGCGAAATCGGTCGGTTGAGCCGGATACTCGCGAAATAAACCAGAATGGCCCCGAAAACGATACCGAGTCCCAGCGCTGTGAGCAATTGGGCGCGCCTCGTCCATTGATCCCGCAGTCCATTCGCCAGTCGCGACCAGGAGTGGGCCGCAAGAACGATGGCGGCCGGCCAAACGATCAAACGGTACCTCAAAGGATCGGGTGTGATGTTGGTCATGACCGCTACGCCAGTGAGCCACCATATGCTCGCCAGGAACATCGCCCAATTCTTCCGCTTGCCAAAGAAAAAGCTGAAGAAGCCCAGCGGGGCGAGAACGGCCTCGATTGGCTGCCGATACATGAGGTTGGATTGAAAAAACCGCAGCAGCGAGAACGTTCCCCTCGGATTGTAGTTCTTGTCCTCAGGCCGCGCGGTCAGAACGGAGTAAATTCGCAAGCGGTCCATCTGAGCCGCCAGGACTCCGACGGGGCTGATTCGATACATCCAAACGGCCCAGGCAAGCCAAATACAGATTGCGAAACCGACACCGGCAGCGAGCCAGGGCATCGCCGCTCGCCACCGCGTCTTCCAGTCAGCATCAAGCACAAAGTAGCTCGTCAGCCAGGCCACAACCGCAGCAATGGCAAAGATGGCATTGTTCACTTTGACAAAAGGGGCAAGCCCGATGCCAAGTCCGCCGAGAACAGCCAGGCCGCAAAACTTAAAGCTTCCAACCCGCAAGCGAACAGACTGAAGTCCAGCGAGGCAGAGCGCGGCCAATGACGATGTTGCCAGTGCCTCCATGTCTCCGTTCGGGACCCGCTGGTTGGCAAAAATGATGTACGAACCCAAAAGCATCACTGCGGACGCAGCAATGGCATAGGCAGGAGAAACATCGCGATCGAAGCGCACCGCGGTCCCTGCATACATGGCGGTTGCAGCGATGACGACAAAGCCGGCAAGCACCGCCATCACCACGGTATGGCTGTAAACGACCCCGAAAAGTGAAAGGCAAATGGCTGCGAGGAAGGTATATCCCGGCGCGGCGTACATGGTGGTTCCTTCTGAAGGACGCCACTCTCCAAAAAGAACGTGGGAACGGGCATTGTATAGATATTGGGCTGGATCTCCCCAGGCATCCTGGGAACTCTGCGTCACGATGTCAGGATCACGGCCCAAATCGAAAAATCTCCAGGCGCCCGCCAGTACAGCGAGCCCAAGGATGATTCCGAACAGCCAACGCTGCATCAGTAGTGCAGGATTGCCTCAGCGACCGCGCGGATGGAATCAGCCGGCAGTTCGCTGTAGATGGGCAGGGCAAGAGATTCCAGGGCCGCGGCCTCGCTGTCTGGAAACGTCCCGCTGACCTGGCCGAGATCCCGGAAGCAGTCCTGCAGATGGAGAGGCACGGGATAGTAGACTTCGGTGCCGATTCCCTGCTCCTTCAAATGTGCCATGAGGCCGTCGCGGCGGGAGCTTCGAACCACGAATTGGTTATAGATATGCCGGGATTCAGGAGTCTCCAACGGCAACAGCACTCGATCTGAATCGGCGAAAAGCTGACGATAAAGCGCCGCGTTCCGTCGACGTCCATTGGTCCAGCTGTCAAGGTGCGGCAGCTTCACCCGAAGTACCGCCGCCTGAATCTCGTCGAGCCTGAAATTTCCTCCGACGACCTCATAATGATACTTCGTGCGAGAGCCGTGGGAACGGAGGCGGCGCACGCGGTCGGCAATATCGGGATCGTTGGTCGTAACCATTCCTCCATCGCCAAAGCCGCCGAGGTTCTTCGAAGGAAAGAAACTAAAACAACCCATCGTGCCCATGGAGCCGGCGCGGCGCCCGCGAGACTCCGCTCCAATGGCCTGTGCGGCGTCCTCGATCACGGGCAGTTCTCTCCGGCTGGCAATTTCGAGAATTGGGTCCATGTCGGCCATCTGTCCAAACAGGTGCACGGGCATGATCGCTCGCGTCCTGGCGGTGATCTTCGATTCGATTTTTCCGGGATCGATATTGAAGGTTCGCGGTTCGATGTCGACAAAAACGGGTATCGCTCCAAGACGCGAGACACAGCCAGCCGTTGCAAAAAAACTATAGGGTGTTGTGATGATTTCATCGCCCGGCTTGACGTTGAGTGCCATCAACGCAACGAGGATCGCGTCGGTTCCCGAGGAAACTCCGATCCCGTGGGCGCACTGCGAATAATCCGCAACCTCCCGTTCCAGAGCCTCGACCTCAGGACCCAGAATGAATCGCTGGCTTTCAATGACACGGTCGAGGGCGGTGCGCACTTCCTCGCGGATCGTGGCGTATTGGGCTTTAAGGTCAAGAAGTGGAACCAATTGAATTCGCCTCCGCAGACGTGCATAGTCTAGCATCAAATCTGTGCAGTTCTCCGACACATCACCGGCTTCAAGTTCAACGCAGCGAACGATCTCCGTTGTGGTCCCCGTTTATAACAGTGAGACATCGCTGCCGCTCCTGATTGAACGACTCGAACCGGTCCTTAAGAGTGCAGCCAGCCGCTTTGAAGTAATCCTTGTGAACGATGGCAGCAGGGATCGAAGCTGGGATGTTATTCAACGCCTGGCATCCCAACATGACTTCATCCGTGGGATGACCCTGATGCGTAACTACGGCCAGCATAACGCGCTGCTTGCAGGGATTCGCCAGGCCGAATACGACTTGATCATCACCATCGACGACGATCTGCAGGATCCGCCGGAAGAGATCGTAAAGCTGCTGGACAAGTTCGGCGAAGGTTACGAGGTCGTCTACGGCAAGCCGCAAACCGAACAACATGGCTTATTTCGCGACCTGGCTTCGCAAATCACGAAGCTGGCACTACAGGGCGCCATCGGCGCGGAAACCGCGCGAAAGGTCAGCGCATTTCGAGTGTTTCGCACGGATATCCGAAGGGGCTTCGAAAATTATATGGGACCTCACGTTTCGATCGACGTCCTCCTGACCTGGGGCGCCACACGTTTCGCGGCCGTGCCGGTGCGACACGAACCTCGAACAATCGGACAGTCGAACTACACCTTCCGCAAGCTCGTCCGTCATGCAATGAACATGATGACCGGCTTTAGTACGTTGCCATTACAGTTCGCAAGCATTGTCGGATTCGCATTCACGAGTTTTGGCCTCATCATTCTCGTCTATGTGGTTGGCCGATACATCCTTCAGGGAACAACGGCTCCAGGTTTCCCTTTTCTGGCTTCGATCATTGCCATTTTTTCGGGCGCGCAACTCTTCGCTCTCGGCATTATTGGCGAATATCTGGCACGCATGCACTTTCGCATGATGGATCGCCCGCCTTATGTTGTTGCGAAGCGGACCGACAGCGGAAAGGACTGACTGCCATTGAGCGACTCGAGTCCCTGCAGCTTTTTGGAGTGGGACAGTAATTTCTTCGGTAGGCGGATAGCGCGCGTTGAAAGTCACCGGCTGAACGCAGAACTCGTGGCCAGGATTTCCGAGTGGTGCCGCGAGAACACGATCGACTGTCTTTACCTCCTGGCCGATGCCGACGACTCCCAGACAGTTGTGTGTGCCGAGGAATGGAAGGCTCACTTTGTCGACATTCGCGTGACGATGGAATCTGACGATCTCTCATTAACAACATCGGGACCCAGTGTCCGAGCCTGCAGGGATGAAGATCTGCCGTTGCTTCGCCGTATAGCCAGATCAAGCCACCACGATGGCCGCTTCTTTTTCGATTCACGGTTTCAGCCGGAGCAATGCGAATCCTTCTATGAAACCTGGATCGTTCGCAGTTCGGAAGGCTTCGCCGACAAGGTCCTGGTCGCAGAATTGAATGGCAGGCCGGCCGGCTACGTCACCTGTCACTTCGAAGGTGCTTCCAAAAGGGGGCGAATTGGGCTTTTCGCTGTCGGAGAAGACGCTCGAGGGTACGGTATGGGACAGGACCTCACAGCTGCAGCCTTGCACTGGTTCTCGGAAAAACAGGTTGAACACGTCGAAGTGGTGACGCAGGGAAGGAACGTCGCGGCGCAGAGGCTCTACGCAAAATGCGGTTTCAGGATTCGATCGCTTTCCGTCTGGTATCACAAATGGTTCAACCGTGAGTAGCTATCGGATCCCTTTCAATAAGCCGTGTCTTACCGGCAACGAGTTTAACTACGTCTCGGCCGCCATTAAGCAGGGGCACGCTTCGGGAGACGGGCCGTTCACTAAAAAATGCCAGGCCCTGCTGGAAACGATCCTTGGCACGCCAAAGGTTCTGTTGACCACTTCGTGCACGCACGCCCTCGAAATCGCCGCCCTGCTTCTCGACCTGCAACCGGGCGACGAGGTGATCGTCCCGTCATTCACGTTTGTTTCAACGGCGAACGCTTTCGCACTTCGAGGAGCAAAGCTGGTGTTCGCCGATATTCGCCGAGATACGCTGAACATGGACGAAAGACATGTGGAACGGCTGCTGACACCGAGGACAAGGGCGATTGTTCCGGTTCACTATGCCGGCGTTGGTTGCGACATGGATACGATCACCGCCCTTGCAGCGTCCAACTCTGCGACTGTCATCGAAGACGACGCACACGGCTTGCTCGGTCGATACAAAGGCCGACTGCTGGGAACGATCGGACAGCTTGCCACTCTCAGCTTTCACGAAACAAAGAATCTCGAATGTGGCGAAGGCGGAGCGATCCTTGTCAATGATCCGGCACTGATGGAGCGGGCCGAGATCATTCGCGAAAAGGGTACGGATCGCAGCCGGTTCTTCCGCGGCCAGGTCGACAAGTACACGTGGGTCGATCTCGGTTCGAGCTATGTCCTGTCAGACCTGCTCGCAGCATTCCTGTTCGCTCAGCTGGAATCAAGGGATCACATCCAAACTCAAAGAAGACGCGTTTGGTCGCAGTACGCGAATGATTTGGCTTCATGGGCAGCAGAACACGGTATCGGCACGCCGATTATTCCCGCTGAGTGCGAGCAACCGTTTCACATGTTTTATCTGATCATGAATTCGCTCGCCGAGCGGCAGGCCTTTATTGCGCACCTTGCCGCGCGCGGAATTCTTGCCGTATTCCACTACCAACCTTTGCATCTGTCCCCCATGGGACGTCGATTTGGAGGCAAACCGCAAGACTGTCCGGTAACGGAAGATATTGCTGACCGGTTGGTTCGACTGCCGCTCTACTCAGATTTGAGTCCTGCCGAAACTTCCGAGGTCGTGAAAGCGGTCACATCCTTTAGTTGAGGTCGCGCGACAACATCAGCTTGAAAGTCAATTTATCGGCCCCGCTGGTAACGCCGACGCCCACGCCGGTCTCAATACTCAGAGATTTGCCGGAGTGATCCACGACCGCCCACAGCTCATGGAACTGGTTGTGCGTGGTGTCGAAATGGCGCAGCGGTCCAAGGTCCGCATATTCTTCGGCCGCCATGGCCCATTTGTCATTCAAGTTATAGGCGACTCGCAAGGCGGGAACGAATTCAAGGTTTCCAAAACCGCCCGTGTAATTCGTATCGACGATCGGATTGAAGATGAGGTCCACCGCATGCAGGTGCAATCCAACAATGGGCCGAACCTCGGAAGTAAAGAATTTTGATTCCCAATAGTGATAGTTGAAGCTGAACTCAAAATTGGCGCCGTAGAAGAAGGTATGGTCTTTGGCATTCGGACGAACAAATAGTTCGCGGATCTTGAACCCGTTCAGAGACCCGCCGCGCCCGTTCGAGTAAGCCGTGTACACCGGGAAATACAGTCCTTGCTCGAACCAGTCCTTCACCCCATAGGCCCATTCGAGCGTGCCATTCACGGACTTGTTAGGAATGATTCCCCCCGGGAAATCCGCTACTTTCCGTCCGACCGGGGTGTAGTTGCTATGCAACATCACATTGAACTTACCCTGATCCGCAATTGCAGCGTCATAGACCTGGATTTCATCGGTTTGTGCAAAAGCCGCTTTTGGAGCCGTCACAAGAAAGAACGAAATGAACGCGAGTGCGAGAATGAGGGGTTTTTGAATTAACTTCATGATTCCTTTACTTCCATTTTGGAAGAAAGAGGGTACCTTGATGGTCAACTCGGCGCAATTCAATTTGGGGACTTGTCCCAAATCTCAAAATCCCATTCGACATTTCGAACATCCGTTGGGAATGTTGAACGCCCGTTTCAGATCTCCAAAGCCCATTAAGAATGTTGAAATCTCGTTCGACATTTTCAAACCCAGCTCAAAGTTCCCGAAGGCCGTTAAACATGTTGAAAATACGTTCAACATCTTGAAATCCGTTTCGAGGGCCCCAAAACCCGTTGGATATTTTGAAAGTCCGTTCGATATTTCGAAAGCCTGTTCAACATCTTGAAAATCCATTCAACATTTCGAAATCGATTTCGAGACTTCGAAAGTCCGTTGAAAATGTTGAGAATCCCTTCGACATCTTGAAATCCGTTTCGAAGTTCCCAAAACCCATTCGAAATCTTGAAAAGACGTTCAACATTTTGAAAAGCAGTTGGACCGGGCAATGAGCGTCTTGAACTAAAACGCCCCGAATCAGCGCCTTAGAAGATCGATGCCAGCGCAAAACGCCAGCAGCAACCCGGTCACAGCGGATATCCACAATCCCATCCTTCGGGCGGGCGATCCACCGTACTTCAGCGTCAGATCACCCCGCCCGCCAGCCGGGAACTGGACTGCGATCCAACCGTCATCGTTTTCGAGCGGCACTTCCAAGCCGTTTAATGACCCGCTCCAACCCGGGAAATAATAGTGCGGCAAATCGATGACGCATCCCTGCGTTGTTGCCACCGTCGCAGAAAGCAGACTTTGACCGATCCGATAATTCGTTATTGTGCAAGCGTCGGTCGAAGTGTGGATCTTCGGAAAGGGCGCAGGCGGAGAAAGGTGCGCGCCCTTCGGCACGGACAGATTGTTTTCGTCCTGGGCGTAATCCAAAGTAATCAGATCGGAAGGCTGTTTTAACGGCACGGCCAGGAAATTTGTTGGAAGGTGATAGGGATAAGCCAGGAAGGCCGCCGCTACGAGAATGCCTGCGATGGGCTTCCGGTATCGCCCGGTAAACCACGTCGCGCCGATTCCAGCCAGGCCCATCGTCAGCAGGGCCAGAAACCTCCATGGAAAGAACCTTTGGAGCATCGGGAATATGATCCAGATCCACGTGGAAAACCGCACCATCAGGTAACCGGAAAGTGCGGAAACGCAAAGCAACAGTCGCACAACAGTTAATTGATCTCCGGTCCAATGCTGTCTCCTGATCACCACCCCCAGTGCCGCCAGCACCGCCGCTGCAATTAGAACAGGACCAAGAGCCACGGGCACAACATTCGGGCTATCGGAAAAGCGGCCAAGCAGAGTCTTAATACCGACGAAATGTTTGCTGTAAAGGTTGAATCCGGAAAAGACGGTCTGCGCTCGAACAAGCTTCCATTCCAATATGACCGGAAGCCAGTAGAAAGCAGCCAGCATGCCGCCGAGGAAGAGTGGCAATCCATTTTGGATTGCAGAGGAAAGTCTTCGCTGGAGCACGAGGTCTTCTACGGCGATATGTAGCATCAGACACATGTAGACCACAAGGGCTATGGGATGAGTTACCACGAGGGCTCCACCCGTGATCGATGCCGCCACTAACCATCCCAACCGATGGGTATCCCGCCATACCAGCAATGTGTCCAAAAGAAGCGGCAACAGCATCATGGCCGTGAGTTCCTCGTAGTCGCCACGGACATAAATCTCGGTTCCCGCGTACGTGGACAGCGTAAACAGGGTCATGGCAACAACACCGGATTCGGGACCGAACCGTGATCCGATCAAATGCCACATGCTGAAGGAACCCACAACCAGGGCCATGAACACGGCAATACCCATCGCGTGCAGCGGCTCTATGCGATGAGGCAACAGGCTCGCGAGGTAGAAGAATCCCGGTTCGTAGAAACCGAATATCGCATCGCCCAGACCGTTGTGGATATAGGTGGACCATTGAGGAAACCAGTGACCGGTACCCAGTGCTTCCCTGAAGTCTGTGAACATGTAGATATTGAACGCGTTGTCCTGATTCTCGTAGACCCGACCTTGCGGAACGTACGCGAACAAGCGTGAAACCCAGGCTGCAAGAATCACGGAAAACAGGATTGCGAAAAGGGCCGATCGAGCGGTCCGTTTTTTCCGGGGATTCATGAGGGATCTTTTCGCCATACGGCCAGAAGGGACTTGCCGAGGCTGTAGCGCGAAATGGGGTCGAACCACTGAGAAAGCGGAACCATGACTTTGTCCCAAACCATGATTTGCCTATAGGTCGGCATGGACTGACCGAGGACCAATTTGTTTCCGATCGAGGCGCAAAGCCCGACCGAATCGAGGTAAAGCAGCCTCTCCAGCCTGAGGGCAGGCGGAGAACATGCCTTCAGTCCCGCCTTGTCGTAGCGCCTGAAGTGGCCAATGGCGCTGTCGAAAGGCGTGAAAAGCCATTGGTGGGCGGGCACGAGTACGATCAGCGCCCCACCCGACCTCAGGTGCGACGCGGCTTCACTCACCTCGGCGGAATCATTCTCGATGTGCTCCAGAACGTCGATATAGAGAATCGTGTCGAATTGCCGGGAATCGTCCAGATCCTGAAGCTGACCGCGAACGACCTCACATCGGTCGTCCGACTCCATCTTGGCCCGGAGCTGCTGAACGAGATTTGCGTCGGGCTCCAGACAAACCCAGTGCTGCGACGTTTTCAAAAGCAGGTCAACATTCGAGCCAATTCCCGCACCAACTTCAAGGACGTCACCATGGATGTATTGGGAAACGATCCCGCTCCAATATTTCTTCCAATGCCGGGCGTGAGCAAAAATGGCCAGCTCATCGCCTGGCGCCGGAACGGCGGGCATCCTATTCCTTCACGCGCTCCCAGTCCTTCACGAACCAGGAGTAGTCGCGCATTGGAACAAACGACATATTATTTCGGGAGGCGAGGACCAGCAGCGTCAGTGCGATCGCGAGCGTAATCACGTTCAGCAAAGCCACAATCAGCAGACCACCCGTATAAGTCGCCCAGCCTGGAATTGCCAGCGTCGTGGTCAACCGGACCACCACAACGGCTACCAGCACACCGATCAAGGCCAGCGAAGCCAGTGCGGCACCAAGCATCAGCCGAACCCCAACAGTTTCGCCAAACACCGAAATTGCGCTCAAGCCATGTGTGACCAGTGAGACAAAGTTCATTCGAGGCTGGCCTGCGATACGGCGACCGCGAGTCGTTCTCAGCATTTTGTAGGGCAGGCGTGACTTGAATACCGCGGCTGCGTAATGATTCCAAAGCTCGGAGACCGCGACCAGGGTGGACAGGTGTTCGAAAGAAATGACGCTGAAGTTCCCAACCCGAACCGAAATGCCGGTCAAGACGCGATGCAACAAGCGATAGAGGTGATAAAAGACCCGAAACTGCAGACTCTCCGCACGACGAGATCTTTCTGCAAAAACAACATTTGCTCCGCCGGATTCCGCAAAAGTGGAGAGGAGACGAGGGACATCCTCAGCCTTGTCTTCGCCATCGGCGTCCATGACCACAACCGTCTTGCAGGGCAGATGTTCGTGCATCCAGGCCAGGCCGATCGCAATTGCGCGTTGATGACCAAGATTGCGACGCAAGTTGACAATGATGACTTCCGTGAAGCGGGCACGCACCGCGGCCTCGAGACGAAAATGCTTGAACTCGGGCCTGGAGTGATCGTTGACCAGCACCAGGCCAAGTCGATCCCCTCGAATAGATAACTCCCGGGCGATATCGGCAACCAACTTCTCGGCCGATTCCCAGTCGTCGTAGACGGGCATCAATATGGCAATGTCAATGGGCCCTACCGGCGTCGTTTCCAGATCTCAAACCTTTCGTTTTGGTACGTTAAGTCAAACTCCGCCTCGTCTGGGTGAAACATCGATCGACGCCCATCCTTACTCATAACGACAATATCCAGTTCAGGCATCTGCGCGGGGGCGAGGGCATTGCTTTCGAATTTCTCCACCAACCGTTTCCGCTCCGATACCGGCAGCAGGACCTGCCATGTGTCGGACACAAGCGACTTACGGATCAGAGCCTGAGAGTCCGGATCGTAGTCCTCCAGTGGTGCAAAAGTATAAGCCTTTGACGCCTGATACTTGTCCGTTCCGAGATACCGCCAAAGAATGTATTGCTGTCCAATCAACCGGCTGAAGTCATCGACATTTACCTGCAGAACATGGGCGAGGTCAATGAATCGGTCTTCCATGACGCGATCGCTTGCCGTTGAATTGAAGGGATCCACAAGGAAAAGATAGCGTCCGCGGTAAGTCCACCAATTGGCGATCTGTGCGTCGAAAGTGGCCAACACATTCAACCCATCATAGCGCCCGCTTTCAAGTTCCTGACTCAGGCCAAAAAATGCCGATTTGTAATGACCCAGATTAAGCGCCTGACTATCCATCTTGATTGCATCGGAAATCGGCAATTCGTCATGACTCATGTAACGGCCGCCACTGGCGGCGTGCACGGCGCCGGCAATCGCAACGATCACGATAGCCCCAAGTTCGATTCTCCTTGTAAGGAGGTGACGTCGTCCCAGCACCGCTGCAGCCAGGAGAGAAAGAGCAAGCAGCATGACATAACTGTTGATCAGTTCCGCCCGGCCCTCAAAGTGATTGATCTGTATCCCCTTCCCCAATACGAACAACGAGAATGGACACGACACGACAGCGATGCCGCAGAGCACCAGCAGGAGAACAACCGGGCGGTCCTGCACTTTCCACCCGAGCTTCTTCGCAGACGCTATTAAGGCAGCGGACACCAAAGTTGTCAAAAGCAGCCAGACTGTCCCAGGAACAGCGATTGGATGAAGGCGGTCCACCAGAATCAATCCAAAGCGGGCGGGAATGTCTGGGTCTTCGTACCAACGCTGAATCAGGAAGGGTATCGCTGTGAGTAAAGTCAGAATTCCCATACTGACCGCATTTAATACAACGGTTGGCCATGATGCCCAGTCTTCAATCACCAACCACAAAAAGACGACTGCGGTAAGCATCATCATGTTGATTGCCTGGTGAATGTCGCTCTGGATCAGCAGACCCATCAGAAGTCCAGCCAGCATCCATTGCCTTCGCAATCGAACCTGGTGTTTTCCGATCAACAGTAGCGCAGTGCCGAGGAAGAACAGCACGATCACCTCGGAAATCAACGATCGTGGAAACCGGGTGTCCCAGTAGGTCACCTTCAGCGGAAAGAACGACCACTGGGAAAGGCGGCGCAAGAGGAGAACAGGCAACTCCAGCGCAACGAAGAAGGCGCCGACTCGCGCGATGCCCGAAGGAACACCACAGTGCACCAGCACTCGGCACAAGGCATAGAAGAAGAGCACGTGAAATAGAATGGTCGAGGCAATGAATCCGGGCACACCCCAGACTCCAAACAGCAAGGAGTGCACGGCAGTCGAGGCAATTGGAAACGATCGAATACCGCTGCCTGCAAACTCCTTCAATACGGTTTCACCGAGTTGCAGGTGTGACAGGGCCTGGACTTGAGGAAAGTAGTCGGAATCGCCCAGGGGGAGGAACATGAGGAGTGAACTCATCGGCACTCCCGAACGTGCCCGAACACTCCACAGCCAGTAGCTGAGGACTTTGAAAATCAGCGTCGCGACAACAATGGCATCTACGAATCCAGGCTTGAACACGAATGACGGCGTTGCGGCGCGGCGATCTCGAACTGACGATTCTGAAGGTACCAAAAGAGTTTTCCGGGAAAGGACGCGAAGACTGAGGGGACTATAGCATCGCCATCAGGGCTTATCAACGAGGGGTTTCCGAGACGGTCTCGAGATCTCCACTAACAAAACGCTGGTAGTATTGTCTAACTGAACATGAGTGAGGAGTGCACGTCACGACGAGAGTTTCTGCAGGTTGGCGGCTGTTTTCTGTTCGCGATGGCGGCGCTGCCGGTATTTGCAGTTTCGGGAAGCGGGGCCGCCAACGAGAGGATGTATCCCATTCCAGCCGGTGACAGCGCGAACATAGATCGCCAGGCCCAGGTTATTCTGGTCCGATTCCATAACAATATCTACGCTTTTGCTCTCTCCTGCCCACACGAAAATGCTGCGGTCAAATGGATGCCGAAGGACAGCAGGTTTCAGTGCTCGAAGCATGACTCGCGATATCAGCCTGATGGTGTCCACACCGCGGGCCGAGCCACCCGTAATATGGATCGCTTCGCGATCCGCCGCGACGGAGCTTCCGTGTTCGTCGATACAACTCACTGGTTCCAATCCGATAAGAATCCGTCAGGTTGGGCGGCGGCGGCGATTCAGGTTTAGGATCGTCCCCGCGCCGCGTACTCTCCATAGACTATAATGCCATCGGACTGAGGTTCCTTTATTGAGCCAGGGCAGGCGGATAGCGGGGAGTTCGACGGCGTTACTGTTTGGCAACTTTGCCAGCAAAGTCACCGGGTTAGTGACAATGCTGACGGTCGCACGACTGTTGGGCGTCGACCGACTCGGACTCTACACAACAGTTACAGCATATGTTGCGGTATTCAGTCTGGTGACAGACCTGGGCTTGAGCACTGTTGTAACACGCCGCCTTTCTCAAGACTCCGAGGACGGACGCCGTTGGCTCGGGAATGCGCTCCTCCTTCGTTGGCCTCTGGCCATCATCAGCTATGTCTTCTGTGTCGCTGGCGCCTTGCTGTTTTATGGCGTCGGAGAACGAACCGAACTGATCGTAATTTCCGCAATCTCCTTCCTTCTCAGTCCACTCGCCACAAGCACAGCGGTGTTCCATTCAAAAATGCTGCTGCGCATCCCCACGATTATCAGCCTGGCTCAAAAGGTGCTGCTTCTTGCGGTGGTCTGGTGGCTCGCCGGACACGGCGGCACCCTGCCGACTTTGGTGATAGCCGAAGTCGGACTGGGGGCACTGAACAATGTCACGGTCTGGCTGTGGTCGCGTCACCTGCTCAAACCAATCTGGCAATTCGACTGGACGTCCGCACGCACGATAGTAACCGAAGGTGTTCCGTTGTTCCTGACAGCAGCATTTGTCGCACTGTACTTCAGGATCGACGTGTTCTTCATCGATCACTACCGGTCACAGTCAATGGCAGAAATCGGCGTTTACGCAGCAGCCTATCGGCTGACCGAGTCGTTGGGGATGATCGCTCAGGCATTAATGGCAAGCATCTTCCCGATCCTGTGCCAACAGATCCAGGCCGGAAGTCTGGCGTCATTGCATCGATTGTTGCAAATCTCCCTTAAGATCCTGCTGGGTGTGGCTGTGGTGATTGCGCTGGTTTTGACATTTTACAGCCAAACAATCATTACCGCGCTCTATGGAGGCAGGTTCGAGGGAGCAGCTCCATTGCTGGCAATCCTCGCCTGCAATCAGATCCTGGTTTATACGAACATCCTGACCTCGACAATTCTGGTGGCCCGAGGCCAGAGCAGGACACTGATGTACATCACGATGGGAATGCTTGCATGGAATCTGGCTTTGAACTTTCTGGTCATTCCACGATTTGGTGCGCTCGGGGCTGCATGGACGACGATGGCGACCGAGTTGGCGGGAACAGTGAGTTGCCTCCTGGTCACATCGACGGGCCGGCTCTTCCTGCAAACCATCGCACGACTCGCCATTCCGGCCGGACTCGGTGCAACGTTTCTATTCCTGCTGGCACCCAGCCATCTAACTTCTCGAGTGGATGCAGCCTGGCAGATCATGACGGTCTTGTTGATTTACGGTGGCGCTATCGTGCTCTTGCGGGTCTTCGATCCGGAAGAGCGTAAGCATTTAAGGAATCTGGCATGGCAATAACCAAGTCGACGACGGATTCCAGATCCAGCTTCTACCTGCAGCAATCGGACGAGGGCAGCCAACTTTCGCCGGTATATAACCAGGCTGTGCTCCGCGAATTGCTCCTCGGAATTCCGAGAAATGCGATCACCAGAATCGGAGATCTCGGCTCCGGCGCCGGATCCAACATTCACACACTCTCTTCTTGTTTCACAAATGCCCAGATCATTACTCTCGATCTTAATTGGAATGCACTGAGCCACGGCCGACAACTACTGGGCCAGGTTACCCCGGCGCAGTCGGACGCTGCGGCAATTCCGCTGATCTCCGGAAGTCTTGGACTCGTAGTCTGCACTGAAGTCCTTGAGCATGTCGCACAAATGGAAGCGGTTTTTCGCGAGATCAGCCGCGTGCTCAAACCTGATGCATTTGCGGTGATCAGCTCTCCCAATTACCTGAATCCGATGGGTATCCGAAAGTGGATCAATGACCGAAGGCTTGGCGACTCGTATTGGGATCCCTGGGGAGGGCATCCCGGATTCGAACGGCTGGTGCTTCCATCGTCGATGAGAAAGGCCCTTGATCGCTATTTCAGGGTCGAGAAGGTACTTGGTGCCGGCTATCTGATGGGATGGATTCCGCTGGGCTACCGCCGAATCGGCCGCGCCAATGACCTTTACCCGCTTCGATGGATCGGACGCCTTCCACTGCTGCGCAATGTCGCTATGAACCGATATCTGCTGATCCGGAGAAAGGCGACATGACCACGATCACCGTCGTGGTTCCGACCTACAACCGTGCCGCGGATCTGGAGCGTTGCTTGACGGCCCTGCATGGCCAAACCCTGGCGCCGGAGCTTTTCGAAGTAATCGTTGTAGACGATGGTTCGTCCGACTCGACTTCCGCCTTATTGGTAAGTTGGGCGGCGCAATGGGGACGCCTTCGCTTTTACCGGCAGACGAATGCAGGTCCGGCAACCGCGCGCAATATGGGCATCGTCAATGCAAGATGCTCGGTAGTGGCGTTTACAGATGACGACTGCGTCCCGCCCACGGATTGGGTCCATCGTATCCACGATCGGTTTTCCTCCGGCGTCGAGGGTTGTCTTCATGGGGCCATTCACAGCACGCTACCCAGCACTACGTTTGTCCACTCCGTGGTAGCCGATGGGGCCGTCATCACCAGCAACCTCGCAGTCGAGCGCTCCGTTTTCGACCGTATAGGCGTCTTCGATACAAGATTTCGGGCGCCATGGTGCGAGGATGCGGATCTCTACTATCGCCTGCGCAAGGCCGAGATTCCGATCACTTACGATCGCGACCTGATCGTCAACCATCCTCCGCGATATCAGGCATTCTGGAATTCGCTTAAGAAATCCAGATTCTTTCAGTACTACGGATTGATCGCCAAAAAACATCCGGACATGGAACCATTGCGCCTCCATCGAGACCGCGTGGTGCTGGGAGTCAAGAAGCTTGTCGTGCTTGGTTTTACGGCGGTGGTGGTGGCACGACTCCTCTCGGTACCGCTGGCGCTCGGCCTGCTGATCTCCCCATCCGTTTTCTGGATTCTGGATGGCTATCGCCTGAGGAGAATCAAAGCTGAATTGTCGGCGCGCGGAATTCACGTGCTGCCCAAGGATCAACTGCTGTATGTCTTCTTGAACTGGACTTCAAACATTGCCGAAAGTTATTACCTGCTGAAAGGCGCTTTGATTTATCGATGAACCCGGTTGAAAAGCTGTACGACTCCATTTGGAAAGATCAGGCTACCGCAGCGCCCTACGCGGGCGGTAACGACAGGATCGATCTGGCCATCCGGGTCGTAGATCCGGGGAAGCGTTTTCTCGACCTGGGCTGTTCTGACGGAGTTCTTGCAGAACAACTCACCAGCCGGTTTGCGGACACATACGGGCTGGACATATCGGAAACCGCACTTGCGGTCGCACGGAAGCGCGGCATCCAGACATTCCATGTCAACGTCGATCTGGAGCCACTCCCTTTCGAAAATGGTTACTTCTCAGCTATAACTTGCCTCGACCTGATCGAGCACGTTTTCGAACCGGACGTTCTACTGGCAGAAATCGCGCGCGTTCTCGCACCGGGAGGTTCGCTTTATATCGCCTTCCCCAACATGAGATACATCATTCATATCAAGCAATTGCTGGGTGGCAAGTTCCCCAAAACGTCCGGAGATACAGCCTATTCCTACGATGGCGGCCACTTGCATTACTACACGCCGGCAGACGTTCGAAACATGCTGGCCAGGCATGGGCTGGCAACGATGTCGGAGTGGGGTATCGTCTCGGGTGGCATCCGCAATAAATGGAAGTATCGGCTGTTGAAAACGCTCCTGCCTGCACCTCTTGGGCAGGAACTCCTGAGCATAGAATTCATGCTGAAAGCGACAAAACCGCTGTGAGCCGCCCGCGAATCGCTCTGGTCCGCGGCCCTGGCCTTTCCGTATTCGAACTGCAGAGCTACGAACCGCTGCTGGATCGTTATGATCTGCGCGCGTTTGGCTTAGCCCAGCATTCCGTGGATACCGACACGTTGTCGATTCCGGTCACCAAGCTCAAGTGGAAGGACTCTATCTCGGGGCATAGCCCTCTGAATGCCTATCGCTCGCGAATGAAGGGACAACGCTACTATATGCCGGGGCTGGAAAGAGCGTTAGCCGGGTTTGACCTTGTCCACTCCTCTGAAATTGCGAGTACGTTTTCCGGGCAGTGCGCTGAACAGACGACGAAGATGGGTGTGCCTCTCGTCATCACATCGACTGAGAATATCCGACACCCCGTCTGGAATGAGCCTGCTCGCACGAAACTCAAGAAGGAGATTCTGTCTGCCGCGGACTATTTTTTTGCGCTGACGCCGGATGCGCGGGACGTGCTCCTGAGCGAAGGCGTCAATCCAGCCAAGGTTGGAGTTGTGCCATTTGGTCTCGATATCGGCCGATTGAGCCCCGGGCCACCGGAACATAAGTGGAAGCAGCACTTTGACGTCAAGGATGATGACTTCGTGATCGCTTATGCCGGTCGACTCGTATGGGAAAAAGGCATCTATGATCTGGCCAGCGCGGTCAGCCTCTTGTCGGCAAACCATCTGCGGGTTTTGTTCGTTGGTGGCGGCCCTGAACGGAAGAACCTCGAGGCATTCATTCAGAATCTGGGACTCTCGGGTATCGCCTCGGTTCATTCTCCTCTTGCTTACGGTCAAATGGAGAACCTTTATCGCGTGGCTGACGTTCTGGTTTTGCCAAGTCTCCCAACGCGCGGTGTCCGGGAACAATTTGGTCTCACTCTGGCGGAGGCGATGGCATGCGGCAAACCGGTGGTGGCCACGCGTTGTGGCTCGATGCCGTGGGTTGTCGGAGACGCTGGATTGCTGGCCGATCCGGGAAGCAGCACGTCACTGGCAGAATCGCTCAATCAACTCAGAGTGTCCCCGACTCTCAGGTCTGACCTCGGACAGAAGGGACGGATGATCGCAGAACAACGATACGACAAGCGGCGAGTCTCAGAACTCATTGATCAGACCTTTAAGGTTCTGCTATGTCAAACTACGGCTCGATGAGCGCACCGTTTCTGCTTCGCGTCGACGACTTCCCGGCCTGGGAAGAATCGATGGATCGGTTTGTCCCGGCATCCGAATTCGAAGCGTTTCACACGGTTCTCGCATCACGCGGAATTCCGTACATGATCGGGGTAACTCCTCAACCCGCCGTTTGTCCGCTGGATCCACACGATAGAGTTACACGTCAGTTGTCTGATGTGGAGTGTTCGATCCTGCGACGAATCGCCAACGAGGGAGTAACGATCGGACTGCACGGAGTCACTCACCGAACGCGCCGCGATCGGCCGCATTCCGAGTTCATAGATCTCGACAATGCATTCTTTGAAGAGATGATCGCTTATGGGGACCTCGAACTGAGACGTCTGACAGGTATTCGGGCCGAGGTGTTTGTTCCTCCCTTCAACCGAATCACCCACGACCAATTGCGCATTCTCGGCCATCGCTTCCGGATCGTTTGTGGAGGCCCTGAAACAACAGCGATCATCGGAAGACTGGGTGTGCAACAAATATCCGAGCAGTCGACTTACTTGCCTTCATACCCTCCCTATTATGGACGAGCCTACGAGATCAGCTCCGCGTTAAAGAAGCAGGTCGACGATCAACCGATCTGCCTGACACTCCATTGGGAATGGGAGAGGCGGCGGAGCTATTCTGAATTGGAAGAGCTTTGCAACTCCCTACAGGACCGTGTGAGTCACTGGAGCAACTGGCCGAATGCCTTCGAGTAACCTCAGAGAAACTCTGAAGACCGCTCCTTTCATTGGCCCGCTTGGAAAGTCGCTGGCCCGAGTCTATCGAAAAAACATGCGGACCGCCGCTGATTGGTGGTCGCAAGGCATTCGTTATCCAGCCCTGGTTGACGTGAGGATGTCATGGCCGGAATACGAGGCTCGACTGGCAAAAGAGGGGAAATACTATTCAAGGAGGTCATTCCGTCTCAATCTGGACTGCGAATACGATATTGTTGAGAAACTCGACATGGCTCTATTGGGACGCTTCGCCGCAATTTGGGATGGATTCTACAGACTGCCTCCGGATTTCATCGAAACCCTCGTGGAAACCTACCAAAGAGGCTGGTTGCGGATTCGCGTGGCACGCCTGCAGGGTGAAATCATCTCACTTCAGTATATGGAGCAGTATGGGAGTTATGCTCTCTGCCTTCCACCGTTCTATGACAAAGATGCCCACCGCCTTCGCAGCTTGGGCAGTTACATGTGGTTTAAACTGGTCCAACAAGCGACTTCTGACCCAACGATTGATTTCCTGGACTTCGGAGGCGGCCCCGTAGTCAATATGCCGCCCGACGCCTACAAACTTCGATATAACCCACAGGATTTTGGATATCGCATTAAGACCTGCCTAACCTGCGGATACATGTGGCCGTTTATGAGACTTAACGAAGCCCTGCGATGCAAGAACTGCGGCAAGCGGGTTTGGGTATGGCATTACGCCGCTAGATTCAAATACCCTGCGAGCGAGTGGTAAAACGTGAGTTCGAACCTCACTCGTTACGGCGATTCCTCAGTGGTCGACTTTTATTCACAGCTCATACAGCTTGAACCGGCCGAAAGACTGCTATACGACAAGTACATCAAGACAGGGGCTCGGGTACTCGATTTAGGCGTTGGGGCTGGACGGACCACACCGTACCTGAGTTCGCGGGCCGGCCAGTATCTCGGGGCGGACTATTCGCCAACCATGGTGGCTGCCTGCCAAAAACATTTTCCCAACCTGAGCTTTGTGGTGGCCGATGCCTGCGATCTCAGCAGGTTTGCCG
>Ga0207018_1044_pt1 | contig 22347 bp, 18 predicted proteins | sample Alteio_BWMinCont_52_FD_153476 | JGI IMG/M metagenome (GOLD analysis project Ga0207018, IMG submission 153476) | Enriched cells from forest soil in Barre Woods Harvard Forest LTER site, Petersham, Massachusetts, United States -... | ecosystem: Environmental > Terrestrial > Soil > Temperate forest >...
GAAAGCATTATCCATTGACCCTGAACATGCAAAATCTTTATTCTTAACTGCAAAGTATTTAGCAAGAAATAATAATAAAGCAGAAGCATTTCAATGTTTAAAAAAAGCAATAACAAATAGTCCATACTTATCTATTGCAACCTATGGAGATGGAGATTTATTAACAATTCCGGAAGCATTAGAGTTTTGCAATAATTTTTTAATTGATTTCGTCAAAAGTTTTGAATTAATGAAGAGTCGTATTGCCTCAGTAAAAGAATTTATTAATTATTCAAATATTTTTGATTTAATAACCGGCATTGATACCAAAATCGACATAGTTAAATGTTGTCAAATTTTAGATCAGCCATTAACAGACCCTCTTTTTGATAATGTTACGAGATATATTGTTCTAAATGGTAAAGAATATCATTTTTCTTCTACTTATTTACTAATGCGTAAAATGAATTTAGATAAAAAAAGAGTAATAAGATTAATAGAAGAATTAAAGGGTCTAAATATTGTTTTAAGTAAAGTGCAAGAGCCTACTAAGGGTCTTTCGCCCATTTCAGATTATCTTATTGAGCATAATAAATCGATTAAAAAATTTGATCAAAGGTTGCAGGCTAGTCAAAATAATCAGACTGAGGAGGCTATGGGTTATTTTGATGTAAAAACAATGTCAGAATTGGAGCTTAATCAATGTTTGAATATGTACATCTTACCCTTTTAGTTTTGGATGGCTATCTTGTAAAAGATTTAGATGCAAAATGGATTGAAATTGAGAGAAAATGTGAACAGGCGAGAGAAAACAAAAAGAAAAGAGAATTACAAAAAGCAAACATCACTGTAACAACTACTCTTATAGCAGAAAAAAAAGATAAATCAAACTGCTTTATTGCTACTGCAACTTTAGGTAATGAAAATCACCCAATCATAATTGATTTAAGAAATTTTAGAGATAATTGGCTTTTAAAAAGAAGTTGGGGTAGAACATTTATAAAATTTTATTACAAGAATGGTCCTAAAACAGCAAAGGTTATTTCAAAAAATTCAATTGCTCGTATTATTATATTATGGACGCTTATTAAACCAGTTCACTATATAACAAGGAAATTAAAATAAATAAATATGTTTCAATGCCAAATAAAAAAATTATTACAGAATATGGTAGGCTATGGCCAAGGGAAGTGTTTGATCTAATAGAAGACGGCAAATTAATGATGAACAGCTATGAAGCACTTCAAAACCTGGGTGTCTATATACTTTTTCGCAATGATTTACCATATTATGTTGGACGGGCAACAAAGACTTCTCTGTATAAGCGGCTTCACGACCATTCTAACAAAGCGACAGACAAACATTTCAACTTTTGGAACTATTTTTCTTTTTTCGTTGTGCCAAATAAAAATCATATCAATGAGATAGAAGGAATTCTTATAGCATCGATGCCAACAGCAAACAGATCGGTACCACTAAAAGTAACATCTAAAATTCCAAAGAATATAACAAACAATCTAAAAAAAATTCGTCAAAATAAATAAGAATTAACAGGAATAAATCAGCTCGTCTTCGACAAGCTCAGACTGATAGTATTATAATTGATTGAATAGAATTTGCTGAATAAAACTATAAAAGTACAAGTGAGTGACACAACGATGTTGAGTAAAGTACAAATGCTGGTAACAAAAAATTATTTCTTCTTAACCTCTTTTGCCCATGCATCTTTTAAGGTAACAGTGCGGTTAAAAACCAAATTATCCGGCGTTGAATCTCTGTCTAAGCAAAAATATCCTTTGCGGATGAACTGGTAACGGGTAGCCGTATTTGCAGTTTTTAAGGAAGGTTCAATATAAGCTTTGCTGATAATTTGCAACGAATCAGGATTGATATGATCTTTAAAATCGCCTTCTTCGCTGGAAGGGTCTTCAACTTTAAATAAACGATCGTACAAACGAACCTCAGCAGTAGCCGAATGTTGCACGCTTACCCAATGAATAGTTCCTTTAACACTCATGCCACTTGTATCATTTCCACTTTTGCTTTCAGGAATATAAGTGCAATGAACTTCTGTTATATTTCCATCAATATCTTTCTTAAAATCTTCGCACTTTACAATGTAAGCGCTTTTTAAACGAACCATTGTACCGGGCGCCAACCGGAACCATTTTTTTGCAGGCACTTCCATAAAATCTTCCCGTTCTATCCAAAGCTCATTAGTAAAAGGTATTGAACGTGAACCACCGGCATCTTCACCTTCAGTATTATAATCAGCAATAAATTCTTCTGTTTTATTTGCAGGATAATTAGTAATAACCAATTTAACCGGATCAAGAACTGCCATTACCCGTTTGGCAATTTTATTAAGATCTTCCCGTACACAAAATTCAAGCAGGCTAAAATCAATCATGTTATCTCTTTTGGCAACACCAATGCGCTCACAAAAATTACGAATGCTTTCGGCTGTAAAACCACGGCGGCGCAAACCGCTGATACTCGGCATACGCGGATCATCCCAGCTTTGTACGTAACCTTCGTTTACCAATTGTAATAATTTTCGTTTGCTCATTACCGTATATGTCATATTCAACCGGGCAAATTCATATTGATGCGAAGGAAAAATTTCGAGTTTTTCAATGAACCAATCATATAACTCACGGTGAGGCACAAACTCTAATGTGCAAATGCTGTGAGTTATATTTTCAATGCTATCACTTTGACCATGTGCAAAATCGTACATCGGGTAAATGCACCATTTATCCCCGGTACGATGATGATGTGCATGTTTAATACGATACAACAAAGGATCTCTCATGTGCATATTTGGAGAGGTCATATCAACTTTTGCACGTAATACTTTTTCGCCATCATGGTATTTACCATTTTTCATTTCTTCAAAAAGGTGGATGTTTTCTTCAATACTACGATTCTTGTATTCACTGTCGCTACCAGGTGAGGAAGGCGTTCCTTTTAAAACTGCAATTTCTTCTGCAGACGAATCATCAACATAAGCTAATCCTTTCTGGATAAGCTTTACGGCGAGGTTGTATAATTCATCAAAATAATCGGAAGCGTAATGTTCATTAGCCCAATCAAAGCCAAGCCAGTGCACATCTTCTTTAATACTATCTACATATTCTGTTTCTTCTGTAACGGGATTGGTATCATCAAAACGAAGATTGGTTTTGCCACCATATTTTTTACTGAGTCCGAAATTGAGACAAATACTTTTAGCATGACCAATGTGGAGATAACCATTCGGCTCCGGAGGAAACCGAGTAAGAATGCTTTTATATTTACCAGTCTTAATATCCTCGTCTATAATTTCTTCTAAAAAATTAAGGCTCTTTTCTTCAGGCATTTTTCCAGGTTTAAAAATCAAATTTACAATAAGATAATTAAATCATTTTAATACTGAATGCGTAAACGATAATTTTCAAAGACAATTTATACCAGCAGAAATATTATTAATGAGCCCTGCCCATTCTACGCAGGTAAGAAGTATGTGAAGTAATAGCGTGCCTCATTCTTTTGAATTCAACATACCGAACTCCAAAATCATTGCAGGTTTGTTTGATGATCTTGCTGATAGCAGGATAATGTACATGAGAGATTTTAGGAAATAAATGATGTTCTATCTGAAAATTCAATCCGCCAACATACCATGATAACCATTTGTTTTTGGTAGCAAAATTGGCAGTTGTTTCTACCTGGTGAATAGCCCATTCATTTTCAATTCTATTAGTATCGGCAACGGGTAGGGGAAAATGTGTTTGTTCAACAGTGTGTGCCAATTGAAAAACAATGCTTAAAATGAAGCCAGCTGTCATTGTAATTATAAGGAATCCTACTAGCCAGCCAAGAAACCCTACAAAGTAAATTGGCACTATTATCATTCCGATAATGTAACCAATCTTAGCAATCCAGAAACCAAAATGTTCTTTCAGCGTTAATTTCCGGATAGGAACCTCGCCAATTTTCGACTTAAAATATTTGTCATAGTCTGTTTTAAAGATCCAAACAATGTGAAGTAAAGTATATAAGAACCAGAAATAATAATGTTGAAACTTGTGCATTTTATAGCGCTTTTGTGTTTCGCATAAACGCAACCAGGGCTTCGCTTCTATATCATCATCAATACCATCTACATTAGTATATGTATGATGAAGAATATTGTGTTTGATGCTCCACATGATACTGCTTGCACCTAAAAAATTCATAGATAAAGCTGCCATTTTATTGACAGTTTTATTTTTACTGAAACTGCCATGTGACCCGTCATGCATTACATTGAAGCCAATTGCGGCGGTAAGCACACCCAAAATAAGGCATTCGAGAATAGCTAACAATACTGGCGGAGTAAAGAAAATTAAATGAACACATAAAGCAAAATAGACAGAGCAGAGTAATATAGCCTTGAAATGTAATTTTAAATTGCCGGTAGAGGGTTTGTGGTGTTCTTCGAAATATTGTTGAACCCTTTTTTTAAGCTCCTGATGAAAAATGCTCTTATTGTTAATAAACTTTGGTGTGGTCATAGATTGATATAATGATCTTTATTGAGCCGCAAGGTACAGCTAAAAAAAATATTTTTGTATTTTCTTTATACCCATTTTCACGTATTTCTCTTAATAAATGCGTTGAAATTGTTAAAACCAATCATTTTTTGGGTAAGAAAGCCCTCTGCATAAGAAACACCGATCATTTTACCAAGCATTTTTGAACGATAAATGATACTATCAAAAAAATCGGGAGTAGAAATATATGTTTGTGGATCGTCTGAATCAGGATCGTGAAATTGACTTTTATAAGATTTAATAGCTTCTTTTTTTTGTTCTATTACATCTGAAATATCAATTACAAAATCAGGTTCCAGATATTTATCCTGTATATAATTAAAAACATATTTTGGACGCCATGCTTCCTGTAAAATACTATTATCGGTAGTTGCAATTTTTTGCAGGCCAGATAAAAAAGATGAATCCGTTATAAGCGCTGCACTTTTGCCATGATCGGGATGACGGTCTTTTGGTGCATTGCATAAAATAATTTCGGGTTGATATTTTCTTATTACATTGATTATTTTACGTTGATGTTCTTCATCATTTTTAAAAAATCCATCGGCCATCCCAAGATTTTCTCTTACATCCAATTGTAGTATTCTTGCAGCTTCAGCAGCTTCCTGTAATCTTATTGCTGCGCTTCCTCTTGTACCAAGTTCACCTTGAGTAAGATCAACAATACCGGTTTTTTTACCATTTGATTTTTCAACCAATAATGTTCCGCCGCAACTTAATTCAATATCATCAGGATGAGAACCAAATGCAAGAATGTCTAATTTCATTTAAATAAAAATAAGAAGTAAAAAGATGCTGCAAGATAAAGAACCCGACTTACAACTTATAACTCAGAACTTATAACTAACTTCTGGAGCCATACATTCTCTCTACTTCTTTCACAATCTTTTCCATATCTGCATCATCACCATTTGCATCGTACGATTGTTTTAAATTGGTATCGAAGAAGAAAGCAACAGTTTGATAAACACGGGCAGTCAGGCCACCTTTGTATTCTTTTATTATATCGTAGCAGTTATTACCTGTTTCACGATTAATGAGTTTCATTAATACTTTACCCTGGTAGACTGATAAATTAGTAAGAGGTTCAGTGAATTCTTTTCGTAATTCTTTTTCTCGTGTTTTCATGTATTGCTTTCGCAGATCGGGGTCACTAACATTGGCGAGATGTGCCCTAATATCATTAATTACTATAGCAGCCTTTTTCGCATACGGGTAGGTGATATATATAGCATTGCGCAATCTTGTCCATGCAACTTTGGCACTCATATGTGCATTGTTATATCTTGAATAGAATACAATATTATCAAGTGTCTTAGCTTCGATAGTATCGCCGTTGTAAACAACTGCCGCAATTAAAATTGTATCTTTTGAAGAAGTAGTTTGTGCAAAAGATTGCTGGCTTTTTGTAAAAAATAATATTACAAAAAGCAATACGATGGACGATCTGTATAAAAAAATAATGCGCATTTCTTTGTAAATCTACAAAATATAATACAGCCAATTGCCATAAATTAACCGTATAACAATTGCGTTAACAATTTTTAATAAATCAGCCTCCTAAAAGAAACATATAAAAGAGAGCAATCACTACAAAGATCAATGCAATTGCGCCGGTGGTTTTGGATATATTTGCTCTTTTACGAATGCTTACAATTAGACCTGCTGCCATAATAATAAGCCCGAGCCATACTAAATTGATATATGGAAAGACATATGCTTTAATAGTTACAAAATCAATCACATTATCCGATTCTTTAACAGCAATCTTTATTTTTTTATCATCTGTTGCGCCTGCAAATTTTACAAATAAATTTTGTGCATAAATAGTGTCTTCTATGCTTGTAGCACCAAAACTATCTATTTGAATTAATGGTGCGGCTGAATATTTCAAACTATCCTTACCCGTAATCGTTATATCTGCCTGTAAAGTAATTCCATTGAATATAGGTAAATGGAACTTATTAGTTGGTGGATCTTTTGTAATACCATTAAAAACCATAAATCCTTTAGAATAAAAAATAGTATCACCTTCTTTTACTTCATGAATAGTGTAATGAGCAGTGTCTTCATTCCTTTCAGGGTTCAATGCATAAGATATATAAGTAAAAACATCGTGAGATAAATAAGCCTTTGTATCGGGATTACTACTCATGGTGTTGTCTTTCATTTGATACACATCGGGGGTAAGCGTAAACGATTCGGTTACATTCTGTGTAACAGGATCTTTTCTTTCAAAAAATAAATTATAAAAACGCCTGCCTCTTTCGTTGCCTAAACTATCGCCTCTATAAGTTACTGTATAAGGCCCCATCGTTGTTGGAACCTGGCGAATGAGATTAATATTTTCTTCCGGGTTATCCTGCTGTTTGGTTAACGGATCAATTCCCATTGGAATAAAGAAGTTCTTAAATTTATCTTCACTTATTACTTTTTTATTGCCTGCAGAAATCAATATCCCGGTTAGCATTAATCCAAAACCAAGATGTGCAATAGATGCTCCGGCATTTTTTAATTTTCCATTTAATCCACTCCAGATATAAGCGGCATTGGCAACAGCAGAAAATATAACTGCAAACAATGCAATATATATCGCTACTAAAAACCCATAACCTTGTTTAATATAAGTAATAGGATAAAAGATGATTAGTAATAAAGTAATAACCAAAGCAACAATGGTTGGTAACAATATTTTTTTAGTAATGAAAGATGAAGGAGTGCTTTTGTATTTAAAATATTGTGTAATGGCGCTGAGTATGCCAATGATAACTGCAACCAATACAATTACTTTATTATAAGAAAATTCTACATCTTCCGGTGGTGCTAATTTGGTTCCAAATATAGAATTGATAACAGGTAAAGATGTTTTTGCAATGATGAATAAAGAAGATAAAAATAATATCAATGAACCAATGAACATCCAGAATTCTCTTGAGTTGGTATTTTCTTCTTTATGTATAGTGGGAATTTTTTTGTAGTTACTAATAAATAATGTCAATGAAGAAATTGAAGATACAGCAAGGAAAGAAAGTATTAAATAATTCATCGCTTTACCTGCTTCGGTAAAAGCATGTACGGATGTATCTCCTAAAATTCCCGTTCTTGTTAAAAAAGTAGAATAAAGTATGAATACAAAAGTTAGTATAGCAAATAAATAGCTTGCCCTTAATGAATGCCCTGTCGCTTTATAAACAACCATTGTATGTAATCCTGCAATCAATATTAACCATGGCACTAACGAAGCATTCTCAACAGGATCCCATGCCCAATAACCTCCGAACGATAATGATTCATAAGCCCATTTACCACCCATCATAATACCGACACCTAATACACAGGCACTGAATAAAACGAATGGCAGCGCTGGTTTTACCCAATCGCCAAATCGTTTGGTTTGCATACCGGCATAAGCAAATGCAAATGGAACTATGGTAGAAGCAAATCCTAAAAATAATACCGGCGGATGAATTACCATCCAATAATTACGAAGTAAAACATTCAATCCAAGGTTATTCTCCTCGTGCATTTTTGTAATAAGTGGTAAGTAATCAGCAACAGAAAAAATAGGAGCTTGTATTTCATTTTTAGTTAATGCAAAAGGATTGTTGCCAATCTTTATGCCAAATAGATAAACACCCATTATCATCAATGCTAAAAATGTTTGTGCAAAACTGATTACTGTCATTAACTGCGCTTCCCATTCTTTTCTTCTTATCATTATTATAATACCTAATACACAATGCCATATCGTCCATAATAAAAAACTTCCTGACTGATCTTCCCAGATACATGCTAACAGATATTTTGTTTCTAATTCTTTCGATGTGTGTTTCCATGCATAGAGATATTCATAATAATGATTATAACAAATAATGAAGATTGAAATGAAAATACTTATTACAGCAAATGTTTCTATAAAGAAATTGATCCTTGCAAAACGAACCCAGGAAGCCTTTTCCAATAGGTCAGTTTTTTTTGCAGCAATAAAATATCCTATGGTAGAAAGGAGAGAAGCAGTGAAGGCAAGCAGTACAAAAAAGTGTCCGAAATTTCCAATGAACAGGTGTTCTTGCATTCTAATAATTGATAATTGAAAATTGATAATGGATAATTACTTGCTCGTAATTCATAACCTAATACTTATAACTTAAGACTTAGAACTTGTTACAGATTTTTCCAATTGTTTTTTATCGTCTTTATATTTACTGGGGCATTTTAATAAAATATCACTGCATTCAAAAACGTCTCCCTGCATTTTACCTTTTAAAACGATCCGGTCACTTTGTTCCAACTCTGCAGGTTTGCTATTATGATACACTACTTTCGTTCTTCCACCTAAACTATCTACTGCAAAAAATGAAAGATAATTAGGATTGTGCGCAGGATCATAATTCAATGGTATGGTTTTATCAATTCTGGCAATAAGATGAACAAACTTTCCTTGTTTTTCTTTCGCAGAATTAATAGTATCGTAAGTAGAAAAATCTGCCGACATTGATATTAATACACCGATGCCAATAGCAATAGCAACTAAAATAATGATATTAATTCGCTTCATCTTTGCTTCTTCAATTTATACGCAAAGGTAACGCAAAACAGGGCTAATGAAATTTTTTCTGCAACCTTCTCGGTGTTGCAGAGCTGTAGCTTATCTTTGCAGGGTTTTTTCCTATATAATATTAAAATTTAACCTTAAACCGAATGGCTGACCTAGCAGGATTTAATCCCAATTCTATCAGCAATCCAAACAATAATATTTTTGGATTGCCCTTTACAGAAGATGACGCAAAGCTGGTAATACTTCCCGTTCCATGGGAAGTTACTGTAAGCTATGATACAGGCTCAGCAAGGGCTCCCGAACATATCATTAAAGAAAGCCTTAAAGTAGAATTACACGATGAAGATGTAAAAGACGGTTGGAGAAATGGATTTTATATCAGGCCACCGGATAAGAAGATATTGATGAAAAGTGACTATTTACGTAAAGAAGCTGAACTGTATATAAATTATATTGCTGAAGGTGAACATTCAGAGGATAATAAATTCATGACAAAAACATTGAAGGAGGTAAATGCCGGTTCTGTTTTTTTAAATCAATGGGTGTATGAACAAACAAAAGATTTGTTGGAGAAAGGCAAACTGGTTTGCATATTAGGAGGTGATCATAGTACACCGCTTGGGTTCTTAAGATCAATTGCTGAAAAACATGGTGATTTTGGTATCCTGCAAATTGATGCGCATTGCGATCTTAGAAATACATACACAAATTTTAAGTATTCTCATGCATCAATTATGTATAATGCTTTGGAAGAAATTCCACAGATAAAAAAACTTGTTCAGGTTGGAGTAAGAGATTTTTGTGAAGAAGAATTAAGTTATCTTCAAGCTAATCCAAACAGGATATCTGTTTATACCGATAACAAAGTAAACAAACGTCTGTTAGAAGGTGAAATATGGAAAACAATTACAGATGAAATTATTGCACAATTGCCGGACAGGGTGTATATCAGTTTTGATATTGACGGGCTTGACCCTAAACTTTGCCCTAATACAGGTTCTCCTGTACAAGGAGGTCTGGAAATATCACAGGCCTTTTATTTATTGAAACAAATAGTTTTTAGCGGTAGGAAATTAGTTGGATTTGATATAAGTGAAATCGGTATCAGTCGCAATGGGTGGGATGAGAATGTAGGAGCAAGGGTGTTGTTTAAATTATGCAACCTGTTGGTATTGGCAAATAGTTAACTATGAATAGTTTTGTGTTGTTACTGAAGAATGAAAAATTACGTTCATACAAACGGATTGGCTATTGGGTGACAGGGATCAATTTTATATTTTTTGTTTTTTTTGCATTTTTTATAAAGAATGGATATGAAAGAATTTTGTGGATATTATTGTCGTTGCTTATTCCTGTTGTTTATTATATAGAATCAACACTACAAAAAAAGAACCATAGTCTGAAAAAGAATATCAGTATTACTTATCGTTTATTGATATTAATGTGGGTAACTGTATCAATTTGGCTGACTATCATTCATATAGTATTACTGATATTAGATATGTTGGCGAAGCGGGCATTGAAAATTATTTTTTACACTAACGGTATTGAATACCCATCTATTCCAAAGAAAACAATTCAATGGAGTGAACTTGATAACGTTATTTTAAAAGATGGGTTGATCACTATTGATTTTAAGAATAATCGTTTATTACAGTCAGAGATTGATACTTCTGCAAAACAAATTAATGAGACTGAGTTTAATTATTTCTGCCAGCAACAATTAAAAACATCAACTATTGAAGCATAGTCCATATATATTGTATTCTGACGGCAATGGGAATATTTTTGAAGACACTTCTCTTTATGCAACAGGTCGTAGCGGATATGATGCACTGCCTGTACCTGAAAACGAATGGATTGATCTGCCGGAAGGCGGCTCTCTATATGAATTACCCGGCAGGCGTGGTATTGGAATAGATGTTAAAACAGGTGAAATGAAGTTATGTGAAAAAGGCTGGGCTGTTGCTGCTTTTATACCACCAGCATATACAGGTTTATATCTTGGGGCTTATGAAACATTCCCCGATGCACCTACTTTACCATTGTTTTGTTATACTGCGGCTGGCTGGTACAATGAAAAATTTTATGTGCCTGCTGTGCAAATAGAAAAAGATATACGGCAGGAATCTGCAGGCTTTAATGAGGAGAAAATTCAATCAGGAGTACAGCAGTTATTATCTGCGTATAAGCATAACCGTTTAGTAAAACATCTCGCAGAAAATTGTTGCTTAACTTATCATTGCCCTGCGGCAAGAAATTTTTTTATGGGTAGATGGGAATGCCCCGTTCCATCATCACCTGCCTGTAATGCTAATTGTATTGGTTGTATTTCGTTTCAGCCTACTAATGAAACGATTGTAAGTACGCAAGACAGGCTCATCTTTAAACCTACTGCTGACGAGATTGTTGAATTTACAGTACCTCATCTCGAAACAGCGCCTTATCCGATAGTAAGTTTTGGGCAAGGTTGTGAAGGCGAACCTTTGCTGATGTGGGAAACCATACGGGAAGCCATACTCGAAATTCGTAAACATACACAAAAGGGTAGTATCAATATAAACACGAACGGTAGCAATCCAAAAGCTGTAAAAGCTTTGTGTGAAGCTGGTTTGAATAGTATTCGTGTAAGTACCAATTCTGTAAGAGAAAAAATTTACACACCTTATTATCGCCCTAATAATTATTCGTTTGAAGATATTGTAGAAAGTCTCAAAGTGGTGCGTAGTTTTGGTGGATGGACGAGTATTAATTATTTTGTTTTTCCAGGAATGACTGATAGTGTAGAAGAATATGAGGCATTAAGAAAACTGATAAAAGAAACAGACCTGTGTATGATTCAATGGCGAAACTTTAATATTGATCCTGATTGGTACTTAGTAAAGATAGGAATAGCTGAAACAGGTGAATGTATTGGTGTTAAGAAAATGATGGAATTATTAAAAGATGAATTTCCTGATTTAAAGTTTGGATATTTTAATCCATCCATTGAAAGGATCAAAGGAAATTTTGAAATGGATTTTGCACATTGATTTGTCCTGGAAAAATTATTTGCCCAATACTTCCAATGCTTTCTTTATCATATCATCATCACTATTCATTACTTCAAAAAAACCTTCATTATGCCATACCTGACGGGCAATGAATGATTTTATATGTTCCAAAAGTTCTGCTTTCTCTTTTTGTGAAATATTATTTAATGAGATAGAATCTTTTGCAGCTATTATAGTGAAATTTTTCCATGCGTTATCTGTAAGAGAAAAATTTTTCACAAAATCAGCACGAGTTGCGTAAGAATTAAGTTGTTGTTGATTTTGTAAATAATATTTATAACCAAAAATTTCAAGCGTTCCTTTTATATAAATTTTAGTATCAATACTACTATACCCGGATGTATCTATTGCTACGAAAATATCGGGCGTAATACCGCCACCGCCATATACTTTTCGCCCACCTACTGTTTTAAATATTTTGTTTGTATCGTTCTTTATAGAATCTACATTGATCATCTCACCATCATGAAAACGATCGCTGATCTCATCAAAGTAAACCTTGTCTCCTTTATCGTATGGCCGCTGAATACTTCTTCCAATAGGAGTATAATATCTTGCAATTGTCAATCGCAATGCACTGCCATCACTCAGATCATATTGTTCCTGCACAAGCCCTTTGCCAAACGTTCTTCTGCCAATAATTGTTGCTCTGTCCCAATCCTGCAAAGCACCTATCAAAATTTCGCTGGCGCTTGCTGTTCCTTCATCAGCCAATACTATTAAAGGGCCATTTTCGAATAGGCCTGGCCGTTTGCAACGGTATTCTTTTTTTGCATAGTGTGTTCCTTCGGTATAAGTAATCAGTTTATCATTATCTAAAAATTCATCGGCAATTTCAACAGCCTGATCCAATATGCCACCACCATTACCTCTCAGGTCAAGTATCAATTTCTTAAGTCCTTTTTTTTGTAATGCTTCCATTGCTTCCATAAACTCACGGTAACTTACTTCGGTAAATTTGCCAAGCTTTATATAACCAGTACTGTCTGCAATAATATAACTTGCATCAATACTGCTGATAGGAATAAGATCACGGGTTATATCAAATTCTTTTTGTTCATTGCCACGAAGTATAATAATTTTTACGATAGAATTTTTATCACCATGTAATAATTTACGGGCTCTGTCTTCCGTAATTTTTACCCCGGCAATCGCACTATCATTTACTTTTAAAAATTTATCCCCTGTTTTAATGCCAGCTTTAAATGAAGGGCCGTCGGGCAATACATTTAATACATTAATTGTATCCTCTATAATATCAAACTCAATTCCAACACCAAAAAAAGTTCCTGCAAGTTCATCATTCACGCCCTGCAACTGATCTTCCGGAATATAAACAGAATGCGGGTCTAACTTATTTAATATGGCTTGTATAGCAGTATCGGCGAGTTCGTTCACCTTTACATCATCTACATATTTATTTTGAATCAGATCCAATACTTCCTGCAATGGTACCTTTTTATCTAATGAAAAAAAGTTTCTACCTGGCATTGAATCCCTCATCCTGTAACCAATAAACATCCCTGCTATCATTGTAATACTAAAAAGTAATGGTAGCCAAACCTGTATTTTCTTATTCATACTGCTTCTTGAAAATGCAAAATAAATGAATTTATAATGAATGCTATTTTTATTAACTTCAATAAATAAATGTTGATAAACCTGTAATTGAAATTATGCCAATCAGATTAATAGCAGACAGCGGCTCTACAAAAACAGAATGGTGTTTGCTGGAAGGGAAAAAGAAAAAACAAATTTTTACACAAGGATTAAGCCCTTATTTTCTTTCATCAGAACAAATCCAAAATATATTAGAATATGAATTAAGGCCAGCTCTAAAGAAAATAGAACCAGATGAAATATTTTTTTATGGAACAGGATGCAGTAACCCGGCGAATGTAAAACTGGTAAAACATGCTATTCAAAAAATATTTACCAAAACTAAAATATCAGTAGATCATGACCTGATGGGGGCTGCCAAAGCATTGTGTGGAAACGAAAAAGGTATTGCCTGCATCTTAGGCACAGGTTCAAATTCCTGTTATTATAATGGAAATAAGATTATAAAAAACAGCCCCGGCCTTGGTTTTATTTTGGGTGATGAGGGTAGTGGTGCTTATTTGGGTAGAAAAGTAGTACAGTATTATTTGTATAATACTTTTGACCCTGATCTGATGGATCGTTTCAATGCAAAATTCGGTACAAATGCAATTGAGATATTAGATGCTGTTTATAAAAAGCCATTGCCTAACCGTTATCTTGCTTCATTTGCTATTTTTTTAGCAGAGAACAGAGGGCATTATATGATAGAAAATATTATTGAAGATGGATTTAATGATTTTTTCTTTAATCATGTTTATAAATACCGTGAAAGCTGGATACATCCTATTCATTTCATTGGAAGTATTGCGTATGGGTTTAAAGATGTATTAAAAACTATGTGCGATGCGTATGAATTGCAATTAGGTACTGTGATGAAAAACCCAATCGAAGGATTAATAAAATTTCACAGTTTAAAATAATCATGGGTTCTTTTCAAAAGATAACCGAAAGCGAATCAAATTACAGACATCTTGAAAAAATGCCTGTAAAAGAAATATTATCTCATATTAATATTGAAGATAAAAAAGTTCCTGCTGCCGTTAAGAAAGTATTGCCACAAATAGAGTCACTGATAAATGCTGTTGTTGATAAAATGTTGATGGGAGGGAGATTGTTTTATATCGGAGCAGGTACCAGCGGCCGTTTAGGTATTGTTGATGCAAGTGAGTGTCCGCCTACATTTGGAGTACCATCTGGATTAGTAATTGGTATTATTGCCGGAGGCAAAAAAGCAATAACAACATCAGTTGAACAAATAGAAGATGATATTCAACAAGGATGGAAAGATCTGCAGAAGTATAAAATAAATACAAAAGATTTTGTAGTTGGTATTGCAGCAAGTGGTACAACTCCATATGTTATTAGTGCTTTAAAAAGCTGTAAAGAAAAAAATATACTAACAGGGAGCATTTCCTGTAATCCTCACTCTCCTGTAAGTAAAGCAGCGGATTATCCGATTGAAATTATTGTTGGACCTGAATTTATAACAGGTAGCACAAGAATGAAAAGTGGCACTGCAGAAAAATTAGTACTGAATATGATCTCTACTGCGACAATGATCCAATTGGGCAGGATAGAAGATAACCATATGGTGAATATGCAACTTACCAATGAAAAATTAATTGACAGAGGTGTACATATATTAATGCAGGAATTAAAATCAGATGATTACGAAAAAATAAAGTCAATGTTGCTTTATTACGGAAGTGTTAAAAAAACTTTAACTGCCTGCCATTCGTAGAAAAGTACTTGTTTCTTTTATAGCATTTCACTAACTTTCCTGTATATTAAATTAACTTAAAAATTACTACTATGAATCAAAGGTTTTTACTTTCAACAATGTTCGCTTCCATTTCTCTTTTCTCTACTGCACAATACGCTTCACAAACCTATGCTATTACGGGAAACAGTAATGGTGATTTTTCATGGAGAAATATCCGGCAGGTCGATATTTCCAGCGGAAAAGTTGTAAAAGATGTTTTTATAAGTGGCAGTTCGGCTAGGTTGTTGGATGGAACATCAGGGAAGCAATTAAGTTCTGCAGAGGCAGAAAATATCTCTTCTAATGATTATGTGGCCGCATCCGCTTTCGATGTGCGAAGCAATAAATTGTTTTATTCTACATTGCATACAGGTCAATTACGTTGGGTTGATCTTAGCAATAAATCAGGACAATTAAGTATTTATGCAAGGCCACAGCAATTTGTTTCATCTGCTGATATTACTGACGAATCAATAAATATTACAAGAATGTGTATCGGTGCAGACGGTAACGGGTATGCGCTTACCAATGATGCTAATCATTTATATCGCTTTACCACTGATAGTAAAGTTGTAGTAACTGATCTGGGAAATCTTGTTGATGCAGAAGCTAATCATGGAATATCTGTTCATAATAAATGTACAAGTTGGGGAGGCGATATGGTAGCAGATGCTTTCGGTAAATTATATCTTATTACTGCCAACCATATTGTATTTACTATAGATATAAATTCAAGAGTAGCTACCTATTTGGGTACTATTTCAGGGTTACCCGGAACTTACACAACTAATGGAGCAGCTGTAGATGATAATGGTGATATTGTTGTCAATAGTTCTTTAAGTAAAGAAGGATATTACAAAGTAAAATTGGCTGGCTTGTTCGCAACTAAAATAGAAAACTCTGACAAAACATATAGTGTATCTGATCTTGCCAATGGAAATCTTTTATTGCAAAAAGAAGCTGATGCATTAAGAAATACCGGTGGACAGGCTATTCTTCCTGTAGCTTCCTTAAATATAGGTAACGGACATATTTATCCTAATCCGATAACTAATTCCGTGTTTAATGTTTCTTTTGATGGATTACAGACAGGAAAATATTTAATTAAGGTTACAGAGTTGTCTGGTAAACTTATTATGACTAAATCTGTAAATATTGGCATCCCCGGCCAGGTTGAAAAGGTTACTTTAACTCCAATGCTTTCTCAGGGAATGTATTTTGTTAAAGTAGAAAGCGATGATAAGCGAAATGCCTTTATGGAAAAGATAATAGTGAATTAAGGATATTGATATAGATATATAGTCCCGGGCATTTTGCTTGGGATTTTTTTATTTAATTATATCCTGCCCAAATAATGCCAGCGGGCATCCAGCGTTGATCATGAACGACTTTGGAAGAGTCATCTATTAAAATTGTATATTCTACAGCCAGGGCAATTAGTATTAAATCTCCTTGTTTTGCATTCAATGGGAGATGTATATTTTGTGATTTTATCTGCTCGTCATTATAAGGTATGTTTAATTCTGAAATGTAACCACCAGTTTTCATTCCTTCAACTACATCACAAGACACTGCCATTATCTTAAAAGAAAAAGATTCTGTATTTAATGGCGCACAAATATCTTTAGCAGGATTGAATTCCGGAGTAGTTATTTCCAAAGTATTATCTGGATTTCTTATAACAGTAAAAGCTGCTTTTTCCATTTCTTCTAGAGTAAATTCTTCATTAAACTGAAATCCTGTAATAAATGGTACATTATTAACCGGCAAAGTATTTTGTAAAGGAGCGGTGAGTAGCCATTGATATATAGCAATATCTAAAGATTGACGTGATTCTTTATTAGCGGGATCAGGTAAGATCGGTGTAAGTAATTCCCAAAGGTTTTTACCTGTTCTTTTGGACGTGCTAAATACTTCTGAATAAGCCTTTTTAGCAGTTCCTAAAATTGTTTTTGCCGGCATACTGTTAATTGTAACAACCGGACTCCATTGCTGACTAACTATATTTACATTAATCTTCCTATAGTTATTAATCGTTTGTGTTTCCATAGCAGTAGATTTAACATTTAAAACGGAAAACTACTCTTTTTTATTGTGTGAATATTGATTTTTATCAATTTAATGATTGCTTACTTGTACTTTTCAACCAAAATATCTTCATCAATATATATTGAAAGTGCGTTCAAATAAAAAAAGTACTTATGCCTCTTCCATATAAAAAAATCTCAATAAAAAAATATTCTGTACAAGTGAGGGCATAGTTAATGGCGACAAAAATTAAGTTCATAATATCTATATAAAATTGATTTTTCCTGTGAAAAATCTGTGTATAACTAACCCAGTTGCTACAAGTAATCAAACCCCATTCAGTTATATTTGCTGTTGACTAAAAACAAAGAAAAGTGCGTTTAAAGAGTTTAGAAATCAAAGGGTTTAAAAGTTTTGCCGATAAAACTGTTTTGAATTTTGATGAAGGTATCACTGGCGTAATTGGGCCAAATGGTTGTGGCAAAAGTAATATTGTAGATAGTATTCGATGGGTAATTGGCGAACATAAAATAAGTAACCTGCGAAGCGAAAATTTGGAGAGCCTTGTATTTAATGGCTCTAAAAGCCGCAGTGCCAGCGGTCTTGCAGAAGTCAGCCTCACGTTTGAGAATACAAAAAATTTACTACCTACCGAATTTAGTACAGTAACCATTACACGCAAATTTTATAAAAGCGGCGAAAGCGAATATCGTTTGAATGATGTTCAATGTCGCTTGAAGGATATTCATAATTTATTTCTTGATACTGGTGTAAGTACCGATAGTTATGCCATCATCGAATTAGGAATGGTAGATGATATCATTAAAGACAAGGAGAACAGTCGTCGCAAAATGCTGGAACAGGCTGCGGGTATTTCTATTTACAAGACAAGAAAAAAAGAAGCAAAACTTAAATTAGATGCAACTGAACAGGACCTTGCACGTATTGAAGACTTGTTGTTTGAAATAAACAATCAATTAAAAATTTTAGAAAGCCAGGCAAAAAAAGCAGAGAAGTATTTTGAGATAAAAAAAGAATATAAAGAAGTTAGTATTGAATTAGCCAAAGCTGCACTCGAAGGTTTCAATGTTACTTATCGTGACCTGAACGAACAACAACAGGCAGAAGTAGATAAACGGATTGAGCTGGAAACAACGATTGCCAAAGAAGAAGCTGCACTGGAGCAGGAAAAATTTGCATTTATAGAAAAAGAAAAAGCATTGCAACAAATGCAACATGCTTTTAACGAAATGCTGGATGCAGTGCGTAGTAAAGAAAATGAAAAGAACCTTACGGCACAACGTCTGCAACATCTTAAAGAAAAGGAAAAAGGATTACACGATTTTCTACATAAGTCATCCGGGCAATTAAAAGGATTAGATGAAAGCATACAGTTTACTTCAACACAAATAAATGATGAAGAAATAAAATTGCAGGAACTTGAGATACATTTAGCAGAATTAAAAAATGTAGTAGAAGAAAAGCGCAAAGTGTTTGATGAAAAGCGATTAGGCATAGACGAAGCAAGAAAAGAAAATCAATCATTACAACGTAGCCAGTTTGAAGCAGAAAAAAAAGTTGCAGTTGCCGATACTTCCATTCAAAATCTGCAAAGAGCTATTGCACAAATGCAGGATGAAAAGACGCAACGTCAGGAACAACTGGAACAATTGGAAATAGAAAAGCAACAAAAAGAAGAAGAACTTTCCAATAAAAAAACAGGTTTGCAACAATTGCAGGAGCAGCATCAGTCAACTAAAGAACAGATATTGCAAACGCAAAGTATATTGGAAGCATTACGTAATGAATTGGCTAATGAAAACAGGAAACTCGATAGTAAAAAGAATGAACACGATCTGTTGAAGAGTTTGATAGATTCAATGGAAGGTTATCCTGAAAGCGTTAAGTTCTTGCACAATAATTCTGAATGGAATCATAGTGCTCCGCTTTTATCAGACATCATTTATGTAAAAGAAGAATATCGTGCTGCTGTTGAAAATATTTTAGAGCCTTATCTTAATTATTATGTTGTAAATAATTTGCAGGAAGGTTTGCAGGCAATCCATTTATTGGATAATCATAAAAAAGGGAAAGCTAATTTCTTTTTATTGGATAAGTTTAATGACTTTGAAGCAACGCATCAACCTGATGGAACGATACCTGCATTAAGTGTTATTGAGATAGATGAAAAGTACAGTAATCTTTCCCGTCATTTATTGGGCAATGTATTTATTGCCGAAAATGAAGATGCACTGCAAAACAGCAATGGCGCTGTGGTACTCGAAAAAACAGGCAAGTATGTAAAAGGAAAATATTCTCTTACCGGTGGCAGTGTTGGTTTGTTTGAAGGTAAGAAGATTGGCCGTGCAAAGAACATGGAAAAATTGTTAGATGAAATTCATCAGCAGGAAAATGTTGTAAATGATCTCAAAGCAATCATTCAATCACGCCACGATGAAGTATTAGCTTTTAATGAACAGTTAAACGAAAATGCTATTCAGCAAACACAAAAAGAGATCAACGAATTAACCAATCTTGTTTTCTCATTACAAAATAAAATAGAGAACCTTCGTCATATAGAAGAAACATCTTCAAATAGATTGCAAGAATTATTTCATCAGTTGCACACTAACCAGGATGCAATCTCCGGTACAAGAGACGAACTGGAAAGATTGAATACTCAATTGCAACAACTGGCAGAAAAACTACAAATAGTAGAACAGGATTATGCAACAGCCGAACATGAATACAATTTAGCAACAGCAACTTTCAATGAAAGTAATTTACATTTCACACGCCAGCAAAGTAAGATCGCTTCCTTAAAGCAGGAACACGAATTTAAAAGCAAGCAATTAAAAGACCTTGAAGTAGAAATAGATAGCAGCAATGCACAATTGAGCGAAACAACCGCCAGCATTACAGAAACACAAACAGCATTAAGTGAGTTGGAAACATTGCTCACAACTATGTTGCAGAACAAAGATGCAGAAGAAAGAAAACTAAATGAAGCGGATCAGGCATATTATAACCTTCGCAATATATTACAGGAAAAAGAAAGTGAACTGCGCCACAAACAAAAATCAAAAGAAGGTATTGATTATATCTTAAATGAAATAAAAGATAAACTCACTGAATTGAAACTACAACTGGCAGGAATGAAAGAACGCCTGAGTGTAGAGTTCAGAGTTGATCTGGATGCAATCATTGATGAACCACGTACAGGTGAAGTTCCATTGGAAGAATTGAAAGAAAAAAGCGAACGCATGCGTAAGCGTTTGGAAAATATAGGCGAAGTAAATCCTATTGCAATCGAAGCATATACCGAAATGAAAAAGCGCTATGAGTTTATCCTTGAACAAAAGAATGACTTAGTAACGGCAAAGGATAGCCTAATGCAAACAATACAGGAAGTTGAGGCAACTGCCAACCAGCAATTCCTCGATACGTTTAATAAAGTAAGAGAAAATTTTCAGAAAGTGTTCCAGGCCTTGTTTACCGAAGATGATACTGCTGATATGATTTTAGTTGATCCCGAAAACCTTGCTGACACTGCCATTGACATTGTTGCCAAGCCTAAAGGTAAACGCCCCAGCAGTATCGGGCAATTGAGTGGCGGCGAAAAAACATTGACCGCCACTGCATTGTTGTTTGCCATCTATCTCATTAAACCGGCGCCGTTCTGTATCCTCGACGAAGTAGATGCACCGCTCGATGATGCTAACGTTGGCAAGTTCACCAACATGATAAAACAGTTCAGCGAAAACTCACAGTTCATCATCGTTACACACAATAAAATGACGATGAGTGCAGTGGACGTGATATACGGCGTAACCATGCAGGAGCCCGGCGTAAGCAAATTAGTGCCGGTAGATTTCCGAAGTTTAAATTAATCCTTAATTATAAATACAATTCCAGGCAGATATAAACTGCCCGGTATTTTTTTGTTACCAACATTTGTATTTTAATTAAACATTCTTGTGTCACTCACTTGTACGCCATACCGTTATTGAGCTTTATTTATACGAGTTTTTAGTAAACCTTTATAAGACATTTTATTAAATCAGTCCACCTGTAATAAGTACAAAATTTCCAATACAATAATTAAACATATACTTCGTTCCCAATCGCAAGTCTTTAAAAGTTTATTATATAAAAAAAGTGCTATAAAATCTGCAAATAAAATAGTACATTTATAGCCCTACTTGTTCATTCCTTATAATGAATTACACCTGAAAGCTAATGTTGGCAACCCTTAAAGCCATCTGATCTGTACCTAAATTATACAATTATGAAAAAGACATTCATTGTTTTCCTGTCACTTGCAATTACAATTGGGCTTATTATTGCCTGGATGGATTCCCGGCCAAATTGGAACGACACCGGTATTTCCGCATTTATTATTTTATGTTCTGCAACTGTTTGCGGGTATCTGTCTTTAGAAAAACCCTGGTTAATTGCATTGGCTATTGGCATTTGGATTCCGTTGTTCGGTGTTATGGCAGCTAATAATTTTGGAACATTACTTGCTTTGGTTCCAGCTTTTGTTGGTGCTTATATCGGTTACTTTGTCAAACAAAAATTTGCCCACTTATAACAAGACACAATATTATAATTCAGTAAAATCATAATAAAAGCTCAATAAAGGTATGCAGTACAAGTGAGATTATTCTTTCTTTTTACTAAAAAGAAAGAATAACAGAATAAATTCACAACGATGAGGAGTAAAGAATAAATGCTGGTAACAAAAAAGAAATGCAGGCCATAAAGCCTGCATCATTATTTATAACT
>Ga0207018_1045_pt1 | contig 22282 bp, 20 predicted proteins | sample Alteio_BWMinCont_52_FD_153476 | JGI IMG/M metagenome (GOLD analysis project Ga0207018, IMG submission 153476) | Enriched cells from forest soil in Barre Woods Harvard Forest LTER site, Petersham, Massachusetts, United States -... | ecosystem: Environmental > Terrestrial > Soil > Temperate forest >...
TTACCATCAACGAATATATTGATCTTGCGAAAGACTACAGTACTTCACAAAGCGGTCAGTTCATTAATGGTATCCTCGATAATATTCATAAAGAATTAACAATGCAGGATAAGATCCATAAAATAAGTTTTAAGAACAGTACACTTTAAATAATAACTTTGCAAAAATGAGGATGACGAAAAAAGGATGGTTTGTTTTTTGTGCTTTGTTTATTATTGTTTCGTGTAACCTGAAAGATAGAAAAAGAAAGGACAGAATTATAGATGATACTGAGCAAGCTCAATTAGAAATGGCAAAAAGAGATACAACATCTGTACGTGTGATTGACTCGATATATAATTTTGGAAAAATAAAAGAAGGCGACAAAGTAGATCATGATTTTATCTTTATTAATACAGGTAAAAAATCATTAGTATTTCCAGAAGATCCCCAGGCAAGTTGTGGTTGCACTGTTCCTAAAAGGCCTGAAAAGCCAGTACTGCCAGGAGATACAGGCTTTATAAAAGTAGTTTTTAACAGCACCGGAAAAAGAGATCATGTGGTAAAGACAGTAAGAGTTTTTTCAAATGCATATCCTTCGTTTCCACAATTAGTGTTAACAGGCGATGTGGAAGTAACCCAATAAACAATCAATTAATCAACAAACAATAAAACAATGCAACTATTAAGTATTTTTTTGATGCTCGGACAAGGTGGTCAGCAAGGTGGCGGTGGCTTTTCATTTATATTTTTAGGATTAATGATCCTTGTGTTCTGGATATTTATGATACGTCCGCAATCTAAAAAAGCAAAACAACAAAAAGAATATATCAATAACCTTCAAAAGGGCGATAAGATCGTAACCATCGCTGGCATACATGGCACGATTAATAAAATTAATGAAGATGGAACCCTTCAACTGGAAGTAAGTCCTGGCACTTATATTAAAATTGAAAAAAGTACCATCAGTATGGAATGGACAGCAAATGTAAATAAGCCTGCTGCTACTGCTGATAGTAAATAATTAGAATACAAATTTCAAAACCCAATATCCAAAAGAAATTTATTTGGATCTTGGGTTTATTTTTTGGGATTTGAATTTATATTTTATGTTAAAAATAGGTTTAACCGGAGGTATTGGCAGCGGCAAAAGCACGGTGGCAAAGCTGTTTGAAGTATTAGGTGTGCCCGTATATTATGCAGATGAAGCAGCCAAACGATTAATGAATGAAGATGAAGAGCTAAAAGAAAAGATACAACAACAGTTTGGTAAAGAAACCTACAACAACGGAAAACTAAACCCCGCCTACCTTTCTTCGATTGTATTTAATGATGCTGAAAAATTAGCATTGCTTAATTCTCTTGTACATCCTGTTACTATTAATGATGTTGCTAAATGGATGCAGCAACAAACAGCTCCTTATATTATTAAAGAAGCTGCTTTAATTTTTGAGAGTGGCTCACAAGAATTACTGGATAAAGTAATTGGTGTTTATGCTCCTGCCCCACTTCGTATTTTGCGGGCAATGAAAAGAGACAATGTCACTAAAGAAGAGATTCTGGCAAGAATGAACAAGCAAATTGATGAAGAAATAAAAATGCGGCTATGCGATTACGTTATCAAGAATGATGAACAAGAAATGCTGATACCGCAGGTGCTGGAATTGCATAAGAAATTTTTAATTTTTTCATAATAATAAGCCAGGGACGTCACTGCAAAGTATAAAATATAGATTTATAATTTATGAAACAAAAATTCAAAATAATATTAGTTATTTCACTTTTGATTTCAACTGTTGTAAAAACCCAAAATATCTTTGACAGTACTACTATAATGTATGATTCAATTGGTAATCCGACACACACTTATGTTCCCACAAAGTTTGAAACTTACATCAAACAAGAGGTTAAGAAAACTCATTCTGGCAAATTTAACAGGTGGAATGGGATTACGTTTTTTGGATACGACTTTTACTAAAATACTTGATAACAAATATATACTTTTGGCATATTTAGGTAAAAATAAATGGATTGCTACAAGTTATTTAGAAATTTCTAAAGGTGGAGATAATTTTAAAAATAGCAAATTTCTAAAATCTTCAACTGTTGAAATTTCAGAAAATTCACAGCTTAAATTATTAAGAGAAAATTGGGATTCATTACAAAATGATTGGTATTTGCCATTTGTTACAGAATTAGAATTAAATGGGAAAAAAGGATATTTTCCTTCATACGCAAGCGATATGGGCTATGTACATTTTTATGCCATTGATAAAATACATACAGTATTTAAGAAAGTATATGAAGATGATTTAAATAAGGAAAGAAATGATCTAATTTCTTATACTAAAAATGCAAATTTTGAATACAATTATTCTCAACCAACATTTATAGTCATTAAATATCTAATGACGCTTTTTGAATCCAAGACATTTTTTTCAGATTTTAAGTCTGAATGATAAACTAAAAGTTTATCTATTGAAATTAAATTAACTATTTCAATTTAATTACAGCAGCTTTAATTCTTTCAATCGCCTCAACTAATTTTTCATCACTTGCAGCAGTGCTCAAACGAATACAATTAGGAGCGCCAAAAGCATTACCCGTAACCGTTGCTACATGCGCAGTTTCCAGCAACCATAAACAAAGCTCATCTGCATTATGTATAGTTATCTTCCCATCTGATTTTCCAAAATAATAACTTACATCCGGGAAAGCATAAAAAGCTCCATCTGGTACACGAACTTTAAAACCTGGTACTTCTTTTAGTTTAGCAATCACTAAGTCACGGCGACGCTTATACGCTTCCAGCATCATTTTTGGTGCATCCATATTAGTGAATGCAATGGACGCAGCTTTTTGTGTAATGCTATTCGTACCACTGGTAACTTGCCCTTGTAATTTATCTAATGCATCTATTATCCATTTCGCAGCGGCCGTCCAACCAATTCTCCAGCCAGTCATTGCAAACCCTTTGCTGAAGCCATTTACCGTAATTACCCTGTCTTTAATTTCAGCAATGCTTCCAATACTAAAATTCCCTTTGCCGGTAAAATTGATGTATTCATATATTTCATCTGCCAATACAAAAATATCTGGATGTTTTGCAACAATAGCAGCAATTGCTCTTAATTCTTGTTCGCTGTAAACAGATCCTGTAGGATTGTTTGGCGAAGCATACATTATTATTTTTGTTTTTGGAGTTATAGCTGCTTCAATCTGTTCAGGTGTGACTTTAAAATCATTTTCAAAACTTCCGTTTACAATTACACTTTTGCCTTCAGCTAGTTTTACCATTTCAGCGTAGCTAACCCAATATGGAGCAAGAATAATTACTTCCTCTCCTTTTTTTACAAGCGTTTCAATTGCATTGGCTAATGAGTGCTTGGCCCCTGTTGATACTATTATATTCTCTGCTTTCCAGTCAAGATTATTTTCTCTTTTTAATTTTTCAGCAATAGCAGTGCGCAATTCAGGAATTCCTGACACCGGAGTGTAGGAATGAAACCCATCATCAATTGCTTTCTTTGCTGCTTCGCAGATATGAGGAGGCGTTTTAAAATCAGGCTCTCCTATGCTAAGGTTAATTACCTGGTGCCCTTGTGCAGCCACTTCACGGCTTTTTTTACTCATTGCAAGAGTAGCGCTTTCTTCCAGCGCATTGATTCTGTCGGCTAATAAATGATTGTTAGACACTTGTATTTTATTTTTATAAAAGAATTTCGGGGGGCAAAGTTAGTTATTTCTCTTACTTAAAACAGAAGATTTATAAACATCCGGGAATATTTTCAAACAATACAATGATTCTTACTATCTGTCGTTTAAGGGCAAAGATTTGCAGGTAGTGTGAATATCCTGCTGCTGCCTGTAAAAAGGTTTTTCCCCTATCTTTGCAAACTTCTTAAAATTAACAATATAGCTAAACGAAATTGATTATGAAACTGAAAGGCCTGGTTTGGTTTTTTGCCATTGCTTTAATTCTTATCTCTTTGTGGGAACTTTCTTATACCTGGGTTGTACGCAGCTACGAAGGCAAAGTACTTCAACAGGCAGAAAAAACAATTCGCTCTGCCTACCCAAATGCAACCGGCGACGAAAAAGAACAATTAGTGAAAAACAGGGTACAGCATATACTTGATAGTACTCATGATAAAAGTATTTACCCTGTTATAGGTACTTCTTATCAAAAATGTAAAGAGAATGAACTGAACCTTGGTCTTGACCTGCAAGGTGGAATGAGTGTAACCATGAACGTTAGTTTGGATGGTTTATTAAAATCATTAAGCAATAACCCAAGAGACCCACAATTACTGAAAGCTATACAAACTGCTACTGCAGAAAAAGTTAACAGCGAAGTGGATTATATCACACTTTTCCGTGATGCTTATACTCAACAAAATCCCGGCTCAAGATTGGCGTCTGTCTTCGCCGGCCCCAATAAAGAGGTTAAGATAACTGATGATGATGACCAGGTTATTGATAAGATACGTACGATTTCCAAAGGAGCCATTAATCAAACTTATAAAGTTCTGCAAAAAAGAATAGACAAATTTGGAGTTGCGCAACCTACTATCAACCTTGATGCAAATAAAGGTGTTATTAATGTTGAATTAGCTGGTATCAGGAATCCTGAAAGAGTTCGTAAACAATTACAATCTTCTGCCAATCTTCAGTTCTGGGAATTATACAATACAGATGAAATATATAAAGACATTGAAAATGCAGATAAATTATTAGGTGCTACTCTTAATAATATCCCTGATTCTGTTTTAAAGAAAGATACGTCAAAGAATGTTTCTAAGGAACAATTAACAAAAGAGCATCCGATATTAAGCCATATCCAGATTGCAGAACCGACTGATCAAAATAAAGATGGCAAACCAGAATACAGAGCCGAAATAGCTTATGTTTTATTAAAAGATACTTCTACAGTAAATACTTATTTGAATGATCCTATTTTTCTTAACAATCTTACCAATAATGTAAAGTTCTTATATGGTCAGCAGGAAAAAGATGATAAAGGGGCTCTTGTCAATTTTTTACCGCTTTATGCCATAAAACTAAGACCAGGAACTGATAAACCAAGAATTGAAGGTGATGCGATAACCGACGCATCACAGAATACTGATCCTACTACTAATGAGGTATTTGTAACGATGGATATGAATGCCCAGGGTAAAAATGAGTGGGGAAAAATGACTACTGAAGCCTGCCAATCCGATCCACATAAACCGATTGCAATTGTATTGGATGATATCGTCTATTCGGCACCGTTTGTAAATGAACCTATTTTAGATGGAACTTCAAGAATCACATTAGGCAAAGGCAAATCTATTCAGGAATCTATTGAAGAAGCACAGGATCTTTCTGACGTGTTGAAATCAGGTAAGCTTGATGCTCCTGCAAAAATTGTTGCTGAACAAATTGTAGGACCAACACTTGGTAGCGAAGCAGTTCATGGCGGCGCCAAAGCGTTCATCATTGCTTTCATTGTGATTTTTTCTTTAATGCTTATCTATTATAATACCGGTGGTTGGGTTGCTAATATCTCACTTATATTGAACGTTCTTTTTACAGTAGGTGTTCTTACATCGTTGGGCTTTACACTAACGGCAGCGGGTATAGCAGGTCTAGTATTAACTATCGGTATGGCGGTAGACACTAACGTTATCATATTTGAAAGAATAAAAGAAGAACTTACCAAAGGCAAAAATTATCCGCAAGCTGTTAACGATGGCTATAAGCGTTCACTCGCTCCCGTTATTGATGCCCACGTTACTACATTCCTTACAGCCGCTATCCTCTTTGCATTTGGATTGGGGCCGGTGTTAGGTTTTGCTACCACGCAAATGCTGGGTATAACGCTTTCATTGTTCTGCGGAATTTTAGTTTCAAGGCTGATAACAGATTTCTGGACTAACAAAAAACGTCACTTCAATTATTTTACCGGAATATCCAAACGTATTTTTAAACATGCGAGTTTTAAGTTTATTGAATATAGGAAGATAGCTTATGGTATTTCTGTTGTGGTATTATTATTGGGTATTGGCTCTTATTTTAATGGATTTCATGAAGGTGTTGAATTTAAAGGAGGCCGTAGCTACACTGTTCAGTTTGCACAAGCTGTAAAGAATGACGATATCAGGGATGATCTTAAAAATGCACTAGGTGGAGATTATCCTGTTATTAAAACTGTAGGCGATAACAAGCACCTGAATATTACTACTTCTTATTTAATAGGAGATACTGTAAAAACTGATAACCCTGACAGTATTGTTCCTTCCAGGCTATATGCGGGACTTCAAAAAGTTCTACCAAATGTTAGCTATGCAGATTTTGTAAAGACTGGTATTCAAGGTTCGGAAACAGTTCAACCTACTATTTCAAAGGATTTAAGAAACGGTGCATATAAAGCTACATTTTTTGCAATCATAATTATCTTCCTGTATATATTCATGCGATTCCGTGACTGGAGATATTCTTTAGGAACTATTGTAGCGTTGCTGCATGATGTATTAGTAACGTTGGCTGTATTCTCTTTCTTTAAAAATATTGTTCCCTTTCCATTGGAAATTGATCAGTATTTTATTGCAGCGGTATTAACAGTGATCGGGTTTAGTATGAATGATACAGTTATTGTATTTGATCGTATCCGTGAATACAGTAAAGGATCGAAAGCTGCTGATAAAGGAAGTATCATTAACCGTGCTGTGAATGATACATTAAGCCGCACCATCATGACATCATTAACAGTATTCTTAACGCTGTTGATATTGTTCATATTTGGTGGCGAGGTAACAAGAGGATTTTCTTTCGCAATGTTGATCGGTGTTATTACCGGTACATACTCTTCTATCTTTGTGGCTGCGCCGATATTGGTTGATTTTGCAAAAGATAAACCATTGGGTGAAGCTGAATTAATTAGTTCGGATAAACCTGTTGTAAAAACATCAACGCAAAAAGCTTAATAAAGTAAATGTATATAAAAATGAAACCCGTTCAATTGAACGGGTTTTATTATATCTGAATCACGGATTTAAAAGATTAAAGGATTTCACTGAATTTGTATTCTTTTAATCCGTAGCATCAGTGCAATCAGTATAATCTGTGATTCAGAATTGTTGCACAATGGTATGCAGTACAAGTGAGATTATTCTTTCTTTTTACTAAAAAGAAAGAATAACAGAATAAATTCACAACGATGATGCTATGAAATACCGAAGCTGGTATTAAAAATTACTTTACTTAGTTATAATTACAACATCCTGAAAATCCAGGCTTTCATTTTTTTCTTTTCCAGCCCACCATCCGGGATAAAATGATTTTATAACAAGCCCTGAGGCATTTAGATTTTTCTCAATCTCTTCATACCTAAATGCAATGTTTGCATCTTTAACTTTATTATCATGCAGAAAAAAATTATCATAACGATATTTAAAAAATGGCTCCTTATTATTCTTTAAATATTCATCGGAATCTTTTGTGATCAAAAAAAAAGTACAGAAACAATATTTACCTTTTTTTAAAACCCGTGATATTTCTGAAATGTATCTATTAACATCATTTAGTTGCATGTGCGTGAAGACCGACGTTATAATAATCAGATCAAAAAAATCATCATTATAAGGAAAAGTAAATTGAGAGGCTTCGGCACTGGTTGATAAATTATAAAGGTCATTTTTAAGAGGCACATATTTGAAATGGAAATTTGGGAATTCTATATATGCTTTGTTGCACCAATCAATACCATTTTTTACAACATCAAAACCATAATAAGTGCCATCTTTATTTAGATATTTTGTAAGTGGCCGTGCAATTCTTCCAATGCCACAACCAATATCCAGAACCTTAGCTTCAGGTTTAAGTTCACATAGTTCTTTAAAGAGTTTGATATAAGTATCGCCAAATTTTTCAAAATTACCGCGACCAATAAATATTAATCCACGAGGAGGAACTAACTCAGATCTTTTATTTAGGATTCGTTCATACAGGTCAACAGGAAGAAAATAAATTATTCTTACAACACGCCTTAATGATGGACTGAGTAAGTAATAAATCTTTCTTAAAAACATTAAATTTATAGAATTTTTATCTGCCGTCGTAAATTGTCAGACAGCAAATGAAGTACCGCAGCCGCAGGTTTTACTTGCATTTGGGTTATTAAAAGTAAACCCTCTTGAATTCAATCCACCTTGCCAATCCACTTCCATTCCCATTAAGTAAATACCATGTGATCTTTCCATAATGCAAGAAATGCCAGCTATCTCAAAGGTTTCATCTTTATCAGTTTTTATGTCAAAGCCTAATATATAAGTCATCCCGCTGCAACCACCACCCTTCACTCCTAATCTTAAGGAATTGTTTTTATCAAATCCTTCTTCATTCATCAATCGTTTGATTTCATCAATCGCAGTTTGCGTTAAACTAACAGGTGTTGCAATAGTTGTTTCCATTAATCTATAATTTGTTACAAAGGTATAAAACAAATTAAAAATGCTTTGGTTTAACTCTTTGCGAAAGCAGGAAATAATGATAAAGTTTGCCGTATTTTTGTTGATAAATGATCTTATATGATATTATTAGACGCTTTTCAGGATGGTGAAATAGCAGTGATGTTTATTCTTCTTCTTGCAATTGCATGGATGCTGGCAGAATTTAAAGGAATGAAAGAAGAAATAAGAGACAGGCTTGATATAAAAAATGAACCATTACGATTGCGCTTACAGGCTTATGAACGCCTTACTGTTTTTGCTGAAAGAGTTTCTTTAAAAAATCTTGTTGCACGTATACCTTATGTAGGTCTTAGTGTTGTGGATCTTCAGTTAGCGTTTCTCGAAAATATTCGTACAGAATATGAATATAATGTAAGCCAACAGGTATATGTAAGCCATAATATGTGGAAAGCTATCGGCAATTTAAAAGACCAGAATATTTATATCATTAACCAGATCGCAGCAACACTTCCATCACATTCTTCGGGTTTAGAATTAAGTAAACGCCTGCTGGAATATCTTTCTACAAAAAATGCTGATCTGAGCGTAGTAGTTTTAGAAGCACTACAGTTTGAAGCAAAGAAAATTTTTTAACTGACAGTTTATAATAAAGATTGCTGACATGCCTGATGAAAAAAAAATATTTACTGATTCAGGAATTGAAATAAAAGAGGTTTATTATTCTAATGACATACCAAAATCTTTGCAAGATGAAACTCCCGGCAAATTTCCGTTTACAAGAGGTGTACAAACAGATATGTATCGTGGAAGATTATGGACGATGCGTCAGTATGCAGGTTTCAGTACAGCAGAAGAAAGTAATAAAAGGTATCATTATTTACTATCCCATGGAGTTAATGGACTAAGTGTCGCTTTTGATCTTCCCACACAAATAGGTTATGATAGCGATCATCCGATTGCAGAAGGCGAAGTAGGCAAAACTGGTGTTGCTATTGATTCACTGGAAGATATGGAAACATTATTTGCAGGAATTAAATTAGAAGATGTTTCTACTTCTATGACAATTAATGCAACTGGTTTTATTTTACTGGCATTGTATGTTGCATTGGCGAAAAAGCAAGGAGCCGATCTATCTAAATTAACAGGCACTATACAAAATGATATTTTAAAGGAATATGCAGCAAGGGGCACTTACATTTATCCGCCTAAACCTTCTATGCGCATCATTACAGATATTTTTGAATGGTGCAATAAGGAATTGCCTAAATGGAACAGCATTTCTATTTCCGGTTATCACATACGCGAAGCTGGTAGTACAGCGGTACAGGAAATTGCTTTTACATTATCTAACGGTAAGGCTTATGTTAAAGCTGCCTTGGAGAAAGGAATAAATATTGATGTTTTGGGTAAACGTCTCTCCTTCTTTTTTAATGCTCATAATAATTTATTTGAAGAAATAGCTAAGTTCAGAGCTGCTCGCAGAATATGGGCTGCCATTATGAAGGAATTAGGTGCAACTGATACAAAAGCTATGATGCTTCGCTTTCATGCACAAACAGGTGGTGCCACGTTGACAGCACAACAACCATTGAATAATATTGTACGCGTAACGGTGCAAACATTAGCTGCAGTTTTGGGTGGCACACAAAGCCTGCATACTAACGGCTATGATGAGGCGCTAAGCCTTCCTACGGAAGAAGCAGCAGGAATTGCATTACGTACACAACAAATTGTTGCTTTTGAAAGTGGTGCGCCGGACACAGTTGATCCATTAGCAGGAAGTTATTTTATAGAAAACTTAACCAATGAAGTGGAAACTGAAGCTTGCAAATTAATTGAAAAGATTGATGAGTTAGGTGGCAGTGTAAGTGCTATTGAACAAGGTTTTATGCAGGATGAAATTGCAAAAAGTGCATTCGAATATCAACGACAAATTGAAACTGGTGAGAAGATCATTGTAGGAGTTAATAAATTTCAGGTAGAAGAAACACGCACTACTCCTGCTTTTAAAATTGATGATAGTTTAAGTAGTGCACAGTCTAATAAATTAAAAAAACTAAAAGAAAGAAGAGATAATAATAAAGTAAAACAATCATTAGAAAAATTGAATAAAGCAGCTAACAGCAATATCAATCTTATGCCTATAGTTATTGAAGCTGTAGAAAATTACTGTACACTTGGAGAAATTGCAGATGAGTTAAGAAAGGTATTTGGAGAATATAAATAATTTCATTTTAAATACCATCAATATGAAGCATATAAAATTTCTTCTTGTATTCATTACAAGTATATTGTCATTAACATCAGTTGCACAAAATACTTTCACTCCCGAACTACTTTGGCAACTTGGAAGAGTAGGCGCAGTGGGTATTTCAAAAGATGGCAAGAATGTGTTGTATAATGTTACTACTTACAATACAGCTGATAATTCGAATTCAACCAAAACCTATTCCATTCCAATAACTGGTGGCGATGCAGTTGTTGTAACCAATGTTGATAGTATTGTTGGTAATGATAAAATTTCTCCGGATGGAAAATATATCATCAGCAACGAAATGGTTAAACTAAAAAAAGTAACCGGCAGCGATTATTATCCTTCTCTCACTAAATCAAACGTATATATTTATGATGATCTGAATTACCGTCATTGGGATAAATGGAGTGATGGTAAATTCGATCATGTTTTTCTTGCTCCGCTTATAAATGGAAAGCCAGGTGATAAAAAAGATGTATTGGAAAGCGAGCCTTATGATTGTCCTACCAAACCATTTGGCGGACCAAATGATTATGTGTGGAGCAGCGATGGCAAACAGGTTGTTTACGTTTGTAAAAAGAAATATGGCAAAGATTATGCACTGAGCACCAATAGTGATCTGTATGCTTATAATATAGAAACCGGTAAAACAACTAACCTAACGGAGAGCAATAAAGGATATGATACTCATCCATCCTATAATCAAAAAGGAGATTTAGCATGGCTAAGTATGCGCAGAGATGGCTATGAAGCAGACAAGCAGGACATTATTGTATCCGATGGTATCTCAAAACAAAATCTTACTAAACAAAATGATCTTGTACAAGTTATCACTTATAAATGGAGTAATGATGGGCACTATATTTATTTCATTTCTGCAGTAAATGGTACGCAACAATTATATGCTGTAAACTCTCCCCGGCTTAAAAAAACATTCGATATAAAACAAATCACAAAAGGGGATTTTGATATAACTGATATTGTTGGCCAGGTTGATAATGCATTAATAGTATCAAGAACTGATTTCAATCATTCAACAGAATTATATACGGTTGATCTTTCTTTGGGAAATCTGAAACAATTAACTCATGTAAACGATTCCATCTATTCAACAATTGGTGTAAGTAAAGTTGAACGACGTTTTGTAAAAACTACCGATAATAAAAATATGTTGGTGTGGGTTATTTATCCACCAGGTTTTGATGCATCAAAGAAATATCCAACATTATTATTTTGCGAAGGAGGCCCACAGGTTTCGCTTACACAGTTTTATTCTTTTCGTTGGAACTTTCAATTGATGGCTGCAAATGGCTATATCGTTGTAGCGCCTGACAGACGTGGTATGAGTGGCTTTGGCACTAAATGGAATGAAGAGATAAGCAAAGATTGGGGCGGACAGGCAATGAAAGATTATCTAAGTGCTATTGATGACGTAAGCAAAGAACCTTATGTAGATAAGAATCGCCTTGGTTGTGTTGGTGCCAGTTATGGTGGTTATTCTGTTTACTATTTAGAAGGCATACACAACAATCGGTTTAAAACATTTATTGCACATGATGGTGTGTTTGATTTAAAAAGTATGGATGGCACAACAGATGAGTTATGGTTTACCAATTGGGAATTGGGCGGCCCTTATTGGCAAAAGAATAATCTTGCTACACAAAAATCTTACACTCAATTTTCTCCCAGTAATTTTGTAGATAAATGGAACACTCCTATTCTAATTATTGAAGGTGGTAAAGATTATCGTGTACCGTTAGAGCAGGCGCAGATGGCATTCCAGGCTGCACAGTTAAAAGGCATTAAAAGTAAATTTCTTTATTTTCCCGATGAAAATCATTGGGTGTTAAACCCACAAAGTGCATTGGTATGGCAACATGAATTTTATAATTGGCTTAGTGAAACATTGAAGTAGATATGCTGTAAATATTTTGTTACCACCAATAGTACTAACCTCACTTGTACTGTATATCTTTATTGAAGTGAACGTTGATAAACATAGAAATATTTCTATTGGCAACAACATAGACAATAGATTTGACTAAAATACCTCATCTAATTTTTAAAAGCTGCAGTGAACTTTCCATTTGTAATAATATGCTCGGTAACAGAACTGGAACCGGTATTTAATTTTACATTTCCGTTAAAAATTCCTTTTACAGTATCTTTTGTCATGGAAGTAATGGTAACCGTACAAGTATCAGGACTGTAGCCTGAGCTTGCGTATCCTATAGAGCCGGACACATAATTTAAAGTAACAGTATTATTACTGGGCACATTATAATTGCCAATGAAAGTACCAGTTATGATAGTGTCTGCGCTTGCAATGCCAATGCTTATTGCACCAGAGAGATTTAACGCTGCAATTCCTATAGAATGAATACCAGTAGGCTCTCGTGTAGCAACTGCGGTAGCAAATGTTATTTGAGTGCCGTCTACGTCGGCTGTTAGCATGGCGGCTTGAGAAGTATTATTATTATTGCCATTGGTTCCGCTTTTGGAACACCCTGAAAAAATGAACAACAAAATAGTGCAGACTATTAATGATTTTTTCATGATAAGTAAATTGATAGTGAAAGTTTACTAAAAATAATTATTTGCCGGCAAAAAGACAACTATGTTACATTATTTTTTTAGAATGAAACTGATAACGGAAGAAATCAAATAATAAGTATCAGTTTCTAACCATTTTGATGAAAGTCGAGTAATGGTATGCCGTACAAGTGAGTGACACAACAATGCTAAATAAAGAACAACTGCTCGTTACATAAATATTACTTTACTCTACTTTGAAATAGTAAATAGCCTAATTGCTTTTTGTAATATTTATCCAGCTTCTTGAAAAATTATTATACGATTGTGCGCTAAGTGTTTGAAATAATCTATATTTCCCTGCAGGTATAGAAGTTTGCAGAGAGATAACAAGGCTACTATAAGGAGAAGTAAAATTTAAATAAGCAATAGTTTTATAAACGGGATTTAAAAGACTATCTGTTATAACATACTTAGCTACTATTTGTCCCGAAAAACTATTGTTGAAGTGATATTGAATGTTAAGATCGGATAAAATGGGATTAGGATAAATTGCAAATGAATAAGAAGCTGCAGGCACAGTAGTACCGCTTAGATCGGCAGTATCAAGACTATTAAATAAATTTAATTCCTGCTGCGTGAAGCCTGCTGAATCAGAAGGAGATAAACAATTACCAACTTGTTCGAGGGGATTGCCGAGTGCATCAATATATTGCTGGCAGGAAACATTAATTGCTTTTTGACTATTAATGCTTGTAGTACTATTAACGCTTGTAGTTTTACTGCAAGAAGAAATAATAACACTAGTAACAATAGCTAAAGAAAATAATTTCATAATGAATTTTTATTAATCCAAACTAATAGTGAACGTTAAATTTTCCATTCCTTATTAATATTAATTGATTAAATGCATCTACACAATCAAAATAAAACGTACCGGTAGTAATATGATTTATTGTGTCGTTACTTATAATAGTAATATTTCCATTGGAGCCGGGAATATTATTATAAGAAGCGTCTATTATATTTGATAAAACAACTTTTAAAACAACCGAATAAGCAAATGCCCCTGTTATGCTTTTCATTTGTAAGCGATAATAATAAATAGCTAATGGGAGACGTACTGTTGCCAATAGCTTTTACATTCCCAATCATATTAAAATTTACACCGTCAGTAGAGCGCTCAATATTAAAAGAAGATAAATTGTCTTCACTTTCAGTAATCCAGTTTATTTTAACACCGGATAAATAAGGCGCTGCACTTAATGAACTTAAACTAACAAAGCTACTGTCAACATTTGCAGGTCTGAAATTATAACTATCGACATTAAATGAAGGATAAGAATACACATCTAATTCTATTCTGCCCAAACTGTCGCCAATAATAGATTGTAACCCCCTGATTAAAGTATCTTTAATAACTGAGATATTATCAGTACCCCAATTAACACCATTAATTTGTGCAGATATACTATAAGCTGTGGTATCATTGACAGAAGTATTATTGGCAGAAGGAGTTGAATCTTTTTTACAACTGTAAAAAATAAACAAAAAGAAAAATAAGACGAGATACAATTTCATTGTTAGCGTTATATCGACAAAAATAGGAAGTAATTGTATTGCCTTCCTATCTTGATTACAAATTAATGTTTGGTTAATTTGTATTTTTACCAGCATAACTTTAATTATGAATAAAACCCGGTTAGAAGCATTTAGCGATGGAGTAATTGCTATCATTATTACTATTATGGTATTGGAACTAAGATTGCCGCATGGTACAGATTGGTATGCATTGAAAGAATTAGCGCCGGTATTTAGTAGCTATGCTTTGAGTTTTTTATTCATTGGTATTTATTGGGGTAATCATCATCATTTATTACACACCGTTAAAAGAGTAACAACAGGAATGATGTGGGCGAATCTTAATTTATTGTTCTGGTTATCATTGATACCCTTTGCTACTGCATGGATGGGAGAAAATCATTTTGTTTCTTTTCCGGTTGCTACGTATGCTGTTTTATTGTTATTGTGTGGAGTTGCTTTTACTATTTTGCAAAAAACAATTGAAAAAACGTTGGAGAGCAATTCCAATATAAAGCATGCGCTTGAACGTGTTTCTAAAAAAGGTATCTTTTCTTTGATCATATATATTACATCAATTCCGTTTGCTTATATAAATCCTGTTATTTCAGGTATGCTGTTTGTATCTGTTTCAATTATGTGGCTTATTCCTGATAAAAGTATTGAGCGGGCTATATCGAATGAATAGTTCTTCTCTGTCCAATACAGTAAAATTTTATAACTTACAGTAATAAAATAATCATTATGCAAACATGGATAATCTATGCGATCTTATCAGCTGTATTTGCAGGCATTACTGCAATTCTTGCCAAATACGGATTAGAAAATGTAAATGCAGATCTGGGATTGGGTATTCGGACTGCTACTATCTTTTTCATAATCACTATTATTAATTTTATTGGTTCAAAATATAAAGACATTTCTTTATTAACTTCTAAGCAAACAGCGTTACTAATACTTTCTGGTATTGCCACCACATTAAGCTGGCTATTTTATTACAGGGCAATGAAAGATGGATTGGTATCGTATGTGGCAGCAATTGACAAAGCAAGTATTGTTATTACCATTGTACTTTCTTTTATTCTTTTTAAAGAACCGGTATCACCCAAGATATTAATTGGTGCAGGATTTATTTTTGCCGGTATGCTTGTATTAGTTTGGAAATAAAAGCAGGTATCTTATTTTGTACTACTTTAGCCATCCAAAATTCCGGATAGACAGTTTGATATGAAAAGAATTCTTCGATTTTATATTCTATCAGTTCTATTAGCATTTTCTATTTCAGCTAACTCAACTAATTTATCTCCTGTTCCCATTGATACCAACTGGAATCAATTGCCAGTCATCTTAGGAAGAATACAAGCACCTACTTTTCCAAACAGGGATTTTAATATTGTAAGTTTTGGCGCACCAACTAATGGTACAACTATTGCAACTACATTTATTCAAAAGGCAATTGACTCCTGCAGTTCAGTTGGTGGTGGCCGTGTAATTGTTCCTGCAGGTACGTTTGTAACGGGTGCGCTTACACTAAAAAGTAATGTGAACCTTCATGTTTCTGCAGGAGCTACACTTAAATTCAGCACTGCAACTACTAATTATCTCCCGGTTGTATTAACACGCTTTGAAGGAATTGAATGTTACAACTACTCTCCTTTTATTTATTCATACGGTGCGCAGAATATTGCATTGACAGGCTCTGGTACGTTAAATGGGCAGGCATCTAATACTAATTGGTGGGCATGGAAAACATCTTTGCAGGCTACGCAGGATGATACATTATTGAATCATGAAGGGCAGGATGGAACTCCGGTTGATCAACGAATATTTGGATCTGGTCACCAGTTACGTCCTGTATTTGTTCAGTTTTATAATAGTCAGAATATTTTAATTGATAGTATTACTATTATCAATTCTCCGATGTATGAATTGAATCCGGTGCTAAGCCAGAATATCACCATACAAAATGTCAATATCAATTCACTCGGACCTAATAATGATGGATGTGATCCTGAATGTTGTAAAGATGTATTGATCTATAATTGCACTTTCTCTACAGGTGATGATTGCATTGCCGTAAAGTCTGGCAGAAATAATGATGGAAGAAGAGTGAATGTTCCAAGTCAGTATGTAGTTATTGAAAATTGTAACATGCAAAATGGTCATGGTGCTGTAACAATGGGAAGCGAATGTTCAGGAGGTATCAGTAATGTATACACGCAAAATTGTAGTATGAGCAGCCCTAACCTGAGTTCTATACTTCGTTTTAAAACAAATTCAGTAAGAGGTGGCATTATTCAGAATATTTTTATGAGAAACTGTACCATCGGAAACATTGCCGGTGATATATTGGATGTAGATATGTATTATCAGGAAGGCGACATTGGAACATTTACTCCTATTATCAGGGATATAGAAATGGATAGCCTTACCAGCAGCGGTTGTCCTAATGTGTGGAGTGTAGATGCTTATCAGCGTTCACCCCTAACCGATATAAAGATCATTGGTTGTAATTTCAATAATGCGGCTACTACCGGCACACTAACAAATGTGAGCAGATTGCAGGTTTACAATTCATTTATCAATAATAATATTCCTTTGATCCCTGCCCCTTTTAGTGGTTTTACAGAAGCAGAATCTTATAGTAATAAATCTTCATGGGGATGGTCGAATGTAACAACGGGGTTTAACGGTAATGGGTACATGGAGTTTGCTGATACAATTAATTACATTGAATGGACAGTAAACAAACCACAGGATGAAATTGATACATTGAATATCCGTTACGCTAATGCTGATACAATTAATAAACCTTGTACTATTTTAGTTAATGGAACAAACGCCCGTGAATTTGTTTTTGCTCCAACACAATCCAATTGGTCTGCTGAAAAGAAAAACATTACTTTATATAATGGTATGAATACGATCCGGCTTGTTTCATTGAGTAATAAACCCGGTGCTTATATTGATCAGTTCAGTTTAAATCTTAGTCCTGCTGTTCTGGAGCAATCTGATACAATAGTATTATGTCCTAGTGATAATATATTATTTACTTCCGGCAAAGAAGGGAACTATACCTGGCAATGGCAGATAAATACCGATACCGGTTATACAAATATTTCTGACAACAGTATTTATTCCGGAACAAGTGCAGATACACTTCATTTTACAAACCCTCCTACTTCGTGGTATGGCAATAAATATCGCTGTATGATCATTAATGCTTCAGATACCAATTATAGCAACCAATTTGTATTAAAGTTCGCAACCAATTGGACAGGAACCGTCAATACAGCATGGGAAAATCCTGCTAATTGGGCATGTGGGACTTTACCCGATACAGACACAGATGTAATTATTAATTCCGGAACTCCTTATTATCCTATTGTAAATAATAACACTTCTTGCAGGAGTATCAACCTTTCTCCTCCAGCTTCAATAAATGTAATGCAGGGAATAAAGCTCACTTTAACCGGCAAATAAATAAACCAGGAATATAAAAATTCATTGGCTCACTTTCTGTATAATTAATATGTTCATCATACACGTTATTGTCTCATTTCCATTATATTTGCCGACCTAAAATTTAAGAGGATATTTTATGGAGCAATTGATTTATGTTATCCCGGCGATGGGAATTGTTGGCTTACTATACACACTTATCAAGTTTATATGGGTTTCAAAACAAGATGCCGGTAATGACCGCATGAAGGAAATCAGTAATCACATTACTGAAGGGGCGATGGCCTTTTTAAAAGCAGAATATAAGATACTTGTCTATTTTGTAATCATTGCTGCATTATTACTTGCTTTAATGGGATATAGTAATCCTAATAGTAACTGGAGTATTGCTTTGGCATTTGTAATGGGCGCATTCTTCAGTGCTTTGGCCGGTTTTATTGGAATGAAAATAGCCACCAAAGCCAATGTACGTACTGCACAGGCTGCACGTACCAGTTTAAGCAAGGCATTAAAAGTTTCTTTTACCGGTGGTAGCGTAATGGGCCTTGGTGTAGCTGGTTTGGCAGTTTTAGGGCTAAGTAGTTTATTTATTATTTTAAAAGCCATATTTGCTCCTCATGCTGCAATAGATAGTGTGGAAATGCAACGCACTATTGAAATATTGACTGGTTTTAGCCTTGGTGCAGAAAGCATTGCACTCTTTGCCCGTGTTGGCGGTGGTATTTATACAAAAGCAGCCGATGTAGGAGCCGACCTTGTAGGAAAAGTAGAAGCAGGTATACCGGAAGATGATCCACGCAATCCGGCTACCATTGCTGATAATGTAGGAGATAATGTGGGAGATGTTGCAGGTATGGGTGCTGATTTATTCGGTAGTTATGTTGCTACTGTTTTAGCTACAATGGTATTGGGTAGAGAAACAATCACGATAAGTGGTGTTGATAAATTTGCTGGGTTGGCACCCGTTCTATTACCTATGCTGATTGCTTCTATGGGAATTTTATTCTCTATCATAGGAACTTTCTTTGTAAAAATATCTGATCATGCAGGATTAAATACACATAGTGTACAAAAGGCGTTGAATATGGGTAACTGGGGTTCAATTGTTTTAACTGCTATTGCTTCTTACTTCCTGGTAAACTTTATATTGCCAGAACAATTAAGCTTAAGAGATCATGTTTTTACAGCTAATGGAGTATATGGTGCTATAATTGTTGGTCTTGCTGTTGGAACATTAATGAGCCTTATCACAGAGTACTATACGGCAATGGGTAAACGCCCCGTGTTAAGTATCGTTCGGCAGTCTGTCACAGGTCACGCTACTAATATAATTGGTGGCTTATCTGTAGGAATGGAAAGTACATTTTTACCAATTTTAGTATTAGCTGCAGGTATCTATGGTTCTTATGCCTGTGCAGGTTTATATGGTGTTGCAATTGCTGCTGCAGGTATGATGGCTACTACTGCCATGCAACTTGCCATTGATGCTTTTGGTCCTATTGCCGATAATGCAGGTGGCATAGCTGAAATGAGTGAATTACCAAAAGATGTTCGTGAAAAAACAGATATTTTAGACGCAGTTGGTAATACCACGGCTGCAACAGGAAAAGGTTTTGCGATAGCTTCTGCAGCTTTAACTGCCTTGGCATTGTTTGCAGCTTTTGTTGGTATTGCAGGTATTGATAGTATTGATATTTACCATGCAGATGTATTGGCAGGCTTATTTGTTGGAGGAATGATACCATTTATTTTTTCATCATTAGCTATTAAAGCAGTAGGTGAAGCAGCAATGGCAATGGTGGAAGAAGTTCGCAGGCAATTTCGAACTATTCCTGGTATCCTTGAAGGAACAGGTAAACCTGAATATGATAAATGTGTGGCTATCTCTACTAAAGCATCTATCCGTAAGATGATGTTGCCCGGTGCTATTGCTTTGTTATCTCCACTTACAATTGGTTTTATTTTTGGCCCGGAAGTATTGGGTGGTTTTCTGGCAGGCGCTACCGTAAGTGGTGTATTATTGGGCATGTTTCAAAACAATGCAGGTGGAGCATGGGACAATGCTAAAAAATCAATTGAAAAAGGTGTGGAAATAAATGGTGAGCATTATGCTAAAAAATCAGAACCACATAAAGCATCTGTAACCGGTGATACAGTTGGAGATCCTTTTAAAGATACCAGCGGGCCTTCTATGAATATATTGATAAAGCTAATGAGTATTGTATCATTGGTTATTGCCCCTACCCTTGCCAAAATTCATCATGATAAGATTCAAACAAACAGAAAAGCAAAAATGGAAAATCTTATCCGGATGGATCACAAAGACAAAAACTAATTCATTCAAGTTCCTGCCACACTATTAAGCCCCGATGTACTTACATCGGGCTTTTTTCTTCCAGGTTTAACAGCAAAAAAATTTTGCTGTTATTTTAGATTTTCTTTTTTACCTTTATTTACGAAATATATCGTATTATGACTATGGTTAAAAATACTAAACCTACTGAGAGTGAACTGGAAATATTACAGGTATTGTGGGATAAAAAAACTGCAACTGTAAGAGATGTTCATGAACACCTGCTTAAAACCAAAGAAGCGGGTTATACTACTACGTTGAAATTAATGCAGATAATGTTTGAAAAAGGATTGGTTACAAGAGACAGCAGCAATAAAACCCATACCTATGAACCTGCAGTAAGCCGTGAAAAAACGCAAAAATTCTTTCTTGCAAAAATGATCAATTCTTTATTTGCGGGTTCTTCAGCAGAGTTGGTGATACAGGCGCTTGGCAACCATAAAGCATCACAAAAAGAACTGGATGAAATAAGAAATTATTTAGATAGCATAAAATAAAAGGCTATGCATTCTTTATTTTTTACAAATGAATACTTACTGCAATCTGTCGGGTGGGCAATTATTAATAGCTTTTGGCAGGTTGGTTTGTTATGGATCATCTATCAATTTGTTATAATTCTTAATACTAAATCTTTTCCTGTATTTAAGCATAACCTTAGCCTGGTATTTTTATTGGCATCATTTCTATGGTTCATTTTTACTATAAGCGAAACCTATATTTCACTCAATGATACATTACCGGTTTCAACTATATTATTCGATCCCATTCATTTTATTAATTTTCAACTACCCCATAAATTACTTCCTTTTTTATCGGTTACTTATATAGTATTACTTTTTCTTTACTCAATAAATTTGATCAGCGGTTATCGCAAAACAATTGCTTTACAACAGAAGAATTTACTAAAAGCTCCTGTTACTTTACGCATGTTTAGCAAAAACGCCGCATTAAATATTGGTATTAAAAAGAAAGTGCAGGTCTGGTTGTCGGAACATATTGATGTGCCCTCTCTAATCGGTTTTGTTAGACCTGTAATATTGTTGCCTGTAGCTATTGTTAATCATCTTAGCACTGATCAATTGGAAGCAATATTGTTACATGAACTTGCTCACATCAAACGAAATGATTACCTCATCAATCTTTTGCAATCTATTGTTGAAACAATCTTATTCTTTAATCCTTTTGCTATCCTGTTAAGCAGGTATGCTAAAAAAGAAAGAGAGAACTGTTGCGATGATTGGGTAATGAACTATCAATACAATAAACGCCAATATGCAGATGCATTACTATTACTCGAAGAACAACGCAGGCAGCATTTAGTATTCGCAATGGCAGCAAGTAATAAAAAAGATTTCCTGTTGAAAAGAATAAAAAGGCTTTTCAATACTGAATCACAGACTACTATTACTATTTTTCAAAAATTACAGATAGCTGCTATTTCCTTTATTTTAATTTTGGGGATATCGTGCTTATTTTTATTTCCCTCTGTTAATTATACACCAGGGAAAAATAAAAATATTCCATCTGTAGAAAAAACAAATATATTTTTTGAAAGGCACCCTTCTATATTTATATATCCAACGAGCAATAAAGAAATAGTTACAACAGATAAACCTGAATTAAAATACCATCCTGTTATTCCTAAGGAAAAAAAGTTATCAGAAAAAC
>Ga0207018_1046_pt1 | contig 22158 bp, 14 predicted proteins | sample Alteio_BWMinCont_52_FD_153476 | JGI IMG/M metagenome (GOLD analysis project Ga0207018, IMG submission 153476) | Enriched cells from forest soil in Barre Woods Harvard Forest LTER site, Petersham, Massachusetts, United States -... | ecosystem: Environmental > Terrestrial > Soil > Temperate forest >...
AAGTTGGAGAAGTTTTTGTCCCATGTCGAAGGGAAATTTACAGATGTGATCCAAATTGGCATTGGAGGATCAGATCTTGGCCCAAAAGCTCTTTGCTTGGCGTTAGAAGCGTTTTATCTGCCTGGCAGGAAAGTGCATTTCATTTCCAATGTTGATCCAGATGAATCTGCCGCAGTGCTCGCAAAAGTGGATTTACAAAAAACGCTCGTCATCGTCGTTTCTAAATCGGGCACTACGCTAGAGACATTGACGAATGAAGAAATCGTGCGCGAGCGGATGAGAAAAAAAGGGATTGACCCTAAAAACCATTGCGTAGCAGTAACGGGAAAAGATAGCCCGATGGACGATCCTGCGAAATATCTCGCGTCTTTTTATATTTGGGATTTCGTGGGGGGAAGATATTCTGCCACCTCCATGGTGTGCGTTGTTATTATCGCATTTGCTATAGGCTTTCGGGGGTTTCAAGAAATTTTGCGAGGAGCTCATGCAATGGACCTCCATGCGGCCACTGCGGAGCCAGAGAAGAATCTGCCGCTGCTTTCCGCCCTGTTTGGCATTTGGAACCGCAACTTCTTAGGGCATCCTACCGTGGCCATCATTCCCTATTCCGCCGCGTTGCATAGGTTCCCAGCCCATTTGCAGCAGCTCGATATGGAATCGAATGGAAAGCGGATCGACAAATCGGGAACCCCCGTCGATTTTTCAACAGGTCCTGTGATCTGGGGCGAGCCAGGAACCAATGGACAACATTCGTTTTATCAACTGATTCATCAAGGCACAGATGTAGTGCCGCTGGAATTCATTGGATTTAAACAATGCCAATATGGCCAAGATCTCGATATTCAACACACGACCTCGCAAGAAAAGCTCCTGTCCAACCTCTTTGCGCAAGCCATTGCGTTAGCCATAGGCCAAGAAAGCGACAATCCAAACCAATGCTTTCCCGGCAACCGTCCGAGTCGCATCTTGCTAGCCGACAAGTTAGATCCCTCTACGCTAGGAGCCCTGTTGGCCTATTATGAGCACAAAGTGGCGTTCCAAGGATTTATTTGGAACATCAATTCCTTCGATCAAGAGGGGGTGCAGTTAGGGAAGAAATTAGCTGGTGAAGTGTTAGATCTCTTCAAAAAGAAGCGAACAAAAGGGAAAGGGGAGTTCAAACTCGGAGAAGCGTATTTACGGTTTTTGTAGATCCCTATACACTAGTGCGCTATGAACGATCCAATATCACACCAGGTATCACATCAAGTCTCACTCCGGGAAGCCGTCGCGAAAAGACGCACCTTTGCCATCATTAGCCACCCTGACGCAGGGAAAACAACACTCACGGAAAAACTGCTCCTCTACTCCGGAATGATCCACACAGCCGGGGTTGTTAAAGGGCGAAAGGGGCGAAAAGCCGCCGCCTCTGATTGGATGGCCATGGAGCAAGAGCGGGGTATTTCTATCACCTCTTCGGCCATGCAGTTTTCCTACAAAGACGCCATCATCAACGTCTTAGATACGCCGGGCCACGAAGACTTCTCGGAAGATACTTATCGTACGCTGACAGCCGCGGACTGTGCCATCATGGTGATCGATGCCGCCAAAGGGGTAGAAAAGCAAACCCGCAAATTATTCGAAGTGTGTCGCCTTAGAAAAATCCCTGTATTGACCTTCGTCAACAAAATGGATATGCCAGGCCAAGAGCCATTGGATTTGATGAATGAAGTGGAAAATGTTCTGCAAATCCATTCCTACGCCATGAACTGGCCGATTGGGACAGGCAAAGCGTTTCAGGGAGTTGTGGATAGAATCACGCATGAATGCGTCTTTTTTACCAAAATATCCATTGGTGGCTCGCAAAAAGCGGGGATTGAAAGATTTCCGCAAAATAGCGCGGAGGCGAAAGCTAGAATTAATCCCCAAGAGTATCAAATCCTCAAAGACGAATTAGAACTTTTAGAATCTGCGGGGAATGCATTTGCCTTGGAAGACTTTTTAGAGGGGCGTGTAACGCCTGTATTTTTTGCTTCTGCCCTCACCAATTTTGGGGTAGAGCCCTTTTTTGATGCCTTCATCAACTTAGCGCCTTGTCCGCATAAGCGTCCCGCCAATCGCCTCGATGGGACAGAAATAGAAATCGACCCTGTGACCACGCCGTTTAGCGCTTACGTTTTTAAATTACAGGCGAATATGGATAGGCGTCATCGCGATAGCATGGCCTTCATCCGGATTTGTTCGGGCCGTTTCGAGCGGGATCTCGTTGTGAAACACCACCGACTGAACAAGGAAATTCGGCTATCTCGTCCCCATGGGATGTTGGCAGGCGAAAGATCGACGATTGATTATGCCTATCCGGGAGATATTGTGGGCATCATCAACCCTCACCTGTTTGCCATTGGAGATACGTTATCGATCACAGGTGGGTTTAACTTCAAACCTCTGCCGCAATTTCAACCCGAGATTTTTGCTAGGATTCATCCGAAAGATGTGGGGAAACGAAAATCTTTTGATAAGGGAATGCTCCAGCTCATTGATGAAGGGGCGATTCAAATGCTCAAATCTCATCAAAGAGAAGGGGATTACATTTACGCGGCTGTGGGGCAACTGCAGTTCGAGGTGATGCAATACCGGTTAAAAGATGAGTATGGCGTAGAGACGGTTCTCACTTCGCTTCCTTACCAATGCAGCGCGTGGATTCTAGGGGATCTTAAAACGTTCGTCAAACCGCCCGATGCTATCCTTGTAGAGGATAGACTCGGCCATCCTCTGGCTCTTTTCACAACACCTTGGGAAAAGCAGTATAGCATTCGCCAAAACCCCAAGAATGAGCATGTTGACGTGTTTGTGTAATCTTGGCTCTAAGTGAGTAGAGGAATCGATTCCCCTACTCACTTACGCTATACCAGCAGAACTGATCGCTTTCTTCTCTTCAAGCAAGAGAAATCGAACTTGCTTTAGCATATGCGAACAAATTCCTACGTAAAGTTGACATACAACAAAAGCTAAGATTTTTTCAGAAATTTGTGCACTTGATGGCGTAAAAATAAAATAAAATAAAACGCAGGATTGCAAACAAAAAAAACAATACAAACACCAAACAACTTTAACAGACCTTAGTAAAAAAATATAATTGCATAATATGCTTACGCCTGCAGTAATGCCAGCAACTAAGCTAGCAGTGTGGACTAGACTATCGCTTATTAAAATAACGCTTAAAATCGTGATTGCAAAATAGAATTTGCGAAATTTATTGAGCTGGAAACACAGCAAATCCTGAGTGGGTCGTTTTTTTCTAGAAGAAAGATAAAGCAGTGGCCATATGACAAAGCCTGCAATCGAACAATACAGTGGAAAAACTGTTTCTTTCGTAGGGGTTTGCAAAGAAGCAATGATTATTTTGGAAGGGGCTTTGCGGCCAATATCATTTACCAAAGCCCAATAGTCTCGAAGAGAAGCTGATGGGATATGATCTTGCAAGTGTTTAAGCTCGATGTCAAAGTCAGCGCTATTTCCTTCTACTTTCGTGGAAAGAGTATACAGAATAGATTCGTGCTTTGGTGCATATTGCTCTTCAAAAAAATTCCAATTAATGAATGGATTTTCAATATGAATGCGCTCTTTCACCCATATGGGATAATGAATCGCATAAGGAGAAGACCTTTCAGGATTGACTCGATCGTCGAGATAGCTTCTAAGAATGTAAGAGAAAATTTTCATATTTTTCTGATCGGAAAACATTTGGGTCGGGAGACGATAAGCTTCAAGCATAGTTATGATATTACTTTCTCGATCATCTATGATCTCCATAGAAGCATCTAAGGTAACCGCTCCATAGAATTCCTGCATCGTAGAAAGAGATGTTTCCTCAATCTTTTTCAATCCATTCCATGCAAGGGACCGTCTCAATCGATCTGCTTTAGATTCATAGAAAACGCTCTTTATCTTGAGGTTGGCTACATCCTCAGATTTTAAGCTGAAGGATGTGTCAATCTCAGTAGGATTTTTTAATGACACCTTGGGAAGTGGGATCAGTTCTTTTGCGGTGTTTGAGAGCAAAAGCCCCCATTCATATTTTGGGAAAAAATTTGTCTGTAATGTGCCACCTTGAAGGCTACTCGTAGGGTCAACATAGTAAGTGACACCCTCAATTTCGACTTGAAGAACCAGATGATCGAATGCTAAAGGAGTAGGGAGGACTTCTGGGAGCCGTTTTCCTCGGCTTGTATGGACAAGTAGAGGCTTAGAAGGAATCTCCAGTAGCTGCAGCAGAGCATGCAATAGAAAAGTTTTATCCTTGCAATCACCAAATCGGTGTTGAAAAGTAAGACGGGGGTCGGTTGGCTGGAAGGCTCCCATGCCTTCTTCAATGCCAAGATACCTGACTTGATCTTGAACAAATCGAAGGGCAAGCAAAGCTCTTTCTGGCAATTCATTCGCAGTTGTTTTCCAATATTCTACTAAGGCTTGCATTTCTAAAGGGATTGATTGAGCAAAATCTAATGGCAAGACATAGAGTGGATATACCTTCTGCACCACTTCTTCCCAAGTTTGATATTGGCTCATTTCAATATGGGCTGGGGGATTATGCCAGGCAGGTTGGTCTTGTTCATAGGAATAAGGAGTTGTATCAGAGACTTCCCAAGACCATTCTCGTAGAGACGTGGAAAGATCAAAAATCTTAGGCTCAACCACTGTACCGATAGGTTTGATGAGAAAGGAAAGATTGGGGTGCCCTAGAAGACGGTGTGTGATTTTTTCGACAGAGAAATCCCTCTGTATATAGACGTTGTCTGTGTAGTGAGAAGAGAAGAGTGGATGGCTTCCTTTTAAAGAATACGAATATTCGACGATATCTCCTTCCCGAATATCTTCAAGGAAATAAACAAGGGTGAGATCTCCGTTATAAAGGTTTTGTTCCAGCTCTGTTTCTCTTTGAATAAGGTTATAGCGCGCATTTTCCAGTCGATCGAGCCATTTTCCTTCTCGGAAAATGCGAATAGTGTGCCCAATAACTTGGGTACAAGAAGGGTCGAAATCAATCTTCAGCTGAGAAATCATCTCGATACCGCTTTGCGTTAGAGTCTTGATAGCAAAATGGCGGTAAAGCGTTTTTTCTTCCCAATTCCTTTGTGTATCGATCAAAAGGTACTGTAAGTTGACTTGCGAAGATTTAATCGATACAGGTTCCAAAGGAAAGTCGTATAACTTTAGCCATGAAGGCGCTACACCTTTTGAATATTGTGTGTTTTGATCAATCGCAGATCCAACCAAAAGGAAGGGTGAAAGGCATAGGACAAAGAAAATAACTCGTAAAAACACGCATCTTCCTCACTTTGGATTGATTAAGGTCTATCAGATAGTTGGTGTTACGCTGGGTATATACCCGTTCCGGTTGAATGGCACCCTAAAAGACTGCATTGAAAGCTCTCTCAAATCAAACAAAAAATCTGGGTTAATATTAATTCAATATTGACCCAGATTTTTTGTTTGATTTCAGAGGCTTTGAATGTAGTCCTTTAGGGTGCCATTCAACCGGAACGGGTATATACCGAAGTTAGCTCAAGAATCAGTATTTGGGCGGGTTCAAAGCGCCGGAAATCGATTAAAAAAAAGAGGGCAGTATTAACCAATACATCCCTCTTTTTTTTAATCGATTTGCGGCAGCTTTTAATCCCGCCAAAGAGCCGATTCTTGAGCTAATTTCGGTATACATCGTATGGAATGAATATTTTATTGTAAATCTATTAATTGGCCGATACCGCCCCTGCAGTGATCAAAAAGCGCTTTGAATCAACGAATACTTGGCCGAGCTGTTCTAGTACCCCAACTTAAAAGTTTTCAGAAGCATTTGACCCATCTTTTCCAGCCTAGCTTTGCGCTCGCGCTCAACAACTTGATGCAAGTTGCTATCGCGTGCCGCGCTTTGCTAGGCAGAAAAATCTGGGCACAAATGCTTTGTGAAAACTTTTAAGTTGAGGTACTTGGCCTTTGCTAAGAGCGCTCTTCGCATGGAATCGAGGTGAACTCTTATGTCGTCCTTATTTATACTCGATGTCATCTTTTTCCAAATATTTTTCTGGAATTTGTAAAGAGCTACCATGCAGGAGCTCCACACTATATAACCAATTACTTCCTATATAATCATAAGCAATGGCAGCTTCCTGTGAATCTATATGAATTATTCCACAAATAAACCCCACTTCAGAAGGAGAATATTTTTCTGGTGCTTCACTTGAGATTTTGACCGACTCTCCATAATCAAATTTACTTTTTTTATCCAGGCCCATTTAACATCCTATTTATCTCTGCTCCCACCAAATTTGACCCGCTTTGATTAGAAACAAAGTTGTTTTATTTGGCTCCCACTCTATTAATAAATTTAGCAAATGATCTGAGACTTCAAATGTCGAAACACTTCCTTTTTCTTGCAAGGCTATGGAAAGAGAACTATTGCGAATAATTATTTCCTGAATTTGAGGAATGATTAGCTTTCCATTGAAGAACCCATCATTAGAAACCAAGATGTTTTCTGAAATTTTTTGATTTATTTTTTCGCTTTTTATTTTTAATTCCATATGGCTTAAATTAATTTTAATATCAAATGCAAGTCCGCCAATAAAGCAATTGCTATATTTAGATAGCTCGCTTCCTTGTATAATGCCTAAATCTTTGTCGAGAAAACATTCTGCAACTTGAATATCTGACCCATTCTCAAACTCAATTGTATAAACCCATTCACCTATTTGGCATTTGAATTGTTCAGCTTTTTGTTCAGATGTTATTTGATTTAATGAACAAACTGATCCCCACTCACCAGGATGCAAAAAAGAAGGGGCATTTTGTTTAATAAACACCGCATCTCCATAAGAAAATTTGTTATGCATTTTTGATTCCTCAGGTGCGAAAATTTTTTAATTTATTGGCAGCCAGGGAGTACCATCAGGATTCGTAACACCAGGAACATGAGCATGGGGTTCCCAGCTTCTCGGATCATCTTTATGTTTAGGCCCTGGCGGATGTCCCCCATCTTTTCTTGTGCCGGTTTCTTTTTTATCTTTATCTTTTATTTGAATCCATTTTCCATCTTTTGTTCCTTCTAGCTGATGACCTTGAGGAACTGGGATAATATTACCTTGAGCATCTCCTATATAGATTTCTCCGTCTACAGCCCCTTCAAACGGGTTCATATTCTTCCAAGATATATTAGGCATTTTCATGTCTTGAGCATGATAAGCAGTAGTTGCAAGCCCAATACCCATTAGCGCAACGCCCGTACTGGTTGTTACTCCTAGGCCAAATGTAAATCCACCAAAAGTCACTACTTCGAGAGCAAAACCACTAGCAAAAATTGTTCCGCCCAACATGATTTCTCCAAGACCCAGAAGATACCCTCCTACGCTTTCCCCATTTGGATCTTGGAAGCGATACGGATTATTGAAGACATACTGGTAAAGATTCGAGTGATCAATTGGCCCAATCGGATCCGGAGTGAGCCATCGCCCTAATGTGGGAACATAATATCGCTTCCCAAAGTAGATCAATCCCGACCCAGCATCATATCTTTTCCCTTCATAAGCATAAGGGATCTCTGCGCTAAGCCCTACACCAAATGGATCACAGTTGTTTTCTAGACAGACTTTGGATGTCTTGGCGTCGATCAACATTCGGATCGTTCCTTGGACATCGGCTATGGGATAATAAAGCTGATTATCCATTTCGATGGCAATGGGGGCTAATAGACCTGGGATTTTCAGTTCCTTTGCCTTCTCATTTTTAAAAGCCCCGACTTCCTCATCGCCAAAGTAAAGATACGAAGTATTTCCCTTTTGCAGCCGTCTTCCAAGAGCATCGTAAGCAATCATCTCTCCATTAGCTTGGATGAGTTGGTCAAATTCATCGAACGCAAAGCCCTCCTGAACAAGACAGCCGTTTGCGTTAAAGATATGACCTTCGACCTGGTTCAACGCATCGATTCCAACCAAATCGTCATTTTGAGCTTGTCGGTTATAATGCTTGTCGTAGGTCAAACTAAATTTGTCAGATAAGATCATCTGGTCTGATGCATTATAAGTATAAGAATGAGCCCCTTTTCGAGTTACGTTACCGGCCTCATCATAAGAGAGCTCTTCGCTAAAAAAGGGACTGGTTTGACAGATGCGGCGCCCCGCTTGATCGTACCGATAGGAGCAATTAAATAGCCCTGTTTCCGAGAGCACATGGCCACCTAGATCAAATTGATCATAGGTATGGCTGTAGAGGAGATCGTCATTGGCACTCAATCTGCTGATTTTAACGAGAAATGGCCCTTCGTATTCATAGAGAATTGAGCTGAGGTCGGGAAGGATTCTCTGAATAGGGCGATCAAAATCGTCGTAGGAAGTTCTGACCGTGAGCCCTGTGGCTATATGGCACGCGGTCAAGTTTGGTGAATTTGGAGAACCATCAGAGCAGCCCATCTTCGATGAATCATTCCTCGGCCATATTGATGCAATATGGCTCTCATCATTCACCAAACTTGACCGCGTGCCGTATAATTCTTCCTTAATGATATTGCCGAAGAGGTCGTATTCCCGGGAAAAGCCGGTTCCATTAATGACTCGTCCCAAGGCATCATATTGAAACTCCCTAGAGCCTACTCGAGCGAGATCTCCGTCTTCTGTATACTCATAACGCAGGACTGAACCATCGGGCTTGAGCTTGGTTTGTATTTTACCACCTGGGGTATAAGTCCAAGAGGTTGTTCTTTGTTTCGCTTCGGAAAGAGAAGATCGCAATCCTTCTGGAGTATAGGTAAACGCCAGATGATCTTGGGAAGCCAAACGAAGCGCTCTATCGTAGGAGTATTCCTCCAATGTGCAACCGGGCACTTCTTTTTTGCAAAGTAGTCCGTGAGCGTTATACGTCTCGATGCGGTTTGCGCCTTTGGGGTCCTTTATTGTTTTGATGAGGATTTTATCTCTCTCCTCATAAGAGATTGTGGTTTTTCTGCCATCTGCGTCTACTTTCTCGATCAGACGATCATAAGGGTCATACAAAAATCGTATGGTGTCTTGTTTGGTGATGGCAGCGATGTTATTAGCTGGATCATACGTATAAGATGTGTCCAGCCGTCCATCTATCGATTTTATCAGGCTTCTGCCTAATACATCATTTTGGTAGGAGGTGCAACGAGACCCTCTTTCTGTTTTCGACAAAAACCTCAGGGGATCGTAAAAAAACCGAGTTGTTCGATCTCCTCTTGTTTCTAGTACTTTTTGTCCGGATAAATTGTACTGGTAATGGGTAGACGCGCCTAGAGGATCATTTTCCTCTAATAGATGGTAGGCATCGTACGTGTAGGTTGTTTCGCGTGTTCCCGCTGTTTGGGAGAGTATCCGTTTGAGGGAATCATAAGTGTAGGATGTGTTGAAACCATCTGGATCTATCCTTGAAAGCAGCGTGCGATTGGGGGCATAGATAAAACTCTCTCTTCCTCCATCTGGGCGTACAATAACTAGCGGGTCTCCATAGCTATTGGGCTGGGTGATAGTCGTGGCTCCGTAGGCGTCTTTTCTGGCAATTTCTCGTCCAAGGTCATCATAGGTAATTTCCAAGAGGGTAGGATCTTCTTCTATCCAAACGGGTTTGCCGTGGACAGGGTGATAGCGATAATGTGTTTGGAGTCCTAAGTAATCGATTTTTTGGATCAACTCATCAGAAGAGTTATAGCAAAAACGGGTTGCATGGTTTCCTTCTTGAAGAGTGGTTAGTCTTCCTTTGCCGTCATAGGAGCGCTGAATGACCTTGTTTTGCGAAAAGGGGATTTCTTGGATCTGTCTGCCTCTGGCATCGTAGCTGTAAGAGGTAACCTGGCCAAGGGGATTGGTTGCTTCTAGAAGATTATCATGGCTATCATAGAGCTTAGTGGTGCGGTACGCCAAGGCAGCATCATTTCCGTAGTGGAGTTCTTCAGCTAAATGATTAAAACGGTCATAAGCATAATGGGTCTTGTGAATGAGGTTTCCGTCCCAATTCTTTTCTACTTTCCATTCGGGTAAATGGAGATGCGCGCCTTCTTGGTAAAGAAGATAGGTCGTAATAGTTTTGCCTACTTCTTTCTCTTCAATGAGATTATACGCCTCATCATAGGAATATTCCGTTTTACGCAGTGGCTTTCCTTCAGAAAGAGTGATCTTAGACGTGAGAAGATTGGTGTCGCCCAAATAAGTATATTCAAACCCTAAGCCATCGCTATAAACTTCCTTCGTTAAGCGATTTTTGGAAAATGCTCGTTGAATTGAGAAAAGACCAAAGTCTCCCTCCCATTTTTCTGAGATAGGGTTGCCGGCTTGATCGCACTCATAGGTTTTGGTCAAAAGCGCATGGCCTGCGCCGTCTTTGGTTTCTATTTTTGCAATGTGTTGCTTGCTGTCATAAGCAAATAGCTTTTGATTGTAGAGTTTTCCTTCATGCCAATTTTCTATAGCAGACAAGAGAAAATGCGAGGTAAATCGGTAAATGGTCTGAGAGTTATTTGAGTGCTGAACAGTGGTAGAGCCTCCTTTTTGGCCAGCAATCGGTGAATCGTAAGTAAAATGCGTTGAGCCTGATGGGGTCGAAAATTCCTGGATGCGGCAAGGAATTCCTTTCTGCTGCCAATATGTGCAGGAAATTGGGTGGCTTTTTGCATCATAGGAAGAGAGAAGCGTTCTGCTGTTGTAGGAAGCGGTATTGGAATAATTCGGATTCGAGGCACTTGTCAAAACGGGGAATTGAAATTTGACTTTTTCTTTATAATCCTTTTCTTTGAAATTGCCCTTAATCTCACGCAGGTCATAAAACAGCTTTGCTTCTCTCCCATCAGAGCTTTTGTAGTGATGATCGCCTACTCTGTTGATTGTGGCATATGTATATTTACCACTTGCGTCTGTAGAAGAAATGCGCAAATTGCCCGGATGATTATACGAATAGCGGATAGCTTTTCCGTTAGGCAACAGCTCTGCTTCTAAACGATATAGGCCAGCGCGTTGAAATTGATAAACTCGCTTGGTTCCATTAGGCCAGATGATTTTGATTTGTGAACCTTCTGCCCAAAGTTCGATATTGCGAATATCTGCTTCTGCCGTTGGTTCTCCCCCTCTAAGATTGCTGCATCCATACCCAGATGTCTTTAAATGTCCCCGATTTCCTTTGATCTGGAATTCAAGCACAGTTCCCTGAGGATCTCTCACCTTGAAATAGGGAGAATTTCGATTGTAACCAGCTAAAAGATGAGGGAGTGCAACCCATCCTCTGGCGTGCAGCTGACAGAGAGCTTTCCCAAGTACAAGTCTGTCTTTTTCCTCGTTATCTTCATAACGGCCAAGAATTTGAGGAGGTATGTAGAGTCGCTGCAACATGAGATCTTGGGCACCTTTAATATGCAAATCGGGTTGAGCTAGAGAAAGCTGCCCGGAGGCTGCCGATACATAACCATCGACTAAGAGGTCAGCATTCAAAGAGGCAAGTTCTTCTGGAGCGGAAGGAGTGATTTCATCGAAAGGAGTAGCAAAAACCCGTAAAGCAAAAGCAAATAATACAAGCCGACGCATACAAACCTCAAAAAGGAATGCTGTATCGTAGGGAAGAATTTTTTTTTTGTAAACTTGTTTTTTGTATATTTTGGTGGTCGAGTTTCGTAATATATGGACAGGGTTCCCAGTCCATCCACGTTACTGCAATAGGGTACTTTTCCTATACCCGTTCCGGTTGAATAATGGGATACATTCATCTTGAATTTATAATATAAATTTTATTATAATTGATTTAAATAAAATAATTATTGACGACAAATGACAATAAATTCTACATTTTTCAGTGCTTTATCTAAAACATATACAAGGACGCGGCAGTTCGCTAAACAACACCCCTATTTATGCGCGTTAGCTGCGATTTGTATAGTCGGAACAGCGGTCATCACAGTCCAAGAGAACATGTACTCGAACGCAACACTAAGTCCATCTTTTTTATGCGCGTTAGCTGCGATTTGTATAGCCGGAACAACGGTCATCACAGTCCAAAAGAACATGTACTTGAAAGCAACACCAAGTCTATCCTTAGAGAGTAAGAAGCAAGAAATCACAGCCTCCATCGCATGGGATCCAGCTGGAATAATTAATGAAATCATGAACCGATGGCCCCGACAATATAATGAAGATTTTGTTGTTGGGCTCGTATTGCAAACAGCGAGGCAGCAACCTGATCGAAAATTGGAAGAGATGATAAACCAACTTCCTATACCTAAACAAATTGCCATTGGTTTGACCATGATTATGAAAATAAAAAAAGCAGTTAATAATAGATATAGGTGGAATAAGCCTGATCTACCATCTGAATTCATGCAATGCAGCAAAGGTATACAAGAAATTGAAATTGAAACTACAACTGCAGATCTAATAGATCTGTTTAACAAATTTCAAGTGATCCAATTGCGTAACCTGAAATCCAATACGTTAGTAATTGGATGCGGTCATACAGCATGCAAAGCCAACCATACTGAGTACGATACGTTAACTGAAAATGAGCTTTGGAGGAATCCAACGATTGTTGCTCAATGGGAGAAATCCAGTACAGCTGCTTATTTTGAGCATATTGGAAAGAAATATGACAGAATTTTAGATGAAGGACCTGCTCTGATTTTTTTAAGTGATCAGAATTATAACACTGTCATGCAGCGCGTGCTAAATAAAACAGGGACTCTCACCATTCCAGATTATTCCGGCGATCCCAATTTCGCTTCGGCAACAGGACTAGTGACAAGCTCACAACTCTATGTACCAGACCCTTTCAACCCTCCAAGGGGAAATTACAACTACAAACCTTCCTCTTGGCGCTTTAAAGAGACGTAACATCTTCATGCAACACCGCACCTGCAGTGATCAAGAAGCGCTTTGCATCAACGAAATTGTCTCCTACGTCTGGCGCCGTAACGAATACCTGGCCGAGCTGTTCTAGGCTTTTGCTAAAAAGCGCTCTTCGCATGGAATCGAGATGAACTCCTAGGTCGTCGATGCAGAGAAGAGCCGGCGCTTCGCATGATTTGGTGAAAAGACCCCATTCAGCTAGACGAAGTCCGAAAGCGACACTTTTTTTTTGCCCTTCGCTCCCAAATGTCCCCGATGATTTCCCATTGATGAGAAGACTAAAGTCATCCCGATGTGGTCCGGTAAGGGTCATGCCGAGTTGCTTTTCCCGAGGACGATTTTTTTGTAATTGGGTCGCATAGGATTCTTGGGGAGCAAAGTGCCCCCGGATTTCATAGGACTCCCTTCCACCTGAAAGAAAAACGGCATTTTCTTGGAGGGGCGCTTGGATTTCAGAGAGTAAGTGAGCTCTCATTTTCCACAGATAACTCGCAGACTCTGCCATTTCTTGCTCCCAGCAGGCAATGGCGCTTAGATCGACGGAACGCAACAACGCGTTTCTTTGCTTCATCGCTCGCCAATAGCGGGAGAGGTGATGGATATACAAGGGATCTCGCTGCGCGAGGTGTACGTTTAAAAATCTGCGACGAACTGCCGGAGAACCATCCGCGAGTTCGGCATCTGAAGGGGTGAAAAAAACGGAGGGAACCAGGCCCAATAAATGTTGTAGGGTAGAGTAAGAATTACCATCGAGAGTGAGCTTTTTGGCCTGTCCATCAAAGGTGATGGCAACGATATGCTCGAACGCATTTTTTATGATTTTCGCTTCTATAAAGAAAAAAGAAGAACCTTCCTGGATAAGTTCTTGGAGTCTTGTTGTTCGAAAGGATCTGCCCGTAGCAATCAAGGAAATGGCTTCGAGAAGATTGGTTTTTCCCTGGGCGTTTTCGCCGTAAAAGAGATTCAGCCTGGGAGAAAAATGAATCTCTGTCTCGCTGTAATTGCGAAAGTGTCGTAGATACAGGGATTTAACAAACATTATACACTAACTGTCTGGGCGGGCGCATGTTCCGGCTTTGTGGGCGAGGTCTCTGAGAGACGCATGGGCATGATGACGAAAAGCGCTTGCGAAGAGTCAGTGATGAGTCCCGGGTTATGAGAATCATTGAGGCCGAATTTTACTGTCTCGTCCTTGCTATGTCGCAAAATGTCGAGCATGTAGTAGGGGTTAAAGGCGATTTCAAAGCGAGGTCCTGCAAAATCCACCGGCATGCTGACTCGCCCTTCGCCGATGTCTTGGCTGGTAGCGGACAGATGCAGTTGTCCTGTCTCAAAAGCAAAGCGGACGGAGTGGCTGTTGTCCGATGTGAAGAGAGAAATTTGGCGCAAGAGAGACATGAGCTCTTCTCTATGAATAGAGAATTGATGAACAGTTTGCGCGGGAATCACTTTTTCTACATCGGGGAATTGCCCGGATAACAGTTTTGCGATGAGCGTTTGAGAACCAGACTCGAGAGAAATTTTGTCGGGAGACAAGGCGATCTTAACATGCGTTTCGCTATCGTCGAGCAATTTGATCATCTCTTCGACGGCCTTGAGGGGAAGCACGAGGACGCTTTGGAGGGGTGTTTCTGTTTCGCAAGTAGTGGAGCATTTGGCCAAACGTTTGCCATCAGTGCCGATGAATGCGGCTAGGCGTCCTGCGATGCTCAGTTTTATCCCATTGAGCATGTAGCGAGTGTCTTCGCGAGCAGCGGAAAAGGCCGTTTTGGACAGCATTTCTTTCAAGGTTACGCTCGGAAGAGAAAGCTGGGGGGCACCAGATAGGTCGGGGAGTGCGGGGAATTCGTTTTTGTTCAGACCATTGATTTTGAAAACAGAGGTCCCTGTCGTGATTTCGGCGGTGTCTCCGCTGGTGGCCGAAATTTTGATCTGCGGCGATGTAAGTTCTCGAATGAGTTGAAAGAGTTTTTTTCCAGGCAGTGAGATAGCGCCTTCTTCGATGACTTTCGCTTCTATGTAACAGCGCATGCTGACGGTCAAATCTGTCGCACTGAGAATGACATGATCATCTTTGGCTTCAATGAGGATGTTCGCCAAAATGGGGATTGCCGGTTTTGACGAGACAACGCTTTGGATTTTACCGATCATTGCAACGAGATCAGCTTTAGAAACAACTGCTTTCATGGACATGCTCCGAGTTGGGACAAAGTTAAGCGAAAAGGGCTGTGTGTGTCAAGATTCTTTGCGCGCTCGTTCCATGTCGCGCTTGTCTTCGCGCTCTTTCAACGTAGCTCGCTTGTCATAACTTTTTTTCGGCTTTGCGGAACAAATTTTTACCTTAGCCATCCCTAGTTTGTTGAGAAAAATCGAGAGGGGAATGATCTGGAGACCTTTTTCTGCCTTCATTCGGCTCAGCTTCGCGATTTCCCGTTTATGCATGAGGAGTTTGCGGGCTCTTTTTTCTTCGTGATTGTACATCGTGCCGAATGAATAGGGCGCGATGCTGCAATTGATGAGCCAAAGTTCCGTGCCTCGAATGTCTACATAGGAATCTTGAAGAGCTCCGCCGTGGTTGCGAAGCGATTTGATTTCAGTACCTTTCAAGACAATGCCCGCTTCGAATGTTTCGAGAATTTCGTAGTCATGTCCCGCTTTTCGATTGGAGACTAGTTCGGGGTTGAAGTCTTTTGTCTTGCTCATGGCTAATATCTTATTCTACCGCCAGTTTTTCTACAATTTTATCCTGGAACATCGAGGGTATACGGCGCGCGGAGTAAATTATTTGCTAGCAAGAATTTGATAATTTCTTTATGATCATCGTCTCGATTAACGAAGAGGTTTGATGTTATGAGCGCGATTGGTTTTCCTTATTTCCCCATCAGTCACATGGTAGAACGTTGCTTGGGAACTGAAAAATTTGAAGCAGATTTACGCACGACGATAAGATGGTCGAAAATTCCTACGCAACACGATTTCGCCATTTATAATGGAACGGCGGTCATAGCAAATGTTTCTCTGCTCGCGACAGTGGCTATTGTCGTCGCTGTGGTCGTCTCTTGTTTGCATCCTGTATGGGGTTTGGTAGCTTTCTCTGTCTCTCTTTGGACACATGTCAGTGCAGGGATTGATTGCACAGCACTCAGTCAAAAGATTCAAGGGATTCTGGCGGAGGTAGATCCAGTAATGGGGCATCTTTGGCAGGGTGAGATAGGAGAATGTCTTTTCCTGTCCTGGCACGACATCGTACTCCCAAGCCCCCAATCAGGGTTAGATGAATTGCCCAGTTCTTTCGATTTGCTTCGTCCGAAAATTAAAATGAGAGATCGGGAGCTATTCACAGAAATCAAGGGGGCATGGCTCGAAGTTCACGAGAGAAATCGCCCTTATTTACGGGAATTTTTTAATGAGCAAGTAGTTGACTATGAAGGAGATAACCAGGGCAAATTCTTGTATACTCTTTGTGAAACATGCTTGCTTGAAGAAGGGGCTAGAAAATATTTTGCAGAGCCTAGAACTCGAGCAGAAATGAGCACATTTTTTGAGCAAACAAGCGACAACGAAAGTTCCGGGTGGTCGTCTGGCTCGGAAGAGGATATTTAAACCATGCTCGATCTAATCACTAAAGTTCCTTCGCTGCCAGTGCATAGATTCATGGAATATTTCCTTGAAGATAAACACAAAACAGCTCTGTCTCCTTATGGGCAGAGACCAACACCCACCAAACGTCAAATGTACCTTTACAACGAAACGACCAAGGTAGCCAACGCGGCGTTGATGATGGCCGCTTGTTTTGCAGCGATGAGCGTGGCTCGTTGTTTTAACACGGTGCTCGTCCCTGCAACGGTTGTGCCTTTGTGGGTTCATCTGAGTGCCAAACGCTATTGTGAAGAACTACTCGAGAAGAACAGTGAGCCAGATTCAAGCAGCCCCTTTGGCTTGGATCCTAAGCTGACGCAAAATTGGAAAAAGGAAAGCTTTGAGTGGAAGGGGATTCTGTCTTGGCTCCAGTGTTTGCCCAAGGTGACGCAGAGTGAATTAGACGCTATCCCACAATCGATCCGCGAATATGTCTTAATTTCTCCGGCTGGTCCGTGTCAGGGGGTGTCTTTAGACCAACAACAGGCTCTTATGACTACGATTGTTCAGAAAACGGAGCAAATTTGGCTCGGCGTCCACGAGAGAAATCGAGTTTGCCTCCGAAAGTTGTTCGATGACAAAGCGAGCGAGATTTTGCCCAGTGATCGTCAGGTGGTTTTAGCGAACATGTTCCGAACGCATTTGGCAAACTCGTCCTGTCAGGCCTTTTTTGCGGAAGCCCGAACGCAACAGGACATTACGGAGTTTTGGAACACGAAAGATGTCGGTTGATTATACCGAAGTTATACGACGCGCGGTCAAGTTTGGTGAATTTGGAGGACCATCAGAGCAGCCCATCTTCGATGAATCATTCCTCGGCCATATTGATGCAATATGGCTCTCGTCATGGTTCATCGAATCTGAGCCACTCTGAGGCCCTCCAGAATTCACCAAACTTAACCGCGCGCCGTATATACCCGTTCCGGTTGAATGGCACCCTAAAGGACTACATTCAAAGCCTCTGAAATCAAACAAAAAATCTGGGTCAATAGAGGCAATTGTAAAACTCCATTCGGAGCCAAATTTGTGCTTTTTCCGATGGATTCGATTTTTTGCAAAGTGCCTATGACCAATAGGATATGTCACTTTGCAAAAAGTCGAACCAACGAAAAAATCATCAAATTTTGCTCGCGAAGCGAGTTATGCAACTACCTCAATATTGAATTAATATTAACCCAGATTTTTTGTTTGATTTGAGAGAGCTTTCAATGCAGTCTTTTAGGGTGCGATTCAACCGGAAGGGGTATAGCTCAAGAATTGGTTTTTGGGCGGGTTCAAAGCGCCGGAAATCGATTAAAAAAAAGAGGGCAGTATTAACCAATACAGCCCTCTTTTTTTTAATCGATTTCCGGCAGCTTTCAATCCCGCCAAAAAGCCAATTCTTGAGCTAACTTCGGTATATACCCGTTCCACCTGAAAGTCACCAACGCAAATCGAATTAAAAGCTCTCTTTGCGTTTGGGTGCCTTTCAGGTGGAAGGGGTATAAATAAAGAAGGACAGCCCTATCCTGTTTTGCTTTGCAGTCTACACAGCTCGCGCGAGAGCTTCTTTTTTGAGCCTTTCTTCACGCCGTGTGCGGTATAAAATATACAGATTGCTGCCCACAATGACGACCGCAGCGGTTAATGTGTACATATCGATCGATTTTTGCCACCAGAAGAAATCCAAGGCAGCTACCCAGAAAAAGCTAGAGTAGTCGATCGGAGCTAAAATTGAGGCCTGTGTGAAACGGAGCGCTTGCGCGATGGCGTACTGAGCGGCCGCTGTAATGAGACCCACAATGGCAAAAAGCCCCCAATGGGTCCAAGGCATAGACTGCCAGGTGCCGATGAGGAAGGGAAAAGTGACGGCAATCATGACAATATTTGGATAGATGGCAATGGCTAAGCTGTGTTCGGTCGCAGCTAATTTGCGCATCAGGATTTTATTGAGAGCGCCGAGGAAAGTCCCGCCGAGGACGAGGGCTGCTACGGCAAGAGCTGCTAGTTCGAAAGTAACGTTCGCGCCGGGCCGAGGATTGAGTCCAATCCCCACCATTGCAATCGTTACGCCGAGGAGCCCTACGCCTACTGCCATCCAGCGTTCGCGGCTGACGTTCTCTTTGAGCATCAGAGCGCTCAGAAGAATCATAAAGAGGGGAGAGGTGTAGCTCAGCGTATAGACAATCGTGAGGGAGCCTCTAGAAAAAGCGAACATGAAGGCGTAGGTATAGGCCAAATTTACAGCGAGCCGAAGGATGTGACGGGTTGGATATTTAGTGCCAAGAACGGCCAGAGGGCCTCCTTGAAACATCGTTGCTATAAAGAGCGGTAACAATCGAGTGATGGCTCTGAGAAAGCTAATTTGAGGGACTGAGTAGGTGGTCATAAGGTGTTTGACAAACGCATCGGACAGGGGATAGAGGCCCAGTGCTAGGATCATTAAAAAAACTCCAAGCACGGCTCGATTCTGCAGCGTTCGATTAATTGTGGTTTCTGTCGTCATAAAAGTCCTCCAAGCAAAGGAAGACTTTACCTTTCTCTCGAGTTCACTGCAATTTTTTTCTCCAAAATCCCGCAAAAAGTATCATGACAAAGAGGATCCAGAAAAAGATTTCGAACCCTGTTAAGTGAGGCGCAAACACATTTATGCACAATTTAACGCCAATCCAGGCGATGAGAAGATGCCCGCTTTTGGCCAGATTGGGGAACCGTTCGATGAGATGGCTAAAGAGATCGGCTGCATAGCGCACGCCAATAACGCCCAACATGCCTCCGACGTACACAATCCAGAGTTTTGGATGGATGCTATAGATCGTTTGCCCATTGCCTGCAATAAAGGCTACCCCCGCAATGATGGAATCAATGGCGAAGATGAGATCGAATAGTTCGACCATGATCACTATTTTCCAGAAAGACCTCGAGGAAGGCACGGGGTTGGAGGGATTTTTTGTGCGAATAAAATAGTGTAGCCCTAAATAGATGAGGTAAACACCCCCTAGCACTTCTAACCAATGGGATTGGAGAATGAAAGAGGCGAAAAAAAGGGCGATGGCGCGCAAAAAAAAGGCCGAGATAAGCCCAATGTAGAGAGCTTTTTTTCGGGCCAGAGCTGGGAGTGCGTGAACCAAAACACCCAAGACTATGGCGTTGTCTATAGAAAGGGCCATTTCGATGAACGCAAGAGCTCCGACTCGAGGAATATCAGAGATCTCGAAGAGTTGATGCAACATTATTAACCTTCAAAAAAACGACCGACCGAAGGGCGTGACGGCAAAACAGTCTTTCCCTTCACATGTCCCAACTTCTACCATACCACCTTCGAATAACGTTGTAAAAATCGCTGTGTGCATCATCTTTCTTTCTGCTTCTGAGTAGATGGGAAGGGTGTATTTCCAATGATTGCTTACTTTTTTGAGCGTCGCAATCGAATCGACATTTAAAGGCACCATCGCACCTTGCATAAAGTGGTCAAACAAGACCCATCCGCCATGCATAACTCGTTGGAGGGATTTTTCGGCGTCGCGGATATGCCGTTCAGGGGCTGTATTGATCGAGTGGCGATAGAGCACTTTCTTGTCTGCATCCATTTTTTTCGGGTTGGCAATTTTTGAAGGCTCGATGACTGGGGCTTTTGTGGCTTGGACGAAGCGAAGGTATTGGTGCCATTCGTAAAAGGGGGTGATGATTTCATGCCAATGATCTTCTTCTTTGGCATAATGCACAGTGCAGACGAAATGAAACTCGAGAAGTAGCATCACTTCTTCAAAATTAGAGCGCGTGAGGTTGTACTTTGCAATGACATCGCTAGAGCTTAGCATAAAATCGGGACTCGTGAACAAATCGGTCAGGATCCCCCTAGCTGCTTGAGACATTCTTATGTCTACGCAATCGTTGAAATGTAATTCGTTCAAATATCGTTGGTAAATTTGGGGAGTCAGAAGATATTTTTCGACAATTGACTCGAAAATGTTATTTGAAGATCTCGGGATTGCGTACCAGATGGGCAATAAATGGATGGGAACTTTTCGTAGCAATCCTTGGAGAAATTCCATGTCGGGTTTGAAATCCGCATCAAACCGTTGTATTTGGAATTCGAAGCCCTTGCGGATTTCTTTATCGACTGTGATTGCATCTTCTTGGAGGGAAAGGAGATTTCCCGCCGCTAATTTATGAAGAATCGGCAAGAGCTCTTTTTCTAGAATCTGGAGCGAGCGCGTCAGCTTTTTTAACGAAATTTTTAGAGGACTGAAGAGAATTTCTTCCAGGACTTTGAGATCCGCAGGCGAAAAATCAGAAATAAGAATTCGGTTTTCGATATCTTGCTGGCTATTGTAATCAGATAAGTTGATTTTATTTTTTCGGAGAAGATTTAGTTCAAGCATGTAAGCCAAGGTTGTCAGGAAATTTGAATATAACCGAATGCTGCATATTTGCCTATGAGAAGTCTGAAAATCCTTAGGTTCAAGGATTTTCAGATTGTAAAGTAAATTTTTGATTAAAAAGTTTGCTTTAAATTTAAAGATTTATTTAACATCCGGTAAAGGCTAACTTAATGATTGGCCTCAACCGGGAGTAGTTATGACGTTAAATTGTCTTGGAAGCATTTGCAGTAAGATGTGCGAATCGTGTTCCTTTACATGTAATTCAAAGAAAAATGTACTGATTATTGGAGCCACCAATAATGCAGATCTTAATGAGTTGATCTCTGGAAATCATGGGTTGATGCACATTGTTAGGCAAATGGATGGGCAATTGGAAAGTGGCATCCAATTAACTCCAACGCGAAGTATTCGTACATTGCCTGGGAACGAAATCGGCGACAGCCACGATGTAGCCGTTCGAGCTGCTATCGTAGAAACATCTTTGCGAGAAACAATGAAGTTGATGCAAGTAAATGAGTCTTTAGAGGATGGCTGGAAAAAATTTCTCTTAGCGCAAGAAGAATGCAATTTGGATTTAGACAGTATGTGCAAGGAATCAGAACCTCTAAGCCAAGCAGATGTGAATAAATTGGATAAAGCGATAGACAAGGTGGCAAAATATTATTTATCGGCGATCTATCTGTGGAAAGTATTTTTCGAAAACGATTTTAATGACGCGAGTATAAAAAGGCATTCACAACTTGCAGCTAAGCAAGTGAAATACGTAACAACACAACTTAAGAAAAAACATAAATTTAAAGGAGTGGATAATTTTTGGAAGCTAAATGTTAAGGTTCAGAAAATTTTTATGGACGGAGCTGTAAAGTATTTTAAAGATCGCATTCATGATTATTGTAGAGTGGTTAGGACTTCTGCCTTTCATGCACTGAGCCTTGCAAGGCAAAATAGTCACGATAATTTGCACGATCGAGTGTTTATTACAGTGGGTGGTCGTAGAACTCAACAGCAAGTAAATCCACCGTTAGGAGAGCATAAGGGAGAGAACACTCCCCAAATAGCATATCATGGAGCTTATCTCGGCGATTCTCCTTTATCAAGACATAGGGGGATAAAAGGGGAAGCTCCCCCAAAAATAACGAAACAACAGACACTCATCATGGAAACCTCCACGGCTCTAGTGCGCAGAAGCGTGGCAGGAAGCGCTCTAGAGCCATCATTTGGATTTGGAGCCAGTCTGGAAGATCGGGAGGATTCTTCCTTTGTTCCTAGAGTGCCTCCTAGTCCTAACG
>Ga0207018_1047_pt1 | contig 22034 bp, 15 predicted proteins | sample Alteio_BWMinCont_52_FD_153476 | JGI IMG/M metagenome (GOLD analysis project Ga0207018, IMG submission 153476) | Enriched cells from forest soil in Barre Woods Harvard Forest LTER site, Petersham, Massachusetts, United States -... | ecosystem: Environmental > Terrestrial > Soil > Temperate forest >...
CGTATTAAACATTGACTCTCCTTTGATATGTGTACTATAATCCAGCATGGTCGGTATTTTTCTGCCAGATTTACCAAGTATATCTTTTTTAACGATGACCATCGTAACTCCTGCCGGGCCCATGTTTTTTTGTGCCCCTGCATAGATAAGTGCATATTTATTAACATCCACCGGCCTGCTGAATATATCTGAACTCATATCCGCAACCAATGGAATCGGATAATCAGGAATATGGTGCATTTGGGTACCAAATATGGTATTATTGGTCGTGATGTGGAAATATGCAGCATCAGTTGGAATCGTATAATTTTTAGGGATATAACTGAAGTTTTTATCTTCAGAAGAAGCTACAATATCTACTTCACCAAAAAAAGTTGCCTCCTTAATAGCATTGCTCGCCCATGTACCGGTTTTCAGATAAGCTGCCTTTCCATTAACAGGTAATAAGTTATAAGGCACCTGGCAAAATTGCATACTAGCTCCACCTTGTAAAAAGAGTACAGCATATGCATCACTTACGCCTAACAATTCCCTGATCAGGGCTTCCATTTCTGCCATGGTTTCTTCCCATTGAGGCGTGCGGTGAGAAATTTCCACCACGGACATACCCATGCCCTTAAAGTTTTTAAGCCCTTCCATGGCTTCATCAATAGCTTCCTGGGGCAGGATAGCCGGCCCGGCACTGAAATTATGAACTTTGGTCATTGATTGATAAATTTGATTGGTACAAAGGTAGGAATTTGTCTTGAGTAGTGAAACTTGAATAACGGGCCCCGAATTACTTTTGCATTATTTTATCTCTAGTTGTACTCGTTTTCCGAGTCCTTGTTCAAATATTTTGTATAATGTTGACAGTTGTATATCTGATTTTCCATTTTCTATTCTTGATATGTAACTCTTTTTGGTTCCAATCTTTTCAGCTAACTCTTGTTGGGTGAGTTTTGCTTCCTTTCTTGCTGCTTTTAATGTTTCACTAATTAAAAACAACCTGGCCTTTTCTTCAAATTTTTCACGTTTAGTACTCCCTTCATTTCCATATTTTATTTCAAGCAATTCTTTAAAATTAGTTGCTTCCTTTATATTTTTCATTGTCATTATTTTATCCCTTATTTTCAAAATATTTTTGCTTTAATTTTAATGCCTTTTTAATCTCTTTAGGTGGTGTTTTCTGCGATTTTTTTTGGATGCCATTCAACAAAATTATTAGATTTCCTTTATCAAAAAAACTAAATATCCTGTATATATTACCCGCATATTCAATTCTTATTTCGTAAAGAGCATCTGTACCAGTTAGGTATTTAAAAAACTTTTCAGGAATTTGGGGTGAATTCGAAATTATATATAATACTTTATCAATTTTGGCTTGAATCCGGGGATTCAAGTCGACATAAAATTCTATAAAATAAGATTCAAAGAAAATTAATTCTCTATTCATATTTACAAAGGTAACTAATTAGTGAACAAATTTGTTCCATTTATCTTATATTTAGAAAAATGTATAATCTGTGAAAGGGATTCATAGAAATCTCTCATCACTTCTTTCTACCTTTGAACCTATTTTAAAAACATAGTCTCCTAAAAATAAAATGAACGACCAGTTAAAATTAGTACGAGAAACGCTTTTGGAATGTGCAACTGAATTCGGCACACCACTTTATGTATACGATGGCAATAAAATAATTGACCAGTATAAAAAATTGGTTGCAGCATTTAAAGGGATAAAGTTCAGGGTGCATTATGCTTGCAAGGCGAATACAAATATCAATATCTTAAGATTACTCAGGAAAGAAGGATGTGAATTGGATACTGTTTCTATTCAGGAAGTTCAATTAGGAATAAGAGCAGGTTTTAAGCCGGAACAAATAATGTACACTCCCAGTGGGGTTAGCATTGAAGAGATAAGCGAAGCGGTAAAAATTGGTATTAATATAAATATTGATTCTATTTCCATCTTAGAACAATTTGGTAACACCTTTGGCAATAAAGTCCCTGTATTTATCCGTATTAACCCACATATATTAGCTGGAGGCAACAGCAAAATACAGACAGGCCATATAGATTCAAAATTTGGCATTTCTATACATCAAATGCCGCATGTACAAAGAGTAATAAATCTGCATAGCATTACTGTAAATGGACTCCACATGCATAATGGCTCCGATATCCAGGATGTGACTTCATTTCTGGATGGATTTGAAATTTTACTTAATACTGCTAAGGAATTTAAGGATCTTAAATATATCGATTTCGGGTCAGGATTTAAAGTTGCTTATAAAGAGAAAGATACGCCAACGGACGTTGAAGAATTAGGCAAAAAAGTGGTTGAAAAATTCAAAACATTTTGCAAAGAATATGGTCGTGAATTAGAACTCTGGTGCGAGCCGGGGAAATATTTGGTGAGTGATTCCGGTTATTTATTAGCAAGGGTAAATGTAGTGAAACACACCGTTTCAACTGTTTTCGCAGGTGTGGATTCAGGCCTTAATCATTTTATCAGGCCAATGATGTATAATGGCTATCACAGAATCGAAAACGTTTCTAATCCAAAGGGACTAAAACGTATTTATTCAGTAGTTGGGAATATTTGTGAAACTGATACTTTTGGTACAGATCGAAAAATAAGTGAAATACATGAAGGTGATATTCTTGCGCTGCTCAATGCCGGCGCTTATGGCTATAGTATGAGTAGCAACTATAATAGTAGATTTCGTCCTGCAGAAGTATTATTGCTTGATGGCAAGAAATATCTTATCAGAAAGAGAGAAGAGATGCAGGATTTGTTAAGGAATCTTGTGGAGATTGAATTCTGACAATAAATTTATTCTTTTCTAATTTAAACTGTAGCTAAGTCCGGCATTAAACTGAACACCAGAAAGCTGCGCATTGAGATAATATATTATATCTATAAAACCGAAATCAGGACTTCCAATTTTTTGATCTTCGAGAACCACGTTATTTCCAAAATAATCTATAATTCTTAAATCTGTCCAATAAGTTGTTATGTTAAAATTGGCATATAGCCTTCGGGTTAATTTGTATGACAAAGAAGCTTTTGCTACCCATCCTAAACCAGATGCTTTACCATAAACATAGTATTTATCCGGTGCAGACATTACATCCGGGTAACCTGGATCATTTACATGAGTCGCAGTACTAATCCAGGATTGATTTCCTGCAATCTGAAAAGCGTTATAGCTTACGCCTGTGGCTATATTTAAATTGAATTTATATATGGGAATATCATAGCCAATTAAAAATGAAGCAGTTTTAATGTTAATCCTCGTCTCTGCTTTTGAAATTGCCAATACAGTTGCAGCTACTTTGTATGTATTGCCATCCAACACATCATACGTATTTGTTATTATTTCATTTCTTTTAGCATCAGGCATGTAATCATACTGGGCTAGTAGCGTAATGAATTTATTTTTAAAGGGTTTACATTCAATAAATCCTGAAATTACAACATTATTGGTATATGGTTTTACGGGTGTTCCAACATAATAGTATTTACCATTCAGTTTGTCGTCTTCAATTTTGCTAAAACCTAAATATCCATAATTACTATTCACTTCACTTAAATCCATGAAACGAATACCAGTATTAATACCTCCCTCGAGTGATAAGCTTTTAATATTTTGCGTCCATGCGTTGAAGCTCGAAAAACAAAATAAAATTGCAATAGGGACATAATTCTTCATAGATTTATATTTAGTAATGAGCTATATTGAAGAAAATCATTTTGTTGCAAAATAAGTGCCAGAGAAGAAACAAATTTCATGCTTTAAACCCTAACTTGCCTTCATGTATTTTGATTCTTATAAAAAAGGATTTTCTATCTACCTGCAAGTTGAGAAAAATCTCTCTACTAACACTGGTGAAGCATATATTGATGACGTTAATAAACTTATCAGCTTTTTAGAATTTAGTTATCCCGGAATTTCTCTTTCTTCCATAAAAACGAATCATCTTTCTGCTTTTATTAATTGGATTGTAGAGATTGGATTAAGCGCAACCAGCCAGGCAAGGATAATTTCCGGCATTAAAAGCTTCTTCACCTATCTTCTTATTGAAAATGTAATCCAATCTGATCCTTCTGAATTATTAATAACGCCAAGAATAAAACGAAAACTACCTGAAGTTCTCAGTGTAGAAGAAATTGATGAACTTTTTAAACAAATAGATCTCAGTAAACCTGAAGGCCAGAGGAACCGCGCCATGCTTGAAACATTGTATAGCAGTGGCTTACGTGTATCTGAACTGGTAAATCTTCTTAGTTCTCAAATACATTTTGAAGAAGGTTTTTTAAATGTAATTGGCAAAGGTAATAAAGAGCGATTGGTGCCAATTGGAAGTGAGGCACTTAAACACCTATCGATTTATGGCAAAGAAATCAGGTATCATATTGATATTAAACCTGGTTTTGAAGGAGTGTTTTTTCTGAACAACCGGGGAAGAAAACTTAGCCGGGTTATGGTGTTTACAATTATTAAAAACCTGGCTGCATTAGCAGGTATCAATAAAAACATAAGTCCACACACATTCCGTCATTCCTTTGCTACGCATCTTGTTGAAGGTGGGGCTGACCTTAGAGCCGTTCAGGAAATGCTCGGCCATGAATCTATTACAACTACTGAAATATATACCCACCTGGATAGAAATTATTTGAAAGAAGTGATAACAAGATTTCACCCAAGATCGTGAAAGAGGAGTAAGTAGTAAGTGGTAAGTAGTGAAAGTAAAAAACGAATGGCAATCCATACCGAACCTGCGAATTTTGATATTTATTTCTCTATTTTTGCCCAGCTATGTAATTAAATAACAAATCAACTACAATGAGGAGACACACACCACTTACTTCTCACCACTTACTACTTACCAGATGGATAATATAATAGAAGCCAAAAATATCTCAAAAAGCTATGCAACTAAGCAGGCTCTCAGTGATATTAACTTAACAATACCAAGAGCCGGAGTTTACGGATTATTAGGTCCTAATGGAGCCGGGAAAACTACTTTTATTCGAATCTTAACCCAAATTATTGGCCCGGATAGTGGTCAGATTTTTTTTGATGGCATTCCAATAAAACGAAGTGATATTGAAAGAATGGGCTATATGCCTGAAGAACGTGGCCTTTATCGAAAAATGAAAGTAGGTGAACAAATTGAGTATTTTTCCAGGCTGAAAGGAATGACTAAAGCTCAAAGCTTTGAAGCTATAAAATACTGGTTTACTATTTTTGACATCAAAGATTGGTGGGGCAAAAAAGTAGAAGAACTGTCAAAAGGAATGCAGCAAAAAGTACAATTTATTGCAACTGTAATCCATAAGCCTCCATTATTAATTTTAGATGAGCCTTTCTCAGGTTTTGATCCTATAAATGCTGAGATCATAACGAAAGAACTTTTAAAACTAAAAAATGAAGGTACTACGATTATACTTTCAACACATAGACTTGAATCAGTTGAAGCATTATGCGATCATTTATCATTAATTAATAATTCCCAAAAAATTCTTGAGGGTGGTGTAAGTGATATCCGTCATCAATTCAAAGAAAATATGTTTGAAATTGTGATGGCTGGCAGTGACTTAAACATACCTGAAGGCACTGATATTGGCTTTGAATTGCATACTAAAAGTAAAGATGATGAAGGTAACGAATCATTACGTTTCAAAACAAAAACGGGGATAACTGCTAACCAGATTTTGCAAAAGTTTATGCCTGTTGGCCAGATAATTTCCTTTAAAGAAGTATTGCCAAGCATTAATGACATTTTTATCAAACTGGTAAAAGAACAATCTAAATGAACAAGATATTATTAATTATTCAGAGAGAATATATAACCAGGGTTAAGAATAAGGCGTTTATTTTGCTTACCCTTTTAGCGCCGGTTTTATATGGCCTTTTGGTAATGATGCCTGTGTTGGCCGGCCGATCTGCAAAAGAATTAAAAACCGTGGCAGTAATTGATGAAAGTGGTAAATTTCAGAACATTACATCTAATGATAAAAAACTTAAATTCTTTTATGCAAATCCACCGTTAGAAGAAATTGAGAAGGGTTTCAAAGCCGATGATAACAATTTCTATATCCTGCACATTCCTAAAGATTTTGACATTTTTAAACCTACAGGGATTGAATTATTATCTTCAAAAAATGTGGGCGCTTTTTTTAAATCAAGTATCGATAGTATGCTTGAAAATAGGATAAGCAAACTACGTATGCAAGCCTATAATATTCCCCAGGCGCGAATTGATTCCTTACATGCGGAAGTTGACATCAACGTTAAAAAAGTAACCGATAAAGGCACCGAAGACAGTAGTAGCGGCGCGACAACAGTTGCTGCCTATGTTGGTGGTTTTTTGATCTATATATTCATATTTCTGTATGGTGCAATGGTAATGCGTGGCGTACAAGAAGAAAAACAAAGCCGTGTGGTTGAAATTGTAATATCATCTGTTAAACCATTCCAATTGATGTTGGGAAAGATAATCGGAATTGCAATGGTTGGCCTAACCCAATTTTTGATATGGGTAGTGCTTACAGTTGCCATTTCAACCATAACAGGCCACGCTGTATCGGCAAACCATGTCCCGCAAGCTGGAATGACCGGGCATGTTATGCAGAACCAGGGCGGAATACAAGGAGCGCTGGCGGCCATTGGTACCCTTCCTCTTCCGTTGCTTATTAGTATGTTTATATTCTATTTCCTTGCGGGATACCTTCTTTATAGTTCCTTCTTTGCCGCAGTATCTTCAGCAGTTGATAGCCAGGCCGAAATGCAACAATTTATATTGCCAATATCTTTGCCTATTATATTTTCAATGGCATTTATTTCTTCGGCGGTTGAAAATCCCGATAGCCACCTGGTTTTTTGGCTTTCTATGATACCACTCTCCTCCCCTATTATTATGATGGCTAGATTACCCTTTGGTGTGCCTGCATGGCAACTAATGTTATCAATGGCTATTCTTATTGGTTCTTTTATCCTCACCACCTGGCTTGCAGGCAGAATATACAGAATAGGCATCCTGATGTACGGCAAAAAAATAAACTGGAAAGAATTAGGTAAGTGGGTGTTTTATAAGGGGTAGAAAATTTGTGATTTGGGTTTGATTGTAAAGATTACATCCAAAAATATAAAAGGAATGTTATGATAACCCCAATTTAGCATTAATATTTTTCAAATGCGTTTGCTTTAAGTTTTATTGAACTTTTGCTAGACCGTCAAAATAAACTGGAACATTACCTAAGATTCCAATATCTGCAATATCATCAAACTAAGTGCCAATATTCTTTACTAAAAGTTTTAAAAACCAAACAATTGAGGTAATAAAAACAGTTGTAATAAAAATTATTACTGGTAAAGATAGTGCAATTTTTTTATTTTTAGTCCATTGATTAAAATCGGAAAAATTAGTAAGCCACCATTGCTTATCTTTAAAAATTCTTAAATTTATTAGCCAAAAAATTATACAGAAACCTATAGCAATTATTCTGTTATGAGTAAAGACAGAGAACAGTTGCGGTAAAATTATGCTTAACAGGATAAAAAATGTTAAAAAATTTAACATCGCAATTGCATATGTCATTTGCGACCAATTGTCATGCTCTTTTGGACTCAGTTTTTCATATCCCTTATATATGCAGTAAACAGTGAAATATATAATCTTCATAATTTCTACATTATATTGTTATATGGATTAGTCCTAAATTCCCCTTCCCAAATTTAAAATAATAAATCATAATTCTTAAGTCTGTATTACCCCTACATTAAACCTCTTTGTTATCGGGGCGTGATTTGCAGCTTCGATACCAGCGGAAATCCATTGCCTTGTATCCATCGGGTCAATAATCGCATCCACCCAAAGTCGTGCTGCAGCATAGAAAGCGGTTGTTTGTTTTTCGTATCTGTCTGTTATAAGTTTTAAGAGCTCTTTTTCTTTATCAGGATCAATGATTTCGCCTTTAGCTTTCAAGGTTGAAACTTGTATAGAAAGCAATGTCTTAGCTGCCTGGTCACCACCCATTACAGCAATCTTTGCACTCGGCCAGGCAACAATCAACCTCGGGTCATAAGCTTTGCCACACATTGCATAATTACCTGCCCCATAAGAGTTTCCAATGATAATCGTAAATTTCGGCACAACAGAATTTGCAACGGCATTTACCATTTTAGCGCCGTCTTTTATGATACCTCCTTGTTCAGATCTTGACCCAACCATAAAGCCTGTAACATCTTGTAAAAACACCAATGGAATTTTCTTTTGGTTGCATATCATTATAAAACGGGCTGCCTTATCTGCAGAGTCACTATAAATAACTCCGCCAATCTGCATTTCGCCTTTTTTGCTTTTCACTATTTTGCGATTGTTAGCGACGATACCTACTGCCCACCCATCTATACGCGCATATCCACAAGAAATTGTTTGTCCATATAGCTCCTTATATTGTTGAAAATCACCACCGTCAACAAGGCGTTCAATTACTTCAAGTGTATCATAAGGTTTGGTACGCAAAGCGGGAAAAATATCTAAAATCTCCTCTGTTTTTTTAAGAGGTAGAGCAGGTTCCGCCCGGTCAAAGCCAGCCTTATCAAAAGCGCCAATTTTATCCATCATTTTTTTGATAGCTTCAAGGCAACTGGCATCATCTTTATATTTATTGTCGGTAACACCCGAAATCTCACTTTGCGAGGTAGCTCCACCAAGGGTTTCTGCGTCAACATCTTCTCCGATAGCTGCCTTCACCAAATATGGCCCGGCAAGGAAAATTGATCCTGTTTTATCAACTATCAACGCTTCATCACTCATAATAGGGAGATAAGCTCCGCCTGCAACACAACTGCCCATGATTGCCGCAATCTGGATTATGCCTTCTGATGACATAATTGCATTATTGCGAAACATGCGTCCGAAATGTTCCTTATCTGGGAATATCTCATCCTGCATCGGTAGGTAAACACCGGCACTATCAACCAGGTAAATAATTGGCAGCCGGTTTTCCATGCATATTTCCTGAAGCCTGAGATTTTTCTTCGCTGTAATAGGAAACCATGCCCCAGCTTTTACGGTAGCATCATTGGCTACGATCATACATTGCCTCCCTGATACTTTACCGATGCCTGCTACCACCCCACCAGCAGCACATCCCCCTTCAGCCTCATACATTTCATATCCGGCAAATGCTCCAATTTCTAAAAAATAACTTCCTTTATCTAGTAGATAATTAATTCGCTCCCTGGCTAGCATTTTGCCCTTTTCCTTCTGCTTGGCAGCACTTTTATCACCGCCACCTTTTGCTATTTTGGCGAGCTTCTCTTGAACAACATCCAGAAGCTCTTTATTGGCTTTAGAATTGGCTTTGACTTCACTAATTATTTTATCGGAAACTATTTGAGACATTGATTTAGTATTCTTGCTGCAAAAGTAGGGAATAGTAATGAGTAGTGAGTATTGAGAATATGGTATTGAGATGTAAGTACCGTGTTTTGGGAATGGAGATCTACGTAGATACATGTCAATAATCTTTATCCTTGTAAATTTAAAAGCTTGAGTTAAATTTGAAAAGATGCCTGGCTATAAATTCAGAAATTTTGCTCCTCTACGATAAAAATCTCATCACCCAATACTCACTACTCACTACTTTCCCATACCTTTGCACCCGGGTAAGCTCTGTACGACCAGCTCCCTCCGCGTTACCCAGGTTCGGAAGGAAGCAAGTAACAGTTGGTTGAGCGGTGCGATGCAGTAAGCTTGCCCTTTTTTTTGTTTTTCGTTGGCAGTTGATCGTTGATCGTTTTGCTTACGCATATTAAAAAAACATAGCTGTAAAATCCGAGGTTAACTTTTAACCTTCAACTTTTTAACTTTTAACTTATCTCAATCCATGAAATTTTTTGCCGACACTGCTAACCTTGACGCCATTCGTGAAGTAGACGATTTAGGAATATTAGATGGAGTGACAACCAACCCTTCTCTTATGGCCAAAGAAGGCATAAAAGGTACCGCGGAAATTTATGAGCATTACAAGCATATCGCTAAAATATGTGGCACAGGTCCGGTAAGCGCGGAGGTGATCTCAACTGATTTTAGTGGCATGATGGAGGAAGCTTATAAACTGGCTAAACTGGCAGATAATATCGTTGTAAAAATACCCATGATTAAAGATGGTGTAAAAGCCATCAAAGCCCTTCATCTTGAAGGCATTAAGACCAATTGCACTTTAATATTTTCTTCTGCACAGGCTATACTCGCCGCACGCGCCGGGGCGTCATTTGTATCTCCATTTATGGGAAGGCTTGATGATATAGCCCAGGAAGGGATTATGCTTATCGAGCAACTTGTTACCATTTTTTCCAATTATGGATATGAATGTGAGATATTGGCTGCCTCTATCCGCTCTCCATTGCATATTGTACAATGTGCTGAAATAGGGGCAGATGTAGTTACCTGCCCTCCAAATGTGATCATGCAGATGCTAAATCATCCTTTGACAGATATTGGATTGGCGAAGTTTTTAGCAGATCATGGGAAGCTTAATGGGTAAAGCAGGAGTCAGGGGTCAAGACTTGACGGGGAAACATTTAAATACCAATATAGATTTAATCCAGTTTTCCTTTACTAATTCAACTTCCCTGGCAAAGCGCCTTCATAGACCGCATCATAAGCCGCAAGGCTGCCAAAATCTTCTCCATCAATGCTTAAGGATCCATTGGTCACAATGCCAAGTAAGCTAAAACCAACTCCTTTTTCAGCAATTAATGCTTTAAATTGATCCACTTTATCGGCACCTATACTTGCCACAATCCTGCTTTGCCCTTCTCCAAAAAGGAAAGCGTCTTTACGGATTTTAGAATCAGTTTTAATATCAAAACCAAGTTTATTTGGCATGGCAGATTCAAGCAAATTAATGAATAATCCTCCATCTGAAACATCATGCGTTGAATTAACTAATCCTTTTTCAATGATTGCTTTCACTGCTTGTTGAACATTATATTCTTCATCCAAATTAAAATATGGTGCCGGCGAATATTTAGTCTTATGATACTTAATGAGATATTGCGAAGATGAAATATCATTTCTGCATTCCCCTATTAAAAATATTTGATCGCCTTCATTCTGAAAAGCTAGCCCTGATGCTTTATTAATATCTGCTACTAGGCCGAGCATGCCAATTGTCGGTGTGGGCATTACAGCTCCCCCATCTGCACTTTGGTTATAGAAACTTACGTTACCACCCGTTACAGGAGTGTCAAATTTTAAACATGCTTCCTTCATGCCAAGTACCGCTTCAGTAAAGGTATAATATACTTCAGGGTTGTAAGGGTTTCCAAAGTTTAGATTATTCGTAATGGCAAGTGGTGTTCCGCCCGAGCATACAATATTTCGGGCAGCTTCGCTTACGGCGATAGCTGTACCTACATGCGGATCGGCAAATACATAATATGGATTACAATCTACTTTAAGTGCCAATGCTCTATCGGTCCCCTTTATGCGAACTAAAGCTGCATCGCAAGGCATATTTGATGTCGCATTATTAGTCTGCACCATTCGGTCATACTGCTCATATACCCATCTTTTTGACGCTATATTTGGCTCAGCCGTTAAAAACATAGCAACCTTTTTCAAATCGTCAGGCTGATTAATATTTTTAATATTGTATTTCTTTATTTCTGCAAAATAGGCGGGTTCCTTCGTTTCCCGAACATAAACGGGAGCGCCGCCGCCTAATACAAGCGGCTCGGCTGGTACATTTGCAACCAACTCTCCATCAAGATAAAATTCAATATTTGGCCCGTCAGTTACTTCGCCAATAATGGCACAATGCAGATCCCATTTATCAAATACTTTTTCTATATCTTTTTCCCTGCCTTTTTTTACAACAACCAGCATGCGTTCCTGGCTTTCAGATAGCAGGATTTCAAATGGCTTCATGTTTGGCTGCCTTGTCGGTACTTTGTCCAGCCATATCTTCATGCCCGATTCTCCCTTGGCTGACATTTCAGAAGTGGAGCATGTAATACCTGCAGCACCCATATCCTGCATACCGATCATGGCACCTGTTTCTATAGCTTCCAGCGTTGCTTCCAATAATAATTTTTCCTGGAACGGATCACCTACTTGTACCGAGGGGAGTTTGGCAGCCGAGTTTTCATCAATATCCCCCGAAGCAAAAGTAGCCCCGTGAATACCATCCTTACCCGTTGATGAGCCAACAATATAAACCGGATTCCCAGCGCCATAGGATGTTGCTGAAACGGTTTTGCCTATTTTAACAATACCCGCAGACATCGCATTCACTAACGGATTTATGTTATAACTATCATCAAAGTAAACTTCCCCTGCAACTGTTGGCACTCCAAATGCATTCCCATAATCCCCAATGCCCTTTACAACACCTTTTGTAATCCATTTGGTTTTGGCGAGATCTATATTGCCAAATCTTAATGAGTTAAGCGCAGCAACAGGTCTTGCGCCCATAGTAAAAATATCCCTGTGTATGCCTCCAACACCGGTGGCAGCCCCCTGGTATGGCTCAATGGCTGATGGATGGTTATGTGATTCTATTTTGAATGCACAAGCTAGTCCATCACCAATATCCACAAGTCCGGCATTCTCTTCTCCGGCCTTGGCAAGTATTTTAGAACCTTCTTTTGGAAGCTTCTTTAACCATATTATTGAATTCTTATAACTGCAATGCTCTGACCACATTACAGAGAATATGCTCAGCTCTGTAAAATTAGGAACCCGGCCCAATATTTCTATGATCTTATTATATTCTTCTGGAATTAAGCCAAGCTTTTCGGCTGTTTCAACTGTGGTGACTTCTTTCAAAACTTTTTTTGCACAAAATTAAGGTTCATTGTTAACAAGTAACCTTATTTTGAAACTATAAATTAATTAATTTTGCTTAAATATGAGTAAAGGTCTAATTCTAACCATAACAAGCAAAATATGAGAATAATGTACAGATGTTCATTTACTGTTCTATTATTAACTTTATTTTTACATACCAACTTAAGCGCGCAACGCAAACCCGGAAATGAATGGATCAACTACTCTCTAATTTATTATAAAATAAATGTTGTTCAAAACGGTATTTATAGGGTAAAGTATTCAGACCTTAAAAAATCCGGATTAAATGTAACAGCTCAAGCCCCTTCACATTTTAAACTTTATTTCCGAGGAGCAGAAGTTCCAATTTACACGTCACCTGGCATTGATACTTCAGATTATTTTGAATTCTATGGCCAGGGTAATGACGGAGCCCTTGATTCAGTTCTATTTATTGATCCAAAAGATGATATAAACAAAAGCTACAGCATGTTTACGGACACTGCTGCTTATTTTCTGACCATTGATCCAAATTCACCTAGCACCGCCCGATATTCTGTATCATCAAAAACTTACGGCAATAATCCACAGTCGACTTATATCTCTGAAGTCAGCAATTATATTCATACTACCTACCAACCAGGGGCTCAAATAGATCCGGCGGCAGACTTCTGGGGATCTGATTACATCGCTGGTACAGGATGGATGAGTGGAAACACAACTAATTTCAATAAAATTACTTTAAACACGCCAAACCAGCCCTCTGATACAACCAATCTGCCTAAACCTGAACTTGAAATTCTGGTATATGGCAAAAGTGATGTGGATGGGGTAAGTCCGGATCATCATCTTGTTATAAGCTTACAACCAAGTGGAAAAATACTTTGGGATACATTTTATAATGGATACGCTACGATACACAAAACATTAAAAAGGTATTGGTCAGATATTTATAATTCCGGATCTGTAAGCTATGGTATTATGCCAGCCGGTGTGAGCGGTATAAGCGATGCTATCGCAATATCTTTTATAAAGCTGAGGTATTCAAGCACATTTGGCATAGTTGCAAATGGCCCTGTTCTCAATCCATTATTAAATTTTAGTTATACTGATATAACCGGTGCACCACAAACTGATTTTAATTTTCTGTCAAGTGCATCTCCAACCTCTACCCGGAACCTTGTTCTCTATGATCTTACAAATAAAAAAAGAACGAAGGCTTTCACGATGAGTGGATTAAATGCTTCCCTAAGTATTGATAATTTTAAAACAAAAACTAATTATTTGCTTTATGACACAGCTAATGCATTAAGGGTACTTTCAATAAATCCGGTGAATTTTGTTCTTCCTACCTTAAATCAGAATTACATTATTGTTACCAATAAAAAGTTTGCCAGTGGCGCACAATTATTTGCGGATTATAAAAAAACACAAATGATTGATGATTCGGGTAATAATTTTAAACCCCTGATAGCTTTTGTTGATGAGTTGTATGACCAGTTTTTCTACGGCATACATCATCCTGCTGCCATTCAAAACTTTATGGCCTTTCTGTACAATAAATCCACCCAAAAACCTCAATATCTTATGCTCTTAGGCAAAGGCATTAAAAGCGATATTGAAAGATCATTTTTCAGTTCAGATTATGTGCCCTGTATTGGCTCACTTTATCCTGGTGATGCCTATTTTACTTCTGACATAAATATTGGTTTCCAGGGTGTGAATAAAGCTGTAGATCCCTTAATGGGAGTAGGCAGGCTACAGATTATGAGCAACAATGATGTTTTGACCTATCTGCAAAAATTAAAAGAATACGATGCCAGCCTGTTAAACCCCCAACCTTATATGAAAACTGCCATTAATGTGGATGGTGGTGATGGAGTTCCGCAACAACAGCAAATACAAGGTGTAATGGATGGTATTGCAGATACGCTCGGTGCACCAAATACGGGAGTTATGGTTAACTCATATCTCGCAGTAACGAATGTAGCGGTAAACGGGAGCCTGCAAACAAGAATACAAAATAATATTGAACAAGGCACTGGATTACTTACATATCTGGCTCATGGCTCGCCAGATGTACTTGAAATTGAAATTGCTGATACCACTACATTGAGAAATAAAGGCCGGTATCCAATTTTGTATCTTAACGGATGCCAGTTGGGAAATGCAGGTGAAGACCCGCTAAGCGCTTCAAAAGGCTGGAGCGAGTATTTTACACTTGCTAAAGACAAGGGTAGTATTGTATGGTTATCACACAGCAACCAAACACTTGACGGTGTATTATTTACGCAGATGGCTACCTTTATTGGCAACGTCGCCAGGCATAATTATGGAAAATCCATTGGCAGTTGCTGGCGAAAAACAATTAACGACCTTGACCCAAGTATCAATAGCGATCCTGATTTTAGAGCGCTGTGCCTGGCATGGGAACTACAGGGTGATCCTTCCGTTCGATTTCCTTATCCTAATAAACCTGATTATGCCGTTTATGATTCAACACTTTCTATTACCCCGACAACCGTTGTGGCATCGGCCCCAACATTTAATGTATCTATACCATTGTATAATCTGGGGAAAACGGATTCGAAAAAGATTAAAATAAAGGTGATACAAACATTACCTGACCTAACAATGAAATCATTTGACACAATTGTGCCATCACCTTTATTCCTTGATTCTATCTTGTTCTTGATTCCCAGGGGAATATCAAATATTGAAGGTTTAAATAAATTTGATGTATATGTGAATTCAGATAGCGCCGTTTCTGAAAATAATTATACAAACAACCACGCATCTTTTCAGTACTTTTTTAAGAGCAACAGCGCTAAGACATTATTCCCAACTGATTACGGAATAGTAAATGTGGATACCCCTGCTTTGGTTTCTCAATCACGCAACATAGAAACCTACAAAACCGGTATCTATTTTGAAATAGATACGACAGACTTATTTAACAGCCCTTTAAAGCAAAAATCACCCTTACTAAAAGGCACCAATGTAATAACCTGGAAACCAATACTAAATAACAGGGACAAAGCGAGTAACATGATTGACAGCACGGTCTATTATTGGAGGGCAAGAATGAATCTGCCTATTGACACCGGTGGACAATGGGAAACCAAATCCTTTGTATATTTAAAAGGAGGTTCACCGGGTTGGTCTCAAAGCCATTGGCAGCAATATAAACATATCCAACCCAATCAGATAAATATTGATACGGTAGGAAGGAAAATGAGTTATCTTACAGCATACAATTATTATACACTCACAATAAATGCAGTTTATAAAAACGGCATGGGGATAAAGCCAGAAAGTGGCTTTAATTATAATGGAGGCGTTGGTGCTGCAACTTTAGTATATATGGAATTTGATAAAAATACACTTGCGCCTTATCCTTATAATCGACTTAATGGTAAACTTTTGACCTATGACAACAACCCGGCAATTCCCTCTCCATATAAATCGTACAATTTGCTTGATACTTCCCTTCAGGATTCATTTGTCAAAGCAATTAATTTAATTCCCAATGGTAATTATGTACTTTTAATCTCCTTTCCAACTGCCGGGAGCCAGGGGTTAAGCAAATATAAACCGGAAGTTTTTAAGGCATTTGATCAGATCGGAGATACATTTATGAGAGAATTGCATGATACAGCAGGATCCGTGGCTTACGTTATGGCTGGTCAAAAAGAAAGTCTTAAAGGGAACCTGATTTCAGAGTTGTATAAGTATTTTTATAACTCAAAGGGTAGTACGAAAGGCGATACAGCATCAATTACTGTCGCATTACCAAGATCTGCAAATGATAGCGCTAGTATTATTTCAGAGTTAATAGGCCCTGCAACCAACTGGAAAACAGCTTTCCAGGTTTACCGGTCTTTGGAACATCCAAGTTCCGATCAATCATTTTTGCGTGTACATGGTATTGAAAATAACGGAACAGATACCGTATTATTTGATAATATGAAACCTTCTGTATTTAGTATTGCAAGCATTAATGCCACAAAATTTCCTAACCTCAAACTGGAGGCGTTACTAAATGATACTTTAAATAGAACACCGCCACAATTACGCCTGTGGCAGGTAGAATATGATGGCTTGCCTGAAGGCTCTCTCATTACGGACAACTCATTTTATTTTACCCCTACAGCAGTAAACCAGGGCGATTCAGTTGAAGTAAGAATAAAATTTCAGAATATTAGTTTGTTGCCGATGGATAGCGTACTAGTAAAATTTGATATTGATAATTTAGTAACTAACTCATCTTCTTCCAATTCTCAATTCTTTTCGCCAATAAAACCCGGTGAGTATTTCTGGATAGATAAGAAATTTAGTACTGCCCAACTTCCCGGTACAAATTATTTGAATATAAATGTTAATCCAAATTTTCAGCAACCCGAGTTGACGTTGGATAATAATTTTATCCAGCTCAAATTCTTCGTGATAAAAAATCCAATCAACCCACTGCTGGATGTAACTTTTGATGGAATACATATTGCAGACGGACAAATTGTTTCACCAACGCCAGAAATTAAAGTGAGTGTAAAGGAAGACAATACGCAACTTCCTTTAAATGACACTTCAGACTATAAATTGACTTTGCAGCCTCCAGGAAAGAATACTCCTGATAGCATAAGAATGAGCGACCCCAAAATTGAATTTATAAAAGGTACAATTACGAATAACAATGCTATTGTAAAATATCATCCGGGGCCATTGCCTGATGGTGAATATCTATTTAGCGCCCAGGCAACTGACATATCCGGTAATATTGCCGGACCTTCCCCTTATTTAATTCATTTTAAAGTAGTAACGGCTCCAGCTATTTCCAATTTTTATCTCTATCCTAATCCATTAAATGATGAATCCCGGTTTGTTTTTACGATTACCGGATCAAGTGTACCTGATGTTTTGGAAATTTTAATTTATGATGCAACAGGCAAACAGGTAAAAATCATAAATTTAAATGGCAAAGTGAGATCAGGAGTAAATGAATATAGCTGGGATGGGACTAATGATAATGGATCGCTATTATGCCAGGGAATATATCTCTATAAAGTTATTGCACAGCAAAATGGAAAAGCATTAAATAACTTTCCATTACCTGAGGACGGGCAATTAAATCAAGGTTATGGTAAAATTATAATCACAAAAGAAGGTAATTAATATCATCCTTTATGAGCCTGATATAGATTAATGTATTTTGCATTTAAACAAAAAAAGGACATTTCATTGTCCTTAATAAGTGGTGTATTTAAACGAATTATAGTCGCTTATTATACTGTTATAAATATTATCATTTACATTTTAGGAAAGTTCCTTTTTACTAAAATTGATAAAATTGATATAAAAAGAATTTTGATCTTAAGGAGTGGTGGCATGGGAGATACCATTACAGCATTACCGGCCCTTACAGTTATTAAACAATGCTTTCCTGAAGCCATAATTAATCTTTTAACTAACAATCCATTATCAGGAAGAAATAGTGTTCAAGAATTTACACCTAAAGATTATTTCGCCTCGTTTTATTTCTACAAGACATTTGTTGACAAGCAAATAATCAAACAGTTAAAGCAATATAAATATGATTTATTCATTGAACTTCCTACTTATAATTGTTCATTGGCATTTGAAATAAGATCAATAATGCTTGCTAAAATTATTAATGCAAAAAGTGGATTTGGATGGCATATTTCTTCAACAATGTTTTTAAAGAATCAACAGGAAAAATTATTCGAATTTGATACTAATCGAATAAGGCTTCTGAATATTCTTAAATATTATGGTTTAAAATTTATTGATCCCGGCTATCTCCTGGAACAGAATAACCTACAAATATCAGAATCTGATGTTGAAAAACGTTTTATGAGTTTGTCTTCACAAAAAATGATCGCCATTATTCCCGGAGCAGGAAGAGAAGAAAATAAGTGGCCCATTGAAAATTTTAAAGAAGTTATTAATTATTTCCTTGCCAATGGATATTCATTTGTTATAATCGGAGGAGAACAAGATTCGGCATTGGCCGAAACACTTTGTATATCCAACGATGTCATTAATTTATGTGGTAAAATTCAACCATTAAAAAATGCTTTAATCTTCAAAAAATGTGCCCTTGTAATTGGCAATGATACCGGGCCAATGCACCTGGCATATGCATCAGGAACAAAAGTTGTTGCATTGTTTAGTAAAAGGGATTATACTGGGAAATGGTATCCGCCGGAAGAAAGCAGAAATGCAATTCTCAGAGCAAAGGTGAATATTCAGGATATCCCAGTTTCAGACATAATTAATAAATCACTTAAAATTTTATCATCCAATTAATTGGGACTAAGAATTCCAGTAATGTCCTGAGAAAGTTTTTCTGCCAGAATTTTATTAGCTTTTGGAGTCGGATGCGGATCATAAGGCAAAAAAGAATAACCTATTGATCCCGGATTATACAAATTTGCATAATTTAAATATTTGATTTTTTCTTTGTCAAGATATTTCAAAATGGTAGTATCCGTGCCAGGCAACATAACAACATAAAAATTATCATTTCCAAATTGTTTATCATATAGGGTCCTTGATTCTTTTATTATTGCGGTTGAAAGTTCATAATCCTTTGTTTTGATACTAATTGGAATATCTATTTTAAAAAATTTAAGAAAGCTGCTTTTACCAAGAACAGAATAAATTGCAGAAATGAACCATCTATCTTTTCTAAAAGTACCATTTCTTATTGCGCTATCGCTTTTAAGAATGTAATAAGGCATGTCGCCCATCCAATGAGCGGTTATTAGCATATCGCCTTGAACTCTTCTCAAATGATGATCAATAAACATATATAAGCCAATCCCTTTACCTTCCTTTATTTCATTTCTAAAATTCGGACGTTGAAGGTTTGCCAGCATTTGCTGTGTACCGTAACCAGGATAGGCGTAATTGTAGCAACTAAATTCTTTTGATTTTCGAGCTACGTAGAATGGGATAGTTTCACTATCACTATTTGTTACACCAAATGTCATTGAGCAACCAAAAAAAAACACATATTTATCAGGGGATATATTTAATGTAGGATAGGTTCTACGACTATACTGATCTGTCGTAAAATGAGCATCAAAAATTGTCTTCCCATGATCTTTAAAAATTCTTTCCGTTTTTATTGAGGGCTTAGGTTTATATCCGAGCGCAGAGTCCGGAATAGTAAGATCAAAATATGATCCTTCATCATGTAAATGTATAGGACTGGGAGTGAAATATATAATGAGAAAAAATACGACATCAATAAATAATAATAATATTAAAGTGCTGCAAATAGTGACTGCTACATTCTTAATAAATTCTTTTTTGCTGATAAAACCCAGAAAACCAATCCATAACACAATTTCAACACAATGAAGGTATAAGATAAGGCTTTCTTCATTTTCTCCTTTTTTAATATACTTTGATAAAAGTTCAATTGCAAAGAACAGAATTAGAAGCCCTAAAAACCAAAGTATGTTCCTTTTTATATTATTTGCCATTGATTCAAATATAAGGGATATAATATCTTATCAAACAGGTAATTGAAGTTTTGAAAAATTCCTTTTATTTATTCCAAAATTACCAAAATATTTTCCCTCATTTCTCCAAAAAGAAATCAAAGAAGATGCACCGGTTGAGAAAATAAGACCCAAGTCATTTCTCATAAAGGTTATTCGCTTTCCTCTTTCCAAATAATAATATTTGTCCATTCTTAAGCAAAATATAATCAGCTTCGGTTATCTCAATTCTTCCTCTAATAAAATGATGAAGTTTAATGAAATCTTCATCATTCAAGATAATATCAAGGTTGGCCAGTTTCTCCCTAAAATATGACTTCACAAATTCCGGCCTTAGACCATGATTAGATGGATAGCTCATTTGGCTTTCAGATTGGCGATAATATAACACTACCTCATCCAGATTTGCGATTTTTACACCAGCCAATGCTGCCCTATACCACAGATCAAAGTCTTCAGCATTTTCATAATCGGGATTGTAATAAAGATTGAATTTATTAATAATTTCCCTTCGTGGCATAACGGTCGGTTGGCCCACAGCATTTTTAAACAACAAAAAACTCTTAATGTATTCAGTATCTTTTGGATAGTACCTTTTATACCATTCCCGTTCATCAAAAAAAATCTTAGAACCGCCGAGTATTCCTATTTCCGGGTGCTTTTCTAAATAATTAAACTGAACTTCAAACCTATTTAAGACCGAAACATCATCGCTATCCATGATAGCAATATATTTCCCGACTGCAGCCTCCATTCCCCGATTCCTGGCGTTCGTATTTCCCGTATTCTGTCGGTTTTTGAGGTGCTTTATCCTTGGATCGCTATAAGATGAAATGATCTCTTCCGTATCATCAATTGAACCATCATTAACAATTATAAACTCAAAATCTGTAAAAGTCTGACCTAATATACTATCAATAGCCTGCCTGAGATATTGCCCATCATTGTATGTAGGCATTACTACGCTGATAGAAAGGAGTTGATGGTTGATAGTTGATGGTTGTTGGTTGCTGTTCAATTTTTTCCACCCCCATTCCTCCGCCAGCCGGGGACAGCTTTTATATTAAATTGTCTCAAAAGACTTCTTTTCTCACTTTTTACCACTCACTACTTACCACTTACTTCTCACTCTTTGCCCCTCCCATCCACTGTCAACTGACCACTGTCCCCTTATGTCTCAATAATGAAAATAAGAGTATGTCCCCATGCTGCCATCAAGGTTTACTCCCTGTATTATGATCCTTCCATTCGCATTTTCGATAGCCTTGGCTAGTTCTTCGGGATCGGTGTATGTCTGGTTATTAAAAGAGACTATTATAAACCCATCCTGCAAGTTATACCCTGAAAGTTTACCACCGGATAAGTTCGATATCCTGATACCGCCTTTTACGTTGTATTTCTGCATCTCCAGTTTAGAAATCGGGGTAAGATCAGCGCCCAATATATCAGAGTGATAAATTTTATCTCGTTCTAATTTTGTAGTCCCTTTCAGGTTGGTGAGTGTAACAGTTAACTCCTCTGCCTTTTTGCCACGTTTTACAACAAGAGTTATTTTATCTCCAGGTCTGCGATATGCCAACTGTTCGTCAAACTGACCACGGGTTTCAATAACATTATCGTTTACTTTTAAGATAATATCACCACTTTGCAGGCCTGCTTTCTCAGCATTACCTC
>Ga0207018_1048_pt1 | contig 21966 bp, 25 predicted proteins | sample Alteio_BWMinCont_52_FD_153476 | JGI IMG/M metagenome (GOLD analysis project Ga0207018, IMG submission 153476) | Enriched cells from forest soil in Barre Woods Harvard Forest LTER site, Petersham, Massachusetts, United States -... | ecosystem: Environmental > Terrestrial > Soil > Temperate forest >...
AGGCGCTGGCGTCGGACAGCGATGCGGTGATTTATCAGGAACGGGTGATTCACGTGGCCTCGTGGGCGGAGCGATTTTTGTTTGCCAGCGAGCAGCTGAATCAGCGGGTGGGCCGGCTTTCTGGAGGCGAGCGGGCACGGGTGCTCATTGCGCAGTTGATGCTGCAACCCGCGGACGTGCTGCTGCTGGATGAGCCCACGAACGATTTGGATATTCCGACGCTGGAAATACTGGAAGAGAGCCTGCTGGAATATCGCGGGGCGTTGGTACTGGTAACGCACGACCGTTTTCTGCTGGACCGCGTTTCGACCGTGGTGCTGGGGCTGGATGGAATGGGCAAGGCCGAGCGGTTTGCGGATTACTCGCAATGGGAGGAATGGCAAAGCGCGCAAAAAGCTGCAAAGAAAATGAGCCGTGTGAAGGATGAGCCGGGGTCAAAGGCAGCGGGAAAAGGGAGCAAGCCGCCTGCTACAGCGCAGAAGAAGCTTTCCTATCAAGAAAGCAGGGAATTGGCGGGAATCGAGGGGCGGATCACCGAGGCGGAGCAGGAGCTGCAAATTCGCCACAAGGCGCTGGAGGATCCCGAGGTGATGGGCGATCACGTGCGGCTGCAAAACGTGCTGGCGGAAATGGCCAAGGCGCAGAAGATTGTGGATGCGTTGTACACGCGGTGGGCCGAGCTGGAACAGGAACGGGGGTGAAGGATTCGTACTCGATTCACACGGCGCGGCCGGCCGCGGCGCCGGAGGCCCAAGCCCACTGGAAATTGAAGCCGCCGAGATGACCGGTTACATCCACGACTTCACCAATAAAGAAGAGACCGGGGACTTTGCGGGATTCCATGGTTTTGCTGGAAAGTTCATCCGTGTCCACCCCGCCGGCGGTGACCTCGGCTTTTTCATAACCTTCGGTAGCTGCCGGTGTGACGATCCATTCGTGAACCTGACGCTCGAGAGCTTCGAGAGATTGATTCGTCCAATTGGCTGGAGCGTGGAGATCGAGCCAGCGGACGGCAAAACGGTTAGAGAGAATTCCCTGCAACGCGGAGCGCATGGCCGCGATATTGCGGACATTGCCCAGACGCAAGGCCGCGGTGACGTCACAGCCTGGAGCCAAGTCCACTCGGATCGATTTGCCGCTGTTCCAGTACGAAGAAATTTGCAGGATCGCGGGGCCGCTCAAGCCCCGGTGGGTGATTAGCATGCCTCCGGCGAAGGAATGCGGCTCCAGGGATTCTTTGCCGGTGGATACGACGACCTGTGCGGACACACCGGCGAGGTCGCAATAGCCGTCGCGGTCCTTTGGACCGAAGGTGAGTGGGACGAGGGCGGGCCTTGGTGTGGCGATTTTCAGACCGAATTGGCGGGCGAGATCGTAGCCGAAAGCGGTGGCGCCCATTTTGGGGATGGAGAGACCGCCGGTGGCTACGACCAGAATGGGTGCGCGGAATTCGCCGGATCCGGTGAGAGCTACGAATTCGGCGCCGCGCCGGACTTCCCGAATTTTGCATTTAGGAAAAATCTGCACTCGCGCGGCTTCACATTCCGCGCTCAGCATATCGGTGATTTCCGTGGCGGCATGATCGCAGAAGAGTTGGCCTAGTGTTTTTTTGTGGTAGCGGATGCGGTGTTTTTCGACCAGGGCGATGAAATCGGAGGGCGTGTAACGCGCCAGCGCGGATTTGGCGAAATGCGGGTTGGCGGAAAGGAAGTTTTCCGGCTGGCAATAAAGGTTGGTGAAATTACAGCGGCCGCCGCCGGAGATGAGGATTTTCTTGCCGATGCGGTCCGCGTGTTCGAGGATAGCGACGCGGCGGCCGCGCTTTCCAGCTTCGATGGCGCACAGCAATCCTGCCGCGCCGCCACCAAGAATAAGCACATCGAATTTGCGATTCACGGGTGGAATGGTGATGGACGCTGCCCCATTTTCCAAGTCATTTTCGGCGCGGCGATGTTAAGCGGAAAACCAGGATCACGTTTTCCCTTAACTCACAGGGAGTCGCCGTTGATCTGTAATCGCTATTTTGACCTCAATGACCCGTTCGCCCGAGCCGTGAAACCCCGATAATTCGAGGCGAAGGCCGAATTCCACAGTTAGATTTTCGTGTTCCTCGCTGATGAGGTTAAGGGTACCGAGTTGCTGCCGGCTGTGGTCACCCTGAATGGAGCGCAAGTTCCAGCGGGGATCTATGAATTAACTTTGGAAACCCAAGGCTCAGCCGTGCGTGTGACCCTGTTGAAGGACGGGGAGTTTGTCGCCACCGCTCCGGGCGTGTGGGTGAAAACCGGGATCAAATACTCTGAAGACGAGGCGCTGCTTCGTGTGAACCCTGAAGGTTCAAGATCGCATTTCATCATGCGAAATACGAATAAAAGCTTTGACTGCGGAGTTTTCAATTTTCATAGAAGTTCTACACCGATATACATAACATAAATACAATCACCAATCGGATCTGGAATAGGAACTCTTGCAATACCGTTGCAAGAGTTCCGAATCCAAACATTGCACAAGGGCGCACTCCGGTGCGCCCTTGTCGCGGTTGTTTTAGTTGATTGTAATGGTCACTGGGGTGGACTGAGTGATTGCGCCCGATGTCCCCGTCACCGTCAAGGTGACCTGAGATCCGGCCGCGGGCGTTTGGGCATTGGAAGAGCCACCGCATCCGGCGGCCACCAGGGAAATCAGTGAGATGACAAGGAGCAGGCCAAACATCCTCATCGCCAGACCGGCCTTGCGGGTAATCGGCTTCCGCTTGCGAGTCGTGAAAACGGTTCCGAACAGCCCCAGAGCAGGCAGCAGGCCCGCCAGAGACGCCATGTGGTAGCCGCCCATCGGCGGAGCCGAGACGGCGGAGATGGTCAAGGTGGATGCCGCGGTCGACCCGGGAGTGATCGTCGTAGGACTGAAAGCACAGGTCAGACCCGAGACCGTGGAGCAGTTCAGCGAGATCGGGCTGTCGAATCCTCCAACCCCGGCGGCGCTGATCATGACATTGGCCGTACCGCCCGGCGCGACCGTTACGCTCTGGGTCGAGAGACTCAGAGAAAAGCTTTGGCTGGTGACCGCAGCCGAAGGGACAAGGCTAGCGAACACGGCGGTTGTGCTGCCTCCTGCCGGAAAATTGGGTTGGTTGCTGCCTCCAGCCGTCAGATAAAGCGTCCCTGGAGCACCGGAGGGGCCCCCTCCGCCAAACACCATATCCCACAAGCCGGGATTGACCAGCACAGTGTTCGAAGAGTTGGTGAGCTGGCCGAGAAACTTCCCGGTTGTGTCGAACGCGTTGATGGTGCCGTCGCCGAAATTTCCCACCAGGATGGCGTTGGGGAACGCACCGAAGGTAGCCGGAGTCGCCACGACGGCCCAAGGCGCGTTGAGTTGGCCGCCGGCAGCGACGAAGGTGCTTACGAAATTGCCGTTCGTGTCGAAGATATCTACTTGTCCGAGGCCGGCGCCGGGCATGGCATCGTGCTTGGCCGCATCTTGCTTTGCATAGGCGACGTAGACCTGGTTATTGATGACATGGATGCCGTGGGGAGCGTAACCCGCCGGAAGTTTCGGGTCGGTAAACGAACCGTTCAGCGAAGTGAGAGTGAAGCTGCTGGTGAGGACGTCGACTTTGCCGCTGTTGAAGTTCGCCGCCAAAAGGATATTGCTGTTGAGCACGGCGAGGCCTTTGTAAACCGCGCCGCTGGCCGAGTTATCGAAAGCCACTGCCGCTATGTTGCTGGCACCGGTCCAGTTGGCGATCAGGCCATCTTCGGTGTCAAAAATGAACTGCCCGCCGCCGAAGTAGGTGCCGTTGCCGTTGGACACGTTTCCGGTGGGGCAGCCGGGATTGCAATTGCCGTTCGGATTTTTTGTAGCCCCTGGTATGGTCACCACCAGCGCTGTGTCTTTGTTCCCGCTGGAGTCATAAAGCGTGGAAGTACCGCTGTTGTTGTTAGCGATCCAGAAATCCTGCCCGGGGAGAATGGAAATTCCCCAGGGGTTCAAAAGTTGAGGGTCTGTTGTTGTGGCTACGCCGGCAGTATTAGAGACAAGATTCGCCTGGAAATAGCCGCTTTGCTGGGCCCGGAGCCCGGAAGGAACCGCGAATGTCATGAGTAGCCCGAATAGCAAGAATGTCCTTTTCAAGTAATCCTCCGTATCTTAATTTGGTAATTTCTCCGAGATTGAACTCGACTCGTATCCGATTCCGCTGAAAACCGATTCGTTGCATACTAATGATAAAAATAACAATATAGATACATATTTGTAACATCCGAATGAAGCTGGCCCGCTGTTGCTGTGAATTTAGAGCACGGTTTGATTCAGGCTTTGACGCACTCGAGGTCCTGCTGTTCTGACGCCGGCGGCGCCGACGCTACTTGGCGGTTTTCCCGCGCGCGACTACGCAGCTCCTCCTGCAACAGCTCGCGAAGCCGGAGGCGTGCCTTGTACAACTGGGACTTGGAGTTTCCAATCGAGCATCCCAGAATCTCTGCAATCTCGTTGTGTTCGTATCCTTCCACATCGTGGAGGATGAACATCTCTTTGTATCCTTCCGGCAACTGGCCAATCGCTCTGCTCAGGTTTATGCGGTCGACCACGCCGCTCAGCCGAAGGTCAGGTCCGCCAGGTTCCAGGACGAGCCGGGAGTCTTCGTCACCGGTTTCGAGCGTCGCGTCGAGCGACACCTCCGGATGCCGTTTCTTGCGAAGTCGCATGAGTGCAGTGTTGATGGTCAGCCGGTGGAGCCACGTGGAAAATCTCGCTTCTCCGCGGAATGTATGGATCTTGCGAAATAACTGCAGGAAAGCTTCCTGCGTCAGGTCCTCGGCTTCGCTGTCATTCTTTACGATCCGCAGGCATAGGGTGAAGACTCGCCCACTGTATCGGCGATAGAGCTGCTCGAAGGCTGCGGCGTTGCCTTCTTGGGCCAGCCGAACCGTGTCTTCTTGAGGAAGGTCGTTGATTTCAAGTTCTCGTTCTATGGATGACGGCATAGCATTCAACCTCTTGATCTCCGTTCCAACAAAAACGTGCGGAATCCGAGTATCTCCAACGATTTCGCGCGAGATTCAGGAACTAAGCGTACCGGCAGCATTTCCTTGTCGTGTCATGAAGAGGTCACACGTTTGTAATAATCTTGCGCCGGCTCGATCCAACGACGGCCGAAGAGTAAAACGATCTTCAGGCCGGTCCGTTAACCCCACTGACAAAGCCGCCGACATGTCCAGTCAGCAGGGTTAAGGCAACTGCCACGATCTCGACGGCTAAACGAATTCCTGGGGAATGGACCTGTGGCTTGCGTTGTTCCCTGATGTGCAACCAACAAACAAGCCAGATCAGTACGCTCGAGGTGGGAAATCCCAAGCACGCTGCGCAATTGATCTGCGGGCACTTTCATGGGTCCGGGCGACGGCGCGGTGCCCGGTGCCGGTTGAGGGAACGCAGTGGACAGCGCCGTGTGGAATGTGACGTTGCCTTCCACCTTTTGCATGATCTGGTGGATATGAGCTCGCCATTGCGACCGTTTAGTCAGCGACTCTTTTCACTTCAGGAGCGACACCTGTGGCATGCAATTTGGGAGCGGCCTAATAATTTTTGTACCGCGATGATATCCACAACCGCGTGAATCAGCCGAGTCGCAAAACTGTGGCGCAAATCATGGAATTGAATATGAGGGATTCCAGCCAGTTGCACAGCCTTTTTGAAACCCTTTTTCACCGGTTTGGCCAGGGGCATAGCGCACCAACCGGTCGATGCAACACCCGTTTCTGATCGTTTGGGCTGTACTCAATTAAAGCTAAACAGGGCAGAATTTTCTTTGAATCGACGCTTACGAACGAATTTAGCGATTCAAACACCTGCAGATAGGACCTCGGGTGAGTGTCGCGTCGACTTATTGACGGGCGGATTAGCTCGGGACAACGCCCGTTCGCAACAGTTATCGTGCTTCAAAACTCTTTCCCCACGCCCTTGCCATTGAGACTCTCCTCGCAAAAGGCCAAGTACGCCGGGGAGCAGGACCTCGTCGAAAAACGCCCGAGGTCCTACTTTTTGCTTGCATCCGGAAGAAACGCCCGACGGCAACCGTGACTACCTGTTGGACGCCTTTGCTGATTCGTTGTGTGGCGCGTTCTTCTGCAACACGCGGACGAGGTGCTGTCCGGATTCGGGAATCGAGGCTTTTCTGCCCAGCACGATTTCCCTGGCTGTGATCTTGCGTCCGTAGACATCGGCGCTGGCATCATTGTCGGGGCGCAGCGAGGAACCTTCCAGGGAGACGCCGGCAAACAGACCGCGGGAACGAGAGTAGCTCAGGATTTCCGCGCGCATGAAGGCATCGGTATCCGCGGAAGCGTCGCGGCCCTTGGGGCCGGCCGCTGCGGATATATCGCCGCCGAGTTTCACTTTGCTGTCCAGAATCGAGGAAGCCCCTCGCTCGTTCATAACCAGGAGAACGAGGTCGGTCGCTTCGCCGCCGAGTTGAAATCCAATGCTGCCACCCTCAAGGGCATACATCGCGGGAGAGCCCCACGGCCCCTTAAAATGTTCGCCCGTCCGGCAAACCATCGCTCCGCGGCCGTAATCGCCGCCGACGATAAACGCGGCCTTCAGTACCGATGGGAAAACGATGACGCACTCGGCCTTTTCCAGGAGTTCTTGCGGGATGTTGTCCGGCACATCCATCACTTCCTGTAAAACGGTTCCGGAATTCTCCAAACGTTCTTGTTCCTTGTTCGCAGCGAACGCCGAACTTGCAACAAACAAAATGCAGACACCAAGAGTCAATTTACGAAACATCGCGAACCTCCTCTTCTTACTAGTTGATGAACTTCGATTGTTACTAAACTGTTCTGGAAGCGTGGTTGCTCAAACTTTCGGCTGGGAAATAGTCAGTCAAGCATCCTCGGAGGACTGTATTACGCTTTTTGCTTCGCACCGATGACGAGCAAAGCAGCGCCGCTCAACAAAGCCAATCCCCCGACGATCGGCGGAAGCGAGATGTGCTTCGTATCGTCCCTGGTGGCGTGAATCGGGCCCACGTCGAGAACCTTCTCCTGGCGCGTATAGTTGACTCCCTGGTAGATGAGGGCAAGGATCCCCAAAACCGCGAGCAGAATCCCCAGCATAGTGATCGATTTCATTTCTTCGCCTCCGCAATCCAGTTCATGTCCTTCGGTCCCGAATGGCGGTTGTGGTTCCCTACCATCCTAGCTGGCGCGCACGATCGCGTCTGTTCACTTGTGCACAGCCGCCTACGGCCTTGCGTATACTGCGATCAAGCGCCGGGAAAGCGCGACCATGCTCCGGGAGGCAGGCCCGGCCCAGATTGCCACCTGCACGCCAGCGGACCAGAAGAGCAACGCACCAAGCGCTACCAAGGCCAGAAGGAAAAAGGCCACACTAAATAAGGTGAAGGCAGCCAGAAGTTCGCGGACGTAGTAGGAGTACAGGCCAAGCCCCACGATCGTAACGATCAGCCCACACGAGTAGTCTCTAATTTTAATTTCACGCACTGAATCACCTTGTCTTGTTCGACTCGTACGTAAGGACATATCCCAAACGCGTGGAGTGGGCCGATTCCGGCCCCGTCTTCGGCGTTCCCGACGGGGCCGCATCTTGCGTCATGCCACATTTCAGGCTTGCGAAATAGCTTTGCTAGTCGTGATCTGGATGGGAATGGCGCCAGTTCCAGTAGTTGGACTGTTCTCTCCTGCTGGCCCTCGAGAACTCATGGCGTTTCTTGTGATTGTTGGTGAGGTAACCCCCCCAAGCTGCATTCTCGTGATCGTCCCAGTTGTGATAGTCCTTATGGTTGCGATCGTGGACGCGGACCTGCACGTTGTCATCTTTCGGTGCGGGGGCGGCCACAACGGCCAGCGGTGTGGCAATCGCCGCGGCCAAGATCATCGTGGTGAGATACCGGTGCGTAAAGCGCATATTATTTTCCTCCAGGGGTGCTTTGCGATCTCAGTTTTGGATCGACACGAATTGCCGGCAACTTCATCGCGCGCGCAGGAATCGTCTCTGCCGTCCACAAACTTGCTATCGAGAGAACATCATGGAGGCATGGAAGGCGGGTGTCTGTGCTCTTTTGTACGTATTACGAACGACGCGGCTTCTAGCGGGCTGAGAGCAAAGCGGAAAAGGAGTGCCAAACGGTTTAGTCACACCAATACTTCACCGAACCGAGCCCGAAAGAGCCTCTCAGAATGAAACTGGGCCGAGTCGATCAGGCCTGGCCGATGTTTCGGGGTAATTTGCCTTGGCTGCTGCGACGAGTTTCGTTCGGTCCTACGGTTTCGCCGCGTTCCAAACATACAGGAAGCTTTCGTCGGTGGCCGTCGCCACATTGCGACCGGATTTTCTGGTAGCGCGGTTTAGCGCGGAACGCACGTTCTCCTTGGAATCTCCGAGATCAGCCAAAGGAACCTTGAAGGCGACTCCTTCTGCAAGGTCGTCGAGGTCGCGCAGAATTGCGGTAACGATTCTCTTGTGCTTGCCGTTTCGCGATCGCGGAACGTCCACCATGGCCATCTGCTTGAAGTGAGGTATCGTGGGCTTGGCCGTCATAGGAAAATCCTTCGCTAAACGCATAGCTATCCTCACGCAATCATACGCACTCTAACCGTAGAGTACAACTGTATTCGGCGCGCTAAACCAGTCCTCCTCACTGCGAGCCGATAACAGGGTGCCGCGCATTGGCTACACCGCGTGTCACCGAAATGCCGTTGAATGGCTCGCTGTCGCCATCCACAGATTTGCAAAAGATTCTCCCCGTATCAGTTGGAGGTTGCTACGGTGTATGGAGGGAGAACGATCGATGCGAAAAAAGCACGCACGTTTCGAGGTAGTCCCCGTCGAAGTGGCCGAGAAAATTCTCAAGCAAGAAAGTTCTCCGGCCAAGCGCAACGGCAAGCGCAAGCTTCCGGTTGACAAATCGGGAAAAGCTGCAAACGGGCGACATGTAGTGCCCAAAAAAGTGGAGGTGTCAGTCCCATGAGCGCCGCGAAAAAAAAGAAGAGTCCGATGGACGGCAACTTCAATGTCCAAGCCTTTCTCGATTTCGCGGGCGTGACAAGGACCATTGCGGAACTCCAGGTGAAGGACACCACATTCCCCCATTATTTGAGAAGCGGGGCATGCAGCAATTCAGGCAAACCACTATGAGACAAATGATATGGATCAAAACCGCTCGCATGGAGACTTGGGCTTGCTCCACCTGCGGCTGGACGTTTAGCCCTACCGGTCCGCCGCTTGGCAGCGACCTGGAAGAAATGAAGCAGAACTTCGAACGGCAGCGCGACAAAGAGTACGCCTCTCACGTTTGCGCCGAGCATCCCAGACCCTCGAGCGCTCGAGACTACTCTGAATTGCCCCGGCCGCGTGACGTCCGGCCATGCCGCGCGAACCCCGGCAATCGCATGGGACGAACCGACTTGAGGAGAGCCATATGAAAACCAGCACACCAGCAAACGGAAAGAAAAAGCCGAGCTCGTTCGACGCCGAAGCCTTTCTAAATTCGGCAGGCGTGGCAAGAACTATGACTGAGTTCGGGAGAAACGAGACTCTTTTCTCCCAAGGTGATCCCTGCAAGAACATTATGTACATTCAAAAAGGCGGTGTGAAGATCTCCGTGGTCTCCAAAACCGGCAAAGAGGCCGTGGTGGGGATTTTGGGAGTGGGTGATTTTATCGGCGAGGGTGGATTGGCCGGACAGCCTTTGCGGATGGCGACAGCCACCGCCGTTACCCATGTGACTGCGCTAGCGATCGACAACAAGGAGATGTTCCGCGTGCTCCATGCGGAAAATGCGTTTTCTGATCGCTTCATCACCTATATGTTGGAACGTAACGTCAGGATCGAAGAGGACTTGATCGACCAGCTCTTCAACTCCAGCGAGAAACGGCTGGCGCGCACGCTTCTGCTGCTGGCCCGCTATGGCAAGCAGGACAAGCCTCAACGGGTCCTCCCCAAAATCTCCCAAGAGACGCTGGCGGAAATGGTTGGCACCACACGCTCCCGCGTCAACTTTTTCATGAATAAATTCAGGAAAATGGGGTTCATCAAATACAACGGGGGGCTGCAGATCAACGCTTCTCTCCTGAGTGTCGTCCTGCACGACTAGCGGACGATGGACGCGGGGAATGGGGCGCCGTTCTGAAAGGCTTGGTTCGCGATGTATTTTCACGGGCTGATACGATTGGCCGGCAGGTGAGCGGTCACAACCACTTGGTGGTTGCAGCACTCATGCCGGCCAGCCCGGTCCCAGCAAGCGCCGGGTTCCGCCAATCCAGTTACCCCACGGAATCCTTCTGACGCGTCGCCTTCACACCGGACAGAATCCCGACTCCTAAGAGTATGACCGCGCCCACAGCGATCCAGTGTGCCGGCACGTGAATCAAGTAGGCGGCATAAATCAGGCCGCCGATCATGACCGCGAAGCCAATCGAGTAAATGCCGAAGGACATAGGATCTCCATTCTCAACGATCGATGACAATTGAAGAGCGACAGAAACGACGCGACCTAGGGACGCGCCGGCTCCGGCTCGGCAACCAGCTCTTCAAAAAGCGTCCGGTAGTGAATCATGGCCTGTCGCAAGTCTTCCGTGTTGGCCTGGCCTCGTGTTTGACGAAGCGCGCTTTGGTGCGCGATCCGGTAATTCTCGAGGACCAGTGGATGATCCACGGAAATATCCGCCGCCCGCTGCTCGAAATCGCTTACCGGATAGCCGCGAGTGGACATCACGTCTCCCAGCAGTTGGTCGGCGTCCGTTACAGCGCCTCCCGGGCCGTCAACGAACCGCGCCTGGATTCTGCCCCAGGCTTCCACAAAGCGGGCATGATCCCCCGACGAGAGCGGCCGGATGTGCAAAGCCTCGACTCGGTCGGCGCGCTTGTCGAGCGCCGCCTCTGCCTGCCGCCGGCTTCCGCCTTCTTTCAAGGTGCGAGCATATTCAGCCTCGCCAAATTGAGAGCGTAATCCAGCGGTCCTGCGTTTACGCACCATAAGCAAAATAGTGATGCCCGCGGCCAATATCACCGCGACAGCGACAACCAATGCGATCTGCGTCGTGGTGATGTCTGATAAATTCATGACGTGCCTCCAGTCCTCTGTCCATTCTTTGGTCCGTATCCACGTTCCGTTCCGGCCCGACCACGTAAAACGGTACCTGTCTCAGGGCTTTTCAATGGCTCTTTCGATCTGGCCGATTTTCTTTTGGATTTTTCCGCCCGCCTTTTCGCCGATCCCCTCGCCTTGCAAGCCGGGATCGTTCGTCAGCTGGCCTATCGTTTCCTTGACCTTGCCTTTTACTTCATGAAAAGTGCCTGCCGCCTGGTCCTTGGTGCTAGGCTTCATGGTTTTCCCCCTTGGCAACATTTGATTCGACTGTCGCGGCTATGACCGCATGGCATCATCCCATTTTGAAATGTGATCGGTGTCAGTTCGACTCGAAAAGGATCAACGTAATCCCCCGACCAGATACACGACTAGTAGAATTAGCAGGACGGTTCCAACGACTCCAATCCCTCCGCCTCTTCCCCACCGGGAGTACCCGTAGTAGCCACCGCCCCCGCCGAACAGGAGCACCAAGAGAATAATTAGCAGTAACATCGCAAGCCTCCTTTTCTTTCGCAAAAATCAAACTGGATGTCCGAGGCAATGCAGTTACCCCCCTGCGGACGATTTCTGCCAGACGCAGCCCTGCTCGTCCGAACGACAAGTACGCTGGTTGCTAAACAATCGAGGCCCGCCGCGGGCGGCGTCAATTCACTCGATCTGCCGCAGCGATCACGACTTCTTCCACGGCTAGAATCAATTCCTTCTTGATAACCATCTCCCAGCCGGGGTGGATGCGGACGCGCACGTCGGCGACAGATTCGGCAACAATGCGACAAGGCATGGGTACGTGGCACCGACGGATGACGACCAGCAAAACCACAGGTTTACCGAACAACGCGGAATACGCCGCCGAAAAATCGCCTGCTCCTTCAGCGATCATGTTCGTCAGCCTCCTCGGATTCAGGATCAAAGTCTCCGGATGCACAAGTATTTTTAGCGCGGCCACAATGGGAAATCTGTTCAAATCTGCACAGCTCTCTCTGAATGTCGCGGCCACTGGGTTGGCCTTGCGCGTCAAGACAAGGCCACTCCTGCAGATCAACGCGGAGTTACCACAAGGGCTTAAGAGCAGCCACAGATATAGATAAGAATGAGCGGCATGCGGTGGACTATCAATGCTGGGCAAGGCCGCGGCAAAACGTTGATTGCGTCAAGCTGTTTTCTTCAGTTGCTTCATCTCGTAGAGCGCGCGATCCGCTGCCTGAAACAATGCGTCGATGGTTGCTCCATCTTCCGGATAAACGGCAATTCCAAAACTCACGGAAAGCAGGGGCTCCTCGCGATCGCTGGACAAACGTTCGCATACCCTGCGTCCAACGGCACTAGCCTCTTGATGCCCGGATTCCGGGAGAACGATGGCGAATTCGTCGCCGCCATAGCGCGCCGCGGTGTCAATCGACCGGCATGACGTGCGAAAAATATCGGCCAAGCGACAGAGCGCCCGGTTGCCCGCCAGGTGGCCATGGCTGTAGTTAATCCGCTTCATCCCGTTCAGATCAAAGAGGAGCACTGCAAAGGCCCGTGTGGTGCGCTCCGAGCGTTTGATCTCCGATTCGAGGATTTCAGAAAGCCTGCGATAATTCGCCAAGCCCGTGAGCGCATCGGTTGCCGCCAAGTGACGCAGATGGTCTTCCGATGCGCGCTGCGCCGTGACGTCCTCGGCAATGACTTCGCATGCCTGCGGGGCCCCTTCCTCAGCGCCCACTTGCTGCCCGCTGAGACGCACCTTCATGGGTGTTCCGTCCTTCCGTTTCCATTCGAGCTCGATCAGATCGACGCGCCCTGTCTGCCGGTAGGAATCGAAGAGTTGCGCGCGCTCGGAGGGGTCGCGGATCATTTCCGTTGCGATGTTCACAGCCATCAATTCCTCTTTGGATGCGTAACCCAGCATGGCCACGAGCGCTTCGTTCACGTCGAGAAAACGGCCGTCCACGTCAAAGTGGCAGATGCCATACGTCGGGTTCTCGATCAGAGCGCGATAGTGGGCTTCCGAGTGCCGCAATTCCTTTTCGGCGTGGTTCCGCTCTTCACACCTGGATTTTTCCTCCACGGCGAGAGCGACAGCCAGCGGTAAGCGGTTCAAACGATTTTTATCGACACAATCGAAGGCGCCCTTGCGCATGAACGCGTCCGTCATTTCCTCTTCCAGAATTCCGGTGGCAAGGATGAACGGAATGTCCCGGCTCGACCGCTGCAAGAGTTCGAGCGCCTCCATCCCCGTCCAACCCGGCATCGAGTAATCGCACACAATCACATCGTAGGACTGCGTGCGCAATTGTTCCTGGAACTGGGCCGCGGATTGTACCCAATCCGAAGAAACCGCAAAATCCATCCGTTTAAGTTCATGCAGGCAAAGCTCGACGTCGGATTCCTCGTCATCCACGAAGAGGATTCGAACCATTCGTCGCCGGTGGGTTGCGATCAGGCGGGCGCCAGGAATTGGATGATTCAGACGTTTTTCGTTCTGAGCCGGGCGTGGCATGGCAAACCGCCTCCTTCTTATCCAGAGCCGATGCGGTCCCCCCGACCAGCTAGTGGAACTTGTTGGGATCTCATAACGGCAAGTTTGTGCTGCTGACAGGATTGGTGACTGTTCAATACGGCACATGGAGTGAGGATGTGTCTTAGTTGCTACTAATAAGGCACACTTTTGTGGTTTGGTGGCGGCGGCTCAAATTGCACAGGCCCCGGCGACTCTTGCATCGCCGGGGCCTGTTGAATCTGCGCTGGACTTCATTATGGATGGGGACTCAAAGGTAAGACTTCGGATATGATCCCGACCTTCGTACCGATCACTTCGCCCGAGACTACCATCTCTACTCGGCGATTCTGTTGGCGCCCCTCCGCGGTTTCGTTCGACGCCACGGGTTGCGTCTTGCCGAATCCTTGCGACGTCATGGACGACGCCGGAATATTCTCTTTTACCAGATAGTTGAGGACGGAAGCGGCGCGCTGTTCCGATAGCGTCTGATTCATGACATCGCTGCCCACGCTGTCAGTATTGCCTTCGATGGCGAGTCTGAGGTCCGGATAGGCCAGAACGATTCCGGATATTTTGGCGAGCTTCTCGCGCGCTTCCGGGCGTAATGTGGACTTTCCCGTATCAAACAGCACATCCGACAGGCTCACGATGAGGCCTCGGGCGGTGTCGCGGGTGGCGAAGATCACATTGAATTGTTGCAGCAATTTGGCGCGCAGCTCCTCTCGGTCCTGCACGGATTGTTTGAGTTGCTGATCTGAGTTCGCGGCGAGGAGACGGCTTTGGTCCGCTGACGCCTCCGCGTTTCTTTGTGCTTGTTGAGCTTCGGCGGTGGCTTGATTCGCGTCCATGGCGGCGGCGCGATTTCGATCCGAGTCCGCCTGGGCGTTCTGTTGTAGCTGTTGCGCCTCCGCTGCAGCCTTATCCGCGTTGTCGCGCCGCCGGTTTGCGTCGCCGGTTGCCGCTTCGGCTGTCATGCGAGCCTGCATTTCGCTCTTCGATGTAGCTTGGGCGTCAGCCAGCTTTGCAGCCTCACGATTCTTGTCGGCATCCATACGATCGGCATCGATGCGTTTTACGGCGATTTCCCGGGAATCATCCGCCGTTTGCACAACTTCGCGCGATATGGAGATGAGCTCTTTCCTGTTGACGTGTTTCCTGGTTCCCAGATCGTCGGCCTGCTTCATCTGGCTGGCGGCCTTTTCATAACTGGCTGCTGCGTAGCTCTCAGCTCCGGCCGACTTGGCGATGCGCACGGCGTTGCGCGCTTCAAAGAATTCAAGCGGCAGTTTGGAATTCAAAACGACCGGGTCAAAGTGATAGCCGGTGGGAATATATCCGCCCCGGTCGATGAGCTCGTACTTGGCATCCACTGCTTCGCTGGTTCCGACCGTATCGGCCCGAATCACATTCTCGGCGATCACAACGTTGCTGGGGCGGCGCACCGCATAATAAGGTTCCGCGGTCACGATCAGCGCAAAAGCCTGAAGATCTGTCGTGACCTCCAGCTTGCTGCGATGATCATCGTTCACCAGTACTTCGCCCAGGTTTACGGAGCGGCCCTCAGGGGAAATGGCCCACAGCACATAGGTGAGATACTCCGTGCCGAACGAAGTGGGTACATCGAGGCCTCTGAATTCAGCCTCAATCTTCATGGCGCCGCTCTTGCTTGCGACCTCCGCTACGCCAGATGCGCCCGGCATCAGGGTTGTGCCTTCAAAATCGATTTTTGTGGAACCATGGCGGTGCTCATACTTCACGGCACGGGTCGTGCGGCTGACGACGGTTACGTTGTAATTCAGTGATTGAAAGTGTTCGTTGTAATTTGTGGTTTGGGCCTGAGCCAACGTTGATACGCCCAAAACTGCGAGGACTGCCAAAAGCGCTGCGGAACTTTTCACGGTGAGTCTCCTTGAATTACGGTGAGGCCGCAGTATCCGAGATTACGAAGACGAATACTGTGCACTATTGCTCATTTCGCGAAATCTGCGAAATAAAGACGCGCAAAGCACAATCTCCCCTATTCCGGCGGTAGATCGGCCCGAAACGGGAATTCCACATGCTCCCAGATCATCGGATCACACTCGCGTGGTCTTACGAAGATGCGGATATGCAAATTATGCTCGGAACATCTGAGGGGGCTTGTTTCGCGTTCGAATTGGACATTTCTAATGAATCGCATGTGACCTGGAGCAGCTGGCGGGAAGGTCGCGGTCGGCGAAGCGAAGTCTGTGCGAGGGATACTAAGGTTGCAGCCTGGATCATATTGGCCGGGATCGTGGTGCGATTGCTGCCACGCTCGGGGACATCCTACCGAAATCCTGCCAACGATATTCAAGCATCCCGCACCGGCGATTTTGCCAGTTCCCTGGCATAAATTCATGCGCCGGGGCGGGATCGTACTCGATCAACGATCATGATCGGATCCTAGAGGACTACGCTGATAGCAAAGCGAGCGCCCGGATAGTACGGGTCGAACATATAATACCCGCCATCGACGTAATCAATATAGACGTCGTCGGTGTAGTACCAGCCCACCGGCCACGGTTGGACAAATCCGAACCAATAGCCGCCATACTGGAACCGAGAATACCCGCTGACCATAACCGGATTCCCCATGTGGAACTCATGTTCACGGCCAAAGTTGGAATGGAACCGCTCGTCGGGAATTCGGCCGCTGCCCCTGGTACTGAGGCGAAGCGCCGGCTGCGCGCGTTGCGCGGCCATTGCCTGCTGCGTGCGTTCCGGACGTTGTGAAGACGCGGCCTGTTGGTTCTGCGTCTGTTGCGCACCCTTGGCTTGCTCCGGTTGTTGTTTTGCCGACTTCAGTTGCTGCTGTTGATCTGATTGCCCCTTCGCCTGTTGCTGTTTCTCAGGCTTAGCTTGTTGCTGCTGTTGCGGAGCCTTCGCCTGTTCCTGTTTCTCGGGCTTGGCTTGTTGCTGCTCTTGCGGAGCCTTCGCCTGCTGCTGTTTCTCGGGCTTAGCTTGTTGCTGCTCTTGGGGGGCCTTGGCCTGTTGCTGTTTCTCAGGCTTAGCTTGTTGCTGCTGTCTTGCAGGCTGAGCCTTTTCTTCTTGCTTCTCCTGCCGTGCGCCAGCGGAAACGGTCCATCCCAGAAGCAGAAACACAGCAGATACACCAATGATTCGAACTGATTTCAACATTTTGTCTCCTTTGCAGTACGGTCCCGCAGCCGCCACACTTTTCATGCGGCGCAGATTTTCTGTTCGGTCTTTTTTCCGGCGGGCTCGTCACCACGGCGACAGCGCACACCAGTAATCCCGGAAGTGCGGCTCCCGGATTTTCCCTTGCTGTTCGGTTCAACGCGTGTGCTATCCAACGCGGACGTGGGAGATGGAGTGGAACAATCCAAATACATTGCCGAGCCACCACAACACACCAATCACAACGATTACGTTCAAAATCGACTTGATGGAACTTGCCATTGGGATGAAGCTGTTGACCAGCCACAGGACTACGCCAACGACGATCAGAGTGAAAAGTACTTGAAACAAAGGCATGATTTGTGACCTCACTTTACTGCACGCAATTCTTTAGCGGCGTGTTGCATGTTACGAGTATCGAGCGCAAGAAGCTGTTCACTTGTGAACAAGTTCTCATTTGTGGTCAATTGTGACTGGCGGTCAAATGAACTTCCTATTGGCACGGGCCGCGCGTTCGTACTCAGAGTGCGCACGTTTGATCTTAAGTGTGCTGTATTGAACTGACACTTTCGGTGCGGTTGCATATAAACGATGCGCCGCCACCCGCCAGCCAGAAACTGGTGAAGGGTGGATGCCCCTAAAGTGGAAGCATGCGCTCACCAAAACAAACACGGGCCGATAAGCCAGCCATAACGCCTCGATTTCTGTGCGGCGACCCATCCTACGTAACGGAAATATAGACGCACTGCGAATGAAGGAAAAGGAAGAGGTTACAAAATGAAACGATTCAAATTAGTCGCGATGCTTTTCTGTTTTGTGTTCGCGGCCCTGGCCATCACACCCCGGGTCAAGGCTCAGACAGCTAACGAGAAAACTATCATGACGTTCACTGAGCCTTTCGAGGTGCCGGGCGTGGACGCTCAGATTCTGCCGGCCGGCACGTATGTCTTTACGCTCGTAGACTCGCTTTCCGATCGGAATATTGTCCGCATCACGAACGAAGATGGAACGCATGTCTTCACCACCATCCTCGCAATTCCCAATTACCGCTTGAAAGCGACGGAGAAGACGGTTCTGACTTTCAAGGAACGCGGCGAGGGCCAGCCGGAAGCGATTAAGGCGTGGTTTTATCCGGGATACGCCTGGGGACAGGAATTCGTTTATCCAAAGAAACGGGCGATCGAACTCGCAAAGATCGTACAAGAACCCGTCCTGGCGATGCCCGTCGAAACAACTGCAGTCGTGCCAGTCGAAACTTTGAAGACCGTACCGGTCGCGGCGGTTCAACCAACCGGTGAAGAAGTTCCAGTCGCTGCCGTAGTCCAAGCTCCGCCAGCGGCAGTAGCGGCAGCCCCGCCGGCCACAGAGGTCGCGCAGGCCCTGCCTCATACGGCAAGCTCTTTGCCACTGTTTGCGTTGATTGGAATGCTGTCCCTGTTCGCAGGATTTACCCTCCTGTTCATTACGAAGCGATCTGCTTAAATCGAGAGGATGCAAGTATTGTGGAGAGGGCGGGTGACTTTGACCCGTCCTCGCGGGGGGGTGGAGTGCGATATCCGAGGCTGCCGCCCAGGTCCCACAACATAACCGGAGAATGGACATTGTAGAGGCATCGGAAAAGCTCATGAAACGGCGCACAATTCAAAAAGCCTGCCTGCTCTCGTCGCTATTACTGGCCATTTTACCTTGCGTTGCATTTTCTCGTGCTCGAGCAACACCGGGAACTCGCCGGAATCAGGCCGCTCCACAATCAAACCAGGCTGACCCGTACACGATCCGAACGAGTGCAAACCTGGTCGTATTGGAGACAACGGTGCGGGATCATAAGGGCGCTCCGGTCTCCGGACTCAGCAAGGAAAACTTTCAGGTCTACGAAGATAAGGTCCCTCAGCAAATTGAATCTTTTAGCCATGAAGATATCCCCGTCACCGTAGGGCTGGTAGTTGACAGCAGTGGAAGCATGCGTCCGAAACGCTCAGACGTGATCGCGGCGTCCCTGGCGTTTGTGAACTCGAGCAATCCCACGGATCAGGTATTCGTTGTCAATTTCAATGAACACGTTTCGATGGGCCTGCCGGCGAACACACCATTCACGAACAACGCAGCCCAGTTGGAAACAGCTCTCTCCAGGCATGTCATCACCGGCATGACAGCCCTCTACGATGCAATTGCTGTTGCACTGGATCAGTTACGAAAAGGCAAATGGGACAAGAAAGTGTTGATCGTGGTCAGCGATGGCGGCGACAACGCCAGCAAACATTCCCTGGCCCAAATCATGGCTATGGTGAATCACTCAAACGCCCTCGTATACACAATAGGGATATTTGACGAGACGGATGAGGATCGCAACCCGCGTGTGCTTAAGCAACTGTCACGCGCTTCTGGCGGAGAGGCATTTTTCCCCAAGTCACTACAGGACATTCTCCCGATCTGTGAACAGATCGCTCACAACATTCGCAGTCAATACACCATCACCTTCGTCCCGACAAACAAGAAACAAGATGGGGCCTATCGCACAATCGATGTGAAGGCGCGCGAGACGTCAGGAGGCAGACGATTGTCCGTCATCACTCGTGCAGGCTACGCGGCACCCTCGAGTCTTCGCTCTTCTGACGGCAATCGGGACAACCGGCCATGAAACTGCGAATTACCCGCCGTTCAGGTCCTTCGACGCGCGCCCGGCGGTTCCTGCGGTGGAGTCGGAACGCCTTGCTGGTTGCCGGTGTTCTTGCATTGGGTTACTGCGGATTTGTCTTGCTCGACGCGAAACTCTATCAGGCCAATCAGACTCGGAGATTTCAACAACAATTGGAGAGTGCCAGGCCGCCTATCGCCGGCGCAAGGAGCGTGAGCGTTACGAAACTGCTTGTCGCTCCAATCGCGGGAGGAGCGCTGGGAAGAATCGAAATCGCAAGGATCGGCCTTGCGGCGATGGTAATGGAAGGCACGGACGGACAAACGCTACGGAGGGCAGTCGGACATATTCGGGGAACACCGTTGCCGGGACAGCGGGGGAATGTCGCGATCGCGGGGCACCGCGACACATTTTTCCGCCCACTTCGCAATGTCCAACCTGACGACGAAATCACTTTGACGACGTTGGACGGCTCATACCACTATCTTGTCGATTCTACCGAAGTGGTTCTGCCTGAAGACACGCAAGTACTGGACAATTCCGGGGACACAACCCTAACACTGGTGACCTGTTATCCGTTTTATTTTGTAGGACCCGCTCCGAAGAGATTCATCGTGCGCGCCCACAGAATTCCTGGATAAAACGAGGAGTGAACGACCAGAATCTTAAGCAAATCGTTCTAGCGTCGGAAGACGATTGGCGATAGCTCTCCGCCTGCTGACTCCTCCCCCTCTCTTTTCAGCGGCCGCGGCACTGCATCGAGGAAATAGTCCAAGAACGCCTCACCGTCGCGCCTGTGGATAAAAATAAATAATACTTGACATTTGATAATGATGGGTATGGAGTGCGGCCCATAGACCCAGTCATCGGACCATCCGGGCAGTGGAGGTTTCACGGATGCTTCCCGCCAAAGCAGAGTTCGAAGCCGTTCCCAAGGTTAAGCTGTATCAACGAGTGGTCAAGCAGGTGCAGGACATCATTCGTGACGGCCTGCTGCAGCCTGGCGACAAGCTGCCTCCGGAACGCGAGCTGGCCGAGATGCTGCACGTCAGCCGCGGCTCGCTGCGCGAGGCCATCCTGGCGCTCGAGTCCATGGGCCTGGTCGAGCCGCGCCATGGCGAGGGAACTGTCGTCCGCGATCTTTCCGCCGCTCCCCTGGTCAATCAACTTTCCGTGATGCTGGTGCAGAAGAAGGCGCTTGTCGGCGAGCTGCTGGAATTTCGCCTGATGGTCGAGCCGACGCTGGCGGCGCGCGCGGCCGCCAATGCCACCGAAGAAGAGGTCAAGCATCTCGAAGACATTCTGGCGCACCAGAAAGCCAAAGTGGACCGGGGCGAGGCGGCCATCGAAGAAGATTCCAAATTTCACTACGCCATCGCGCAGGCCGCGCGGAACAGCGTGGTGCTGAAGGTTCTCGACGTTTTCATGGATTACCTGCGCGAGAGCCGCGAGCAGTCCCTGCAAGGCGAAGGGCGCCCGCAAAAATCGCTGAACAGCCACCGGCGGATCCTGAGCGCCATCGCGCGAAAAGATCCGGACGCCGCCGAGAAAGCCATGCGGCGGCACATCACCACGATTGAGAGCTTGGTATTGAAAAAGATGTAGAGAAAAAAAGGAGGCGCGCCATGGGCCGTCTTTTTGCAGTCGAGGTTGTTTATCGCGGGATTTTTCAGAAGACGCTGGCGAAAAACATCACCCGCGCCATTGTGCTAGCCGCGCACGAGGAAGGTAAGCCGGGCATCTCGTTCGGCCGCTACGGGGACAGCCCGGAGCGCAACGGGATTCCCGCAAAAGCCTTCGCCATTGTGGCCACGGACAACCTCACGCTCGAAGAGGGCATGGCCAAATACGAGCCCAAGGAGGTGGACATCACCATCGCCGTGGACGACACGTTGTGCAAGGGCGTGGAGTCCTGGGCCTGGTACGGCTTGCAGCCGATCAACCGCCTGACCAAGAAGGACGCCGCGCTGATCGTCACCTCGCGCGAAGAGCCCGAAACGCTCATCGCCATGAGCCACCAGAAGGAAGTCCCTTATAAATTGGCCATCGTGAAGGGCATCCCCAGCTTCTCGGGACTGTGGGTCTACAAGGATGACCACACCGACGCGCGCATTCTCGGCGCGATCGCTAAGCTGCTTCCCGAATTGTTCACGCTGGAGTCCGTGCAGAAAGTCATCAAGCGGGACAAGGGTGGTGATCTGAAGGCTGTCTCCGCGGGGCGGTCCCACGACCGGATTTCCACGGTAACTGTCCAGCCCAATCAGGGCAATCCTGAGAAGCCTTATCAGTTCGAACTGCCGAAGTGGCAAGACATGCGCGACGGCATCACCATCCCCAACATTGCGCCCGGACACAAGATGAGCGACCCGGTGTCGCATGCGTCCGGCGGGTTCCAGCCGGCGCGCAATCCCACTTTCAAAAAGTTCACCACGCGCACCATGCGGCCGATCCTCAACTTCGACACCTGCATCAAGTGCACACTGTGCTGGCTGCAGTGCCCGGACTCGTGTTTTGACGTGACGCCAGAAGGCTTGTACGACGCCAACATGGAAGCCTGCTGCGGCTGCGGCGTGTGCG
>Ga0207018_1049_pt1 | contig 21808 bp, 20 predicted proteins | sample Alteio_BWMinCont_52_FD_153476 | JGI IMG/M metagenome (GOLD analysis project Ga0207018, IMG submission 153476) | Enriched cells from forest soil in Barre Woods Harvard Forest LTER site, Petersham, Massachusetts, United States -... | ecosystem: Environmental > Terrestrial > Soil > Temperate forest >...
TTTGATGATTTTTTCGTTGGTTCGATTTTTTGCAAAGTGACATATCCTCTTGGCCATAGGCACTTTGCAAAAAGTCGAATCCAACGGAAAAAGCACAAATTTGGCTCCGAATGGAGTTTTGCAATTCCCTCTATTAACCCCGATTTTTTCTTCGATTGTAGAGAGCTTTCAATTCGGTCCTTTTGGGTGCGATTCAACCGGAACGGGTATAGGCCGTTATCTTTGCTCAGCCTTCACAGGTTGTAAGCTCTATGTTCGGTAAGGGAGCATCCCTTCTATACAGCACTATAGACCAAAAGAAGAGAAATGAGTTAGAATTTTCACTTACTTTTTTTCAAAATTGGAGAAGCCCTCTATGTCAGAGTTGATGTGTGTAAAAAAAACGAAATCGAACCTCAATGCAGATCAAAAAGCGTTGCAGCGACTGAAGAGTAAAATTGAATCTCTCCAGGAGAAAGAGAAAAAACAATTGTCAGGCCTTGAGGATGCTCTTTCGTTTTATTATGAGAACATCCGGCCTGAAGAAGAGAAATTGAGTAAGCTTCTCGAAGAAAAGATTCAACTCTCTTATCAGATTTACAAAATGAAAAAATCACTTTCCAAGCGAGAGCGAAGGTCATTTAAAGAATTGATATTTGGCGATCTAGGAGATTTGCTTAGATTAAGTGGAGTGAAGGGGTTCTCTTTAACGATAGATGAGATCAGTCAAGAATTGGGTTGGGGAAGCTCTCGAGAAGCTATTTCAAACGAACTTCAGGAGATGGTTGGTGATCTTGAGGAGATGTTTTCCGATCAAGGAGTAAAAGTTGATCTTTCTGGATTGGACGCTCAGGATGGAGAAGAAGAAATACTCCGAAAAGTATTTGAATCAATTCAGGCTGGAATGGATGCGAAGGAGGATCCAACTGTTCTCAAGCAAAAAAGAAGCAAAGAATCGGAAATGCGACAGAACATTGAAGAGATGCAAAAAAAAAGCATCAATACCATCTATAAACAGTTGGCTAAAGCATTTCATCCCGATCTGGAACAGATTGTAGAAAAAAAGCATGACAAAGAAGAGTTGATGAAACAATTGACTGTCGCTTATGAAAAAAAAGATCTGTATGCTCTTTTAGATTTAGAAATGGCATGGATAAATTCTTCTAGCAGTGCTCCAAAAATTGAGAGTCAGGAGCAATTGAAAATATATAACAGTATTCTGAAAGATCAAATGAAAGCACTTCAGGAACGAATCCGTACGTTATTATTTCACCCCAAATATTTTCCGATCCAACCTTTTTTCTACGATGAATTTACAGGAATGGCGCCTTTACTTAACATTCATAGAGTAATGCAAGAAGACGTGCAAAATATCCGGCAATTTGTTCAGAAGCTTCAGGGTCCTCAAGCAGAACAAATGATCAAACAAATACTTCAACAAGAATCTATGCGTAGAACATTTGTAAGGCTTTAAACCTTAACAAGGAAGGGCCGGTCTACCAGCAGTTCTCGGGAGAGTCCTTACGGAAAAAATGAGGAAATTCCGTTGAAAACAGCTATTCAGGATTCCTTACCAACTGACTCTTTCGAACTATTCGATGTTTTCGAATAGTTGCACCCTCGCCCTTTAGACAAGCTCAAGCAAACCACAATCGGCGTACAATTCTAATAACCTTACAACACGCATCTTAAAAAATAAGCCACTCCTATTATGTGGCCCACACAAGCATTCAAACTCTAGCTTTGTTGGATGAGTTAAAGATTCCTACGAAAAAAAATGGCGGAAGAGGTAGGATTCGAACCCACGGACCCTTTCAGGACTCCTGTTTTCAAGACAGGTGCAATCGGCCACTCTGCCACTCTTCCGCAACATAAACGATTAGAAAACCGTTGTGTACACATTCTATCAAACCCGCTCGTTCTAATCAACTTACTTTCTGTTGCTCTTACGGAAACTGCTCCAAAAAGCGCAGATCGTTCTCCGTGAACATTCGAATGTCAGGGATGTCGAAAAAGAGAATGGCCAGTCTTTCGATGCCAAGTCCCCAGGCATATCCAGTGTATTTCTCCGGATCGATATTCCCTTTTTGCAACACGTTTGGATGCACCATGCCAGCGCCTAAAATTTCTAGCCAACCAGTGTGCTTGCATATGCGGCAACCTTCGCCATGGCACCTTGTGCATCGAACATCGACTTCAAGGCCCGGTTCCACAAAGGGGAAATAACTGGGACGGAATCGAACTTCAGCCTTTTTCCCAAGCAGTTTGCTCGTGAATTCTTCCATTGTAGCCATGAGATCTGCGAACGTCACCCCCTCATCAATGTAGACGCCTTCCACTTGGTGGAAAAAGACGTGGGATCGAGCAGAGATGTTTTCGTTCCGGAAGCATCTCCCTGGCGCAATGATCCGAATGGGCGGTTTCGTGGTTTCCATCACATGGACTTGGACGTTGCTCGTGTGCGTTCTGAGCAGCCACTCTTGGGAGAGATAAAACGTGTCTTGCATGTCTCTCGCAGGATGATCTTTGGCAAAGTTCAGTCCTTCGAAATTGTAATAGTCGGTATCGACATCGGGACCATATTGGACAGAAAATCCCATGCCGATGAGGATGTCTAACACCTTTTGTAGCATTTGCTGCACAGGATGCGCTCGCCCCAGAGAATTTTTGCAGCCAGGCAGAGTGACATCTAGCCACTCGCGCGAAAATTGCTGCTCCAACTCTTGCGACTTCATGCGCGCAAGACTATGATCGCAATGCAACATAAGCTCTTCTTTTAAATCGTTGATCCATTTACCCAAATGGGGACGCTCCCCTTCTGAACAATGTTTCAACTCAAGCATAAGGCTTGTGATGGGGCCTTTTTTTCCCAAATATTTAACTTTGAGAAGCTCAATATCTTTGGCAGTAGATATGCCCTTCAGTTCTTCTAGAAAAAGATCGCGAAGTTTTTCGATTTGTTGAGATAATGACATAGAACTCACTGTACGGAACTACGGACGTTTGGAAACAGGACTTGTACCAAGTACAAGTCCTATAAAATTGAAAACTTTAAGCAACCAAGCCTTGTTTCGCTGTTCCAACGATGGCAGAGAAAGTTCCTGGATCTACAATCGCTAGATCCGCGAGGATCTTGCGGTTGATTTCACAGCCCATTTTCTTCAATCCATTGATCATCTTGCTGTAAGAGATCCCGTTGATTTTCGCGGCAACACCGATTCTCATGATCCAGAGGCTCTTGAAATCGCGCTTGCGCAACTTTCTATGCTTATAATTAAATGCCAAAGCAGACATCAAAGCATCTTTGCTGAGCTTTATGTGGTTTTTACGGTCTCCATAAAAACCCTTACATTGCTTCAAAAGCTTCTTTGTACGTCTTCTTGCGGCTACTGAATTTGTAATCCTTACCATTATTTAATACTCCTTATGCGCAGATCATGTCGCGATACATTTTAACTTGGCCGTCATCGACATAACGAGCCTTCGCTAAACTTCTCTTTCTGTTAGCGCTTTTTTTTGTGAGGATGTGGCGACGTCCAGGTCTAGTTCTTTTTAACTTGCCAGTCGCTGTTACTCTAAATCTACCTTGCAAGGCTTTACGCGTCTTCATTTTGGTCACGGTCAGGTCCTCCTGTTTTTATTTTCGGCCGCTTGCCACCCGGGGCAAGAATTGTGGTCATCGTACGACCCATTAATTTCGGCGTTGATTCAATCACAGACACGTCGGCTAAGTCGTCGCAAAATTGCTTCACAACCTTAACTCCAAGGTCAATGTGAAGCATTTCTCGGCCACGGAACACGATATTCAATCGCACTTTATTGCCTTTGCTCAAAAACTCTCTAGCATGCTTGACTTTCGTCTGATAATCGTGCGTATCGATGTTCGGCTTTAACTTAACCTCTTTGACCTTGATCTGTACTTGCGCTTTCTTTCCTTCTTTCTCTTTTTTCGCTTGATGATATCGGAACTTTCCATAGTCGATAATTTTAGCTACTGGCGGTACCGCCGTAGGCGCAATCTCTACAAGGTCCAGACTTGCTAGCTCAGCTTTTTCCATCGCTTCGCGCAAAGTTAATATCCCAAGCTGCTCACCAGTCTCCGATATAACGCGGAGTTTCGGTGCTCGAATTTCTCTATTAATTCTCAACGTTAAGTGTCCTGTTCATTCGCTGTATCAATTCGTCTAGCGTTTCTTTTCTGAAATTAGCCAGTCGGGCAAATTTCCAATATTCTGTTCTAACAAAAGAGAGAGGATTCTTTCAACCCCTACTTTTGCTCTGAGGATTGCGAACCCATCCTCTTTATACCCTATCTCAAGCTCAATCGCTGGATGCATACGGTCTAGACCATCGCGCACCATCCATCGGATTCTCGAAACTCTCGAAGCAGTGATATCATCCACTTCAAACGGAACTGTTACATTTCCGGGAACCATACCTAACTTACCATTGCTAAGAATAAAACTTAACAACTTTGTCCCTTTTTCACCCTGCCTGCGCCCAGCAAGACGTAGCTCTGGGTTAAAGCCTAAAATAATAAGTGTTTTGCCAATCCTTTGCAAGAGAGAAATTGCAAGTTCGACGATTTCTTTTTCCGCGCAATAAATAGTTTGATGCGCCACAGTTTGACACTGTTCTTCAAAAAAACCTTCATCCCCTTCAGGATCAATTGTTTTTTCAAAAACCGTCCACGCAGAAAACGAATCCCCTTTTTTGGCTCGCTGCAAACCAAACTGATCTAAAACAGAGACGGAGGCGGCTTTAAATTCTTCCGATCCGAAAGATTTTTTTAGAAAAGCCACAATTTGGTGGCGCAACGCCAATCCCGAATGCGTCCAAATAATAGGCTCGCCTTCCTGGCTCCAAAAACCTAGCTCAGAACCCAAATGGAGGTGATTGCCCGATTCATAACGAGAAAGGAGTTTAAGAAAGTGCTTTAACTGCTCTTTTGTGGCAAAGGCACATCCTTCAACGCGGTATTCACAGTCCCCTAGACTTTTGAGAGAGAGTAACTTGAATGCACCCATCTCCCGGATACTACCACAAAAAGGCCCATCCATCAAATTGGCAAACTCTCCGATTTTGACGATGGAAACAAGCTCTTTAGGTTCCAATTCTTCTAAGGCATTGGCCGCAGCAATGTGCCCCTCTTTTTCAAAGAACTCACGCGCACTGCACGCCACCATTTCCATTTCCCGGATCTCTCGATTTTCGCGAACGATTTGACGCATCTGCTCTTCGAGCATTTGTTTAGCTTCTGGTGGGAGTGGATGGGAAGAAAAAAATTGATAAAAAAAGCCAGTGCTAGTTTCCCCGCCTCCTAACAATTCGGAGCCAGGAAATACCTCATGAATAGCTACGGCCAGGGCTGACGCCGCTGTACGAAATATAAGTCTTGAATGTTTCAAAAATATCCTTGGGATGTAGTTGACTCGAACAACCGACCTCCACGATGTCAACGTGGCGCTCTAACCAACTGAGCTAACACCCCATAAAACAAGGAAGATGATACAATGTTCGACAAATGGACGCAAGCAAAGGATTTATCCAGTTACACGGCGCTCGCTCACCCCACCTTGATCTCGCTAAAAAATCTTGGGAATCTCACCTAAAACCTCACGATTTTGCCATCGACATGACCTGTGGAGCGGGCCGCGATACCCTGTTCTTGTCTCATCTGTTGCCAGAGGGGGTGGTGTATAGTCTAGATATCCAAGAAGTGGCTTTACAAAAGGCCAGGGCGCTTTTAGGAGACTCCCCAAGGGTTCGATTTTTTCACCAATCGCATAGCGAACCAATCTCCCTCCCCCTCCCTGCAGCGCCCCGTTTAATCGTCTACAATTTAGGATACTTACCAGGCGGCGATAAATCGATCACCACCCGATCAGAAACCACCCTTGCAAGCCTTCATATGTCAACGCAACTACTCGACGCCAGCGGAGCTCTTTCCATCACATGTTACCCGGGCCACGACGAAGGGTTGCAAGAGGAACAAGGCGTATTCGCCTGGGCGAAAAATTTACAACCCACCGTATGGCGGGTTTGTTTACATCAGTGGATCAATCGATCAAGAGCCCCTAGTTTCCTTTGGATTACCAAAACTTGAGAAATTTTTTAGGGATCAGCCGGGACAAAACCTGCTCTTCAATATAAGGCTTAGCCATTCGATTCAACCAATGAAGACTCGCTGATGCTGCAATCGACAAGCCTGCAATTTTTTGCACTGTGCTGGCAAAACCGGGCATTTTGCGCGCTTTCCCAGGCAGATTGAAAACATACAACCCAGCAACAAAACTCACTAACTCAGCGCCTGTCTTAACGACATTATCCACAGTATTCATAAGCTTCTTGGCAGATTTCGCGCAGTCTGAGATTTCCGCAACACCTTGGTCCAATTTTTTCAAAGCGCCTTTTTGCCCCTGACTAAGCATTTGCGTAGCCAACTGTTCAAATCGAGCAGTTTGCTGGATCATGGGTTGTGCAATACTTCGATGTACAACGCTTGCCGCGCTGTTTAGCACACCATTTTTCAGCTTGCTGGGGCCTTGTTTAATGTAAGAACCTGCCGCACAAACAGCATTGCGTGTGCTTTGTAACAAATTATATACTGCCATATTAAAACCTCCATTAAATTATAAACAAAAACAAATTAAATTAAAAATCAGCAAGTGCTCATAAACATGAGGTAGCCACCCCGAAACGGGGTGTTTACCTCATGTTTATGAGCACTTGCAAAAATTACTAATCTCGACTTTGTACATTTTTGCGATCGAGTTTCGTAATATGTTGATTCAAATTCACTTGCGAATCGCGAAGGTAGGCTTGAAAAGCCACTTTCGCGATTCGCAAGTGAATATGGATCAACAGATTGCGGAAATCGACCGCAAAAATGTACAAAGTCGAGCTAATCCCCACAATCATAAGGATTCACATCGTTTGCAAACCAATCAGAGTCCGTCCATCCCTCATTCTGGTGCGAATGTATTACTGGAGGAGCCGTTTCGGGAGAGCAAAGTTGGGAGGGCATATAAAACCATTTCACCTGTTTGATCTCAAAACGCCCGTTTGCACATAAGCCATTGCAGGAATCCACATATTCTTCGGGAGCTGGTCCGCCCTCAGACCGAAGGTTTTTGGCAAAGGGCCCTTCTGAGCCATCTGTCATTGCCACAGGACATCCCAAGCGATCTGCGCATCGTTTAACCATTGCTTCGATGGCCAACGGGAAATGAGAATTTTTCTTCTGGTTATTGTACAATTTCTCTAAAAACAATACGGGTCTTTCTCCATCCCATAGAAGTCGAATAAGCGAACGGGCCACAATGCGTCCTTGTGTATCTTTGATGGCAATGAGGCGCGTCTGCCCATGATGTAAAGAACCTAGCAAGCCTTGGTTGTATCGGGGATCTCCTCCAATCGCTTGGCAACTTTCGGTACTTTCCGATCCATATAACAACAGGTCTTCCGCATTATCTGTTTCGCAAACAGAAAATGCGCTCAACAACAATTCTTGATTGAGCTGTTCTAGCTTGCGAACTAAATGTTTTCTAAATTCCGATTCAGGTGCGATGAGGGTATTGTCTACTAATTCTTGGAGTAACCGCTGAGAATTTACAATCGTCCTGGATTTAGCGAGTTGACACAATTTATTTTGCAAGGCGAGCCAACCATGGATAGAGCTATTTTGCCCTTTTTTTTGTATACGGCGCGCGGTCAAGTTTGATGAATTCTGATGGTCCTCCAAATTCACCAAACTTGACCGCGCGTCGTACAGCTCGCGTTGTAAACCAGCCAAAGCCACATCATCGCCTTGTAAGCATTTCTCTAGATCAGAGTATTGAAAACCAAGCTCAGCTACGTGATTTTCCTCCACGAGCGTCCTCGTAAGCCATGTACGCAAGTCCTCTGGAACTCCCATAGTTGGAAACATTTCAACGAGAGGAATTAATTCGCTGTTTTGGGACCATGAACGAAGGATCGTTGGGTAATCTTTTTGAATTGTGTGGAGATGAGGATTGCGATCTGTCTCATATCTTTCTTGCTTGTAGGTACCCTGGAGAACAGAAGAAATGTGCGCCCCTAAAGACTCTAGCAATTGCGGATTGCCCAAGCTCATGAAATCTGCTGCGTAAAGCATCATCGCATCTGGTTGTCGATACGCCGAAAACACTTCTATGAACTGTTGCATATCGAATTCTTCAGAAAAGGGGACCACAGACTTGAAGGCTTGTTGAGCCAATAGAGAAAACTCAGGCAAAGTCTCGTTTTGCAAAAGAGCCGTTTGCTGGCATTCTAGAACAATGCAAAGCGAGGTGATTTGCTGCATAAATTGGCGCGGATCTGCGCATACAGCTTGGATCACTGCTGTCTTTTGTTGCCGGTTCAACGGTTCATTCATAGATAGAAGATGCAATGTCTTCCAAAGCATGCAAAAAGATTTTGTATCTTTTAACTGCCGGGCGGCTCCTTGCATAGATGTTAAAAGAACTGACCTCTCTGCAGGATCTTCAAGGAGTAAATGCATCAAGGCGGTTTTCATAAGCTTGGCTTTTGGCACTCTGTCAGAAAGGGTGATCTGCGAGAAAGCCCCTTCGTTGCGAGCACTGTCCACCACGGCATGGATGAGCGATGATCGAAGAAAGGGGGCCTCGAGATCGAAAATGGCTTGAAAAAATCCTTGCTGACTCACCCAAGAAAACTGCTCTTTTGTCAAAGCAAGTCTCCAGTAATCCACAGCCCCAAGCGCTGTCGTGAGAGCCAATTCTTCGTGGTGATGGTAATCACCATCTGCCAGAGCACGAGACATTTTTTGCGCAAAACCTGTCAGCGCTTGCGAGACCTCATCCGGAGTCGTCGCTGCCCAATCGGAAGGATTGTTCGAGCCATATGATTCTCTCTGTGTGACTAACGACTCTAAACAAGGTCGCATATCTTTTGGCAACTGGGAGATGACAGAAAAATCCTTACGCACTGCGAGTAAAGCGATCTCTTTTCTCTTCTCCCCAGAAAGTTGAAAGCTATCCAGCAACCCCACCACTGAAGGTTCATTTGTACAACAAATCTTCGCCATCTCGAACTGCTGCTCTTCAGATAAACAAAAGGTTGCTAAACGGTCTCGGATAAAGGAAGGGATCTGCCAAGATTGCTGAGGAATTGCCAGTTTCGCGGCTTCCAAGCGTTGAGTGGGTGTAGATCTATGGGCATAACTGTTGTCTGTCGATTGTCTGAGATGGAAAACAACTGGGGACGAAGCCGCTAAACTTGAAGCTACAACTTTCGCTTTCTCTGCCATTTCGAGGGTGGGCTGTGAGTTCTCCGAATTTTTCGAGATACCCCCTTCCAATCCATCAATAATACTTAAATTAAAATCGCAAGACATTATAATATTACCAAGTTATTTGGCAATTATTTTACTATAATTAAGTAAAATTATCAATAGATATTACAACAGAATAGATAAAATCATTATTACAATTCAAGTCACTGATTATTATGACGTTGCAGAAGAGCAAATGTATCCCAATCCACCCAAGAACAACCTAGCGAAATGCCAGGCTTCACGCTTCCGTGATAATCAGATCCCCCAGTCACAATCCATTTCCGTTGCTTTGCCATATCAATCCATGGCTGTTCTTGAAAGGGATGGACATTCCCATAATATCCCTCTAACCCATCTAAAGGAAGTCGTAAGAGGGTTCGTACCAAGGATCCTTTAGGAAGAAAATGGGGATGGGCTAAGACCGCCTTTCCCTGAGCGAGGTGGATCTGTTCGATCACTTCGGTGGGCGTGAATTTAATGCCAGGAGCATAACAGGACGCTCCATCTTTCAGGTATCGATCGAAGGCCTCTTTCCAGGAATTCACATACCCTTTTTGGACCATCAAGTGGGCAATATGGGGACGACCCACCGTTTTAAACGCGAGGTTTTCCAGCTCTTCTAATTCGATAACGAATCCCTTTCCCCGCAATTTTTGCAAAATGTCTGCATTCCTCTCTCTTCGACGTTGCACCATTAGAACTAAAAAATCGCGCAAAGAAGAAGATTGCAGATCAATGCCGTATCCTAAAATATGCACCGACGACTTTTCCAATTCAGAAGATAATTCAATACCTGGCAGCAAACGAATATTGAGCTCGACAGCCAGAGCCATGAGCTCGGGCGTATACGCATCGATTGTGTCGTGATCGGTGATTGAAAGCCCCTGCAACCCCAAAGACGCGGCTTTTCGAAGAACCTCTTCTGGAGTATCTGTGCCATCAGAGCAAATCGTATGACAATGAAGGTCCGCGCGAAAATCGGCCGAGGGAATTGAAAACCTCGCTTCGCGCGCAAAATTTGATGATTTTTTCGTTGGTTTGATTTTTTGCAAAGTGACATATCCTTTTGGCCATAGGCACTTTGCAAAAAATCAAACCAACGAAAAAAGCACAAATTTTCCGCCGAATGGAGGTTTGCAATGCCCTCTACCATATTTTTATTTCCGGTTCGAGTTGAATGCCTGTCTTATAGAAAACTTCCGTCTGAATCTTCTCGATCAAAGCAAGCACATCGACAGCTTTTGCATGCCCAGCGTTAACAATGAAATTGGCATGAATGGGCGACACAATAGCGTCGCCTACTGAGAATCCTTTCAGTCCACATTTATCGATCAAAGCACCCGCTGCAATTTCTCGGGAAGGATTGCGAAAAATGCATCCGACGCTCTTGTCTTTGAGCGGTTGCGATTTGATGCGAGCCTCTATGATTTTGAGCTGGAGAGAACGCGCGTCAGGGCTTGGTCGAAGAACAAACTTTGCAGATAAGATGCACCCACCCATCGACTGAAACAAGGATTTTCGATACCCAAATGTGAGCTCTGAACTCTGAAACCAGCGCAACTCCCCGGTCGCAAAAAGATATTCCACACGCTCTAAACAATCTGCTGTTTCATAGCCATTAGCACCAGCATTCATCCAGAGTGCGCCACCCACCGTTGCGGGAATTCCCGAGGCAAATTCGAGTCCCGCAAGACCTGCTTTCGCACTTTGGATGCCGAGATACGAAAAACTAGCTCCCGCACCAACGATTATTTCACAGCCATCGATCGCACAATGATCGATCTTATTTAGAAGCACTAACCCATTGTAAGGAGAATCGCTAAATAGACTATTGGACCCTTTGCCCACAACTCTCGTTTCCAGGCCTTGCGCATGGGCCCAGGCAAATGCCTCTCGAGCCTCTTCGGAGGAACGAATTTCGAGAAAATAGCGGATCGGCCCACCAATTCCAAACGTGGAAAATTCAGACAGGCTGCGGTTGGTTTGTGGAGTTAGAGGCATAAATCTCATCGAGTATCGCGTTTACAAAATGGGCGCTTTCCGGCGTTCCGAATTTGCGGCATAAACGAATGGCTTCTGCCAGAGCTACCTTCGGCGGTATCCCCGGTTCATACATAAGTTCGTAAATACCCAATCTGAGGATTGTAAGCTCTACTTTTGAAATGCGATCGAACGAGTATTCCGTAGAAGATTTTTGAATTCGGCCATCAATTTCCACCAAACACGCCATAATCCCCTGAACTTTCAGATCTGCCTCAGCCACATAATGGCGAGCCACCTTTAAGGCGTCCATGATGAATGGAATAGCCTCTGGGACGCTTTCCGTAAAGTCTTTACTATAAAGGAGTTGAAAAACAATCTCCCGAAATTTTTGCGGTGGCAAGGCCATTTGTAGATCTCCTGAGCTGGAAAGCATAGCACAGCCAGATCTTCTTCGCTATACCGCAAAAATTAATCCATTTCCTAAAAATTTGATTATCGCGTAAATTGAGGAATTCTGCAAGGAACCTATGCTTGGAATCTTCTTAGATACAGAAACCAATGGACTGAATTCCCAAATCCACAAAATTCTAGAAATTGCTTACAAAATCGTCGATCTTTCAACTGGCGTAGTGTTAGAAGAATTTCATTCGGTTGTAGCACAACCCATCGAAATGTGGGAAAAAAGCGACCCCAATAGCCTCAAAGTGAATGGCTTTTCTTGGGAAGAGGTCGTGAAGGGCAGGCCTTCCGAAATAATTGCCCAGATCATCGTCGATGCATTTGTTAGATTAGACATACGCCGAAAAAAAGCGGTGTTTATTTGTCAAAATCCTTCGTTTGATCGAGTCTTTTTTTCTCAACTCATCGATCCAGATACGCAAGAGCTCCTAAGTTGGCCCTATCATTGGCTAGATCTGGCTTCCATGTATTGGGCTGTGACGATGGAGAGAGCGAAACAACAATTAGGTCCGTTGCCATGGGAGACTGGATTTTCCAAAGATCTGATTGCGAAACACTACAAGCAACCGCCTGAAGCAACTCCCCACCGCGCCATGAATGGCGTAGCCCACCTACTGCTCTGTTATCATGCAGTAGTGGGATTTCCTAATAGCTAAATTTATCGAGCTTGACCTTGCCTCGGAAAACTCGATACACCCAGCATCCGTAGGCTAAGACAAGCGGTATGCCTATCGCCACAATGGTGAGCAAAATTCCAAGGGTTTTAGGACTCGAGGAAGAATTGTATATCGTTAGGCTATTTTCTGCCGGATCAAGTGTGGACGCAACAATCGTAGGAAACGTTCCAAAGGCGTAGAGAGATACTAAGAGCCCAATGCTTAGGCAGGAAAAAATAAAGGCCCATCCGTCATATCCTTTTTTAATTTGCCGCGGAATATTAAAAATCGCGAGAACGGCCAAGACTGGAATCACCGAAAAAATGGGATAGGTTCTGAAAAACAAAGTCATTTGCGGAAGAGCATAAATCGTATAAACACTCACGGCCAAATAACAAACGATAAAGCTCACAATCGAAGGGATAATCCATTTGCGGATAGCCAAATGAGCCTCCCCTTCCGTTTTCATAACGAGATAAATGGCTCCATGCATCGCGCAAAGCGCCACAGCTGTAATGCCAACCAAAATAGAATATGGCCGGAAAAAGTCCCGGTAAGTTCCTACAAAATCATGCGACTTATCCAACGGAATTCCTTGGATGAGATTACCTAGAATGAGTCCTAATATAAAGGCCACGAGAATGGAGGCAATGCTGAAAACGATGTCCCAGGATTGTCGCCAGGCATATGATTCAGCTTTGCTTCGAAATTCTATGGCAGCAGCTCGGAAAATCAATCCTGCGATGAGGCCCATGATCAGGGAATAAAAACCGGATAACACAGTCGCGTAACACTCGGGAAATCCCGCAAAAAGCCCACCAATGACAACGACGATCCACACTTCGTTCCCATCCCAGACTGGCCCTATGGCATTGAGATGAATCCTTCGTTGATGGTCTGTCCGCGCGAAGAGGTGAAGAGCTCCCACACCAAGATCAAACCCATCAAGGGCAATGTAGAAGAGAATAGCCACCGCAATAACGAGATAAAACAGAATGGCAAGAATCATAAAATAGGCCTACTTTTTCAAGATGTTCGTATATATTTTATCGCCAAAGACTCCTTCTTCCGGCCCGTGCTTAATTTTCCGGTCCAATAGAAAAAGGAATAGCGAAAACAAAAGGATATAAATGGCGACAAACATTGTAATGGACCCTATGACTTGAGCCTTGTTAATCGAGGCGGATACGCCATGAGCGGTTCGGAGAACTTTCCAAACAATCCAGGGTTGCCGCCCCACTTCTGCCGCAATCCAACCCGATTGCTGAGCAATATGTGGCAAAACTACAGAAAAAACCATCGTCCACAAAAGCCACCGTTTTTTTTCGAGGGTATTTTTCCACCAAGACCAAAGTCCTAAAGCGGAGATCAAAAACATCATTCCCCACATGGCAATCATCAAATGATACGTTTGAAATGACAGTTGGATGTTAGGCCACTCATCGCGCGGAATTTGATCGAGTCCCGTCACTGGCGTTTTGAGATCGCTGTGCGTTAGAAAGCTCAAAGCCCCAGGAATGCTGAGTGAATGCACAGTTTCATTGGGTACATCTACCCAACCGATGAGATTCAATGGCGTATATTCTTGCGTTGTAAAAGTCCCTTCAAACGCGGCCAATTTGGCAGGTTGATACTTCGCAACGATTTTCGCACTGCGATCCCCGGAAAAAAGCTGGAGTACGCAAAAGAAAAAAGCGCCGAGAATTCCGATATGCATCATGGAACGAGCAAGTTCCATGTGCCTTTTCTTGAGAAGGTAGTAAGCTCCTACACTGATCACCATGAATGCGCCGGTTAGCCAACAACCATTGAGCGTATGCAATAAACGGTCCATGGAGGATGGGTTAAAAATCATCTCCCAAAAATTGGTTATGACAGCTCGCGGGCCCGAAGGGGTCTCTTCTATTCTGTAGCCCGTTGGCGTTTGCATCCAAGAGTTGGCCACAATGATCCATACCGCACTGAAATGGGAGCCTAGAGCAACACAAATAGTGGCAAAATAATGCATTTTAGGACTCACCCGATCCCAGCCAAACAAAAGAACGCCCAAAAAACCAGCTTCTAAGAAAAAAGCAAAAATACCTTCTGCCGCTAGCGCGCTGCCAAATACATCTCCCACAAAGCGAGAATATTTCGACCAATTCGTCCCGAAGGCAAAGGCTTGCACAAGCCCTGTCGCCACGCCAATGGCAAAGGTCAACGCAAAAATCTTGATCCAGAAATTCGTAATCTCTTTGTATTTAATATCTTTGGTTTTCATGTACAGCCCTTCTGTGATCACCAGAAAAAGGCCTAAACCAATGCTAATTGGTGGATAGAGGTAATGAAAACAAATGTTGAGCGCAAACTGAATGCGAGAGAGAAAGAGAACGTCCATGAGTTATTCCTAACGAGTTGGAGAACAGAATTGTTGAAAAATTTTTTTTAGTCAATAAAGGGAATTGCATAACTCGCTTCGCGAGCAAAATTTGATGATTTTTTCGTTGGTTCGATTTTTTGCAAAGTGACATATACCCCTTCCACCTGAAAGTCACCAACGAAAATCGAATTAAAAGCTCTCTCAAATCGAATAAAAAATCGGGGTCAATATTGAATTTAATATTAACCCCGATTTTTTCTTCGATTTCAGAGGCTTTGAATCGATTTGCGTTTAGGTGCCTTTCAGGTGGAACGGGTATATCCTCTTGGCCATAGGCACTTTGCAAAAAATCGAAGCCAACGGAAAAAGCGCAAATTTGGCTCCGAATGGAGTTTTGCAATTCCCTCAATATATTCGCAGGGACACGGGCGCGTACCAGGGCGATTTAGACTTGTGAGTTACAATTTGTGTATTTGCACAGATCGAAAAAATCTGATAAGCTCCAAGAAATAGCAAGTGCTCATAAACTTGAGGCACAGAATCCCTCATTTGCTCATGAATCGAGGTGTTTACCTCAAGTTTATGAGTACTTGCAAGAAATACATCATGGATATAATTCATATAATCACACCTTTTATCGAAGTGTTGATCATCGCCATCATGATCAACTACATTCTCTCGTTCATTTGGAATACAAAGTCCATGGATCTGCTCCTCGGATTTTTTGCATTCCTGCTGATCTTAGCGATTTCGAGCTGGCTCAACTTGCCCGTGTTACGCAAAATTTTGATTCTCGTTGGCAATGTACTGGCCTTTGCCGTGATTGTGATTTTCCAACCCGAATTGCGCATGGCCCTTTCTAAGCTTAGCTTAAAAAATCGGAAGTCCCGAGAATTCACCGAATTCGACAGATTCCTCGATCAATTCGCCTCTTCTGTGTATCGCATGTCAGACAAGAGAATCGGCGCTCTGATCGCCTTAGAAAACGAGGATTCGCTCGAAGAATATGCGCAAAAAGCCGTGCAAGTAAGGGGCGAATTTTCCCCCGAACTTTTAGAGACGATTTTTTCGCCGGCAACTCCCCTCCACGATGGCGCCGTCATTTTGCGCGATCGCACGATCCTAGCCGCCGCGGTGATTTTACCTCTTGGAGAAGACCCTTCTCAGCTGGCAAAATCGATGGGAACGAGACATCGAGCAGGGTTGGGCTTGAGCCACATGACCGATGCGTTGGTCGTAGTCGTGTCTGAAGAAACCGGGAAAGTCTCTATCGCGCGCGAGGGCATTATGACAAGAGGCGTAAAAATCGATCGCTTCAAGGGGATCATCAGAAGTCTTTTCAATCCCCCGACCCATACAAAACCTCCCAGCAGATTTAAATTTCTGGAGTGGCTAAAAAGATGAGGGAATTGCAATATACCCAACGTGATTCACAACTTGGTCGCCAGGACGCGTCAAAGCCCCGGGAATCGTCGATCGCAAATCGGTCAATATTTCTAATATTAACCGATTTACGATCGGCGATTCGCGGGAGCTTTCACGCATCCTGGCGGCCAAGTTTTGAGTCACGTTGGGTATATTGCAATTCCCTCAAGATAATTATTAAATCGAACTGATAAAATGAAATCTATTCTAATCATGTTATTCGTCCAAAATTGGCAACGTAAGTTAATTTCTCTGATTCTAGCTATCGTGATTTGGCTTATGATCAACCATTCGATCACCATAACGAAAATCGAAACTCCATGAAAGTGGAGAAAGTGGTCTTGTTAAAATCCGGTGTCAAAAATGCTGGAGGGCTCGAAAAAACAGCCTCCCGCATTGCGGCCGGATTTCAAGAATATGGCGCAAATGTTTCGATCTTAACAACGACGACTCGTCGCAATCCACCATTCGGTCGAACATCGAATAGCATTGCGCTGCACGCTCTAAAAACTCCTGCCTGGCCTTCCTTTATTCGGATTCAGCAATTCGATAAACAAGTGCAACGATGGTTACAAGACAACCCGGCAGACATTGTCTTTGGCATGGATCGCAATAAACATCAGACCCACATTCGAGCCGGCAATGGCGTACACGCTGCCTATTTAAAGAGCCGGATTGCCACGGAAGGACGCTTTAAATACAACGTTTGTTTATTCAATCCGTTGCACCGAAAAATTCTTCAGATTGAAAAAGAAGCGTTCGAAAATCCCAAGCTGAAGAAAATTTTCACGAACTCCCACATGGTCAAACGGGAGATTCTAGAGCACTACGCTGTAAATTCCGCTAAAATTTCCGTCATTCACAATGGCGTAGAATGGGAAGAGATGCGTGAAGATTTTACTTCGTGGCCTGAACAAAAACGAGCATTTTGCCAATTGTTCAACCTAGATCCCGATCATTTGCATCTTTTATTCATTGGCAACGGCTACCTACGGAAAGGCTTAACCCCGCTCCTCACTGCCCTCAGTAGACTCCAACGAAAAGATGTCCATCTCTCGATCGTAGGGAAAGATCGGCATCAAGACCGTTATGAAGCGCTAGCGAATATGTTAGGGCTTAGATCGCAAGTTCGTTTTTTTGGAAGCCAAACAAACGTTCGCCCCTTTTATCAAATCGCCGATGTCTTAGCGATCCCCTCTTTCTATGACCCCTTTGCCAATGTAACCGTGGAAGCGCTCGCCATGGGGCTTTTCATCCTCTCTTCAAAAACCAATGGGGGCTCAGAAATCCTGACGCCACAAACCGGTGCAATCATCGATGAACTGCATTCGATCGAGTCAGTGGTTGCCTCGCTAGAACAAGCTCTTTTGCATCGAAAAACGAAAGAAAGTGCAATGATTCAGCGCAGCGCCATAGAGCATCTCGATTATGGCAAGCAAATAAAACAACTGATCGAGTCGTGCCTTGCGTGAACGTAGCTTTTATTGGCTCATTCGCCTCTCTACATTTCCCCTCCGCTGGATGCCTTACTCGTGGATTCGAAGTCTGGGAAGATTCCTAGGCAGGGTTGGTTTTCATTGTCTACCAAACTATCGAAAAAGAGCCTTGAGCAATCTTGCATTGGCCTCCAGCCTTCAATTAGAGGGCAACCAAATCCTCGAAATCGCCAAACAATCGTTCGAAAATCTCGCCATCAACTGTCTCGAATTCCCTCGCCTTGAGGTGGAGTCAAATCTTGCGTCGGTGATTCATTGTGAAAACCCAGAGATTGCTGATGCTCTGTATGCCAAAGGCCATGGAATCATCTTTTTTTGTGCCCACCAAGCCAATTGGGAAGTTTTGTTTCTCGACGGAACCTCTCGCATGAAAGGGGTTGCCATCGGCAAGTCGATCAAAAATAAGCGCCTATATCAGTGGATTGTTTCGATCCGAGAAAGAAACGGCGGAAAAATCATCGCTCCGCACAATGCCGTTCGCGAGGGCTTTCGCGCGTTAAAAAAAGGGATTTTTCTGGGCATCGTCGGCGATCAAGGCATGCCGAGTAGCGGCTATTCTTATCCGTTCCTCGGAAGACTTGGCTGGACTTCCACCGCACCCGCTCTGTTGGCTTATCGAGCGAACAGTCCCGTCATTTTTGCCGAAACAAAACGAACTCCCACTGGCTACATAATCCGATATGCAGATCCTATTTGGCCCGATCTTGGCAAACCAATGGAAGAAGAAATCGTACGGATTATGGACGAAGCGCTCGGCCTCTTAGAAAAAAGCATTCAGAAGGCTCCCGGAGAATGGCTGTGGCAACACAATCGCTGGAAGCAACAAACGCCCCACAAGATCTCGAAGCGTTTTCGGCACGATTGCCTGTGTGTTGTGATGCCTGCAGACGTTACAGAATTCGGACACATTGCAAAACACCTCCCGACGCTGAAAGAAATTTACCCCACCGAATTCATTTCTCTTTTGATTCCGGCACAGTTGCGAGGAATAGCTATCCCTCTTGAAACAGCGGAGAGATTGTATTACCAGGAATTGAAAGACACGTTATTGAACGACTATCGCTTCAAACTCGTATTGAATTTTACGAGCTTCGACAAAATACGCGCTCATTATCGGAAACTCAGCGCCTTTGAAGTGCTAAATCTTGCGGAATTAAGAGATCTCGCAACACCTCACCTACTGCCTGATGAGCAAGAAAATCTCTCCGCAATCCTCAAACGGGCGCTTTGCCGTCCCAAGGTAAGGTCTCATGCCAGCTAACCGTTTTTTTTATCCCGATCAACTGACCATAGGCACCACGATTACCCTCAAAGATGCTGAACATCATCACATGCGGGTGATGCGGCTCGAAGTGGGAGAAGAAGTCGAAATCATCAATGGCATGGGAGCGCTAGGCCTCGCCAAAGTGACCGCGATGCAAAAAGATTCTACACAATTGTCCCTCAAAGAAGTGCAGCAGAATCCTCCGTTAAAGCAACAAATCATCCTCGTTATTCCCTTAATGCGATCCAATAAATTGGAATGGATCGTCGAAAAAGGAACGGAACTTGGGGCTAACGCTTTTCATTTCTACGCAGCCGACTTTTCAGAAAAAATGCAATTATCCACTAACCAACTCGAACGTCTTCACAACCTGTGTTTATCTGCCCTCAAACAATCGGGAAGTCTTTTTATCCCGAGCCTTGAGCTACTCCCCTCTCTCCAACGAGCGCTTATTGAAGACAGTACCTATTACTTTGGCGACACAAGAGAATCGAGCAAGAGTATTTTAGATGTACAGTGTGGGAAAAGAACGGCACTGATTACCGGCCCGGAGCGAGGTTTTTCGCCAGCGGAAAATGAACTATTGGGGAAAAAAGCGCAAGGTGTAACGCTCAGCAAAAACATATTACGAGCCGAAACTGCGCCTTTAGTCGGGCTAAGTGTGTTGGGTTTAAAAATTACATCATAGAGGGAATTGCAAAACTCCAGAGGGAATTGCAAAACTCGCTTCGCGAGCAAAATTTGATGATTTTTTCGTTGGTTTGATTTTTTGCAAAGTGACATATCCTCTTGGCCATAGGCACTTTGCAAAAAGTCGAATCCAACGGAAAAAGCGCAAATTTGGCTCCGAATGGAGTTTTGCAATTGCCTCTAGAGAAAGTGTGTAGATTTTTTTCACCACAGAGACACAGAGAACACAGAGGGGGGCACAGAGAAGAAGTTTCTCTGTGCTCCACTCTGTGTCTCTGTGGTGAAAAAAAATCTACACATTTTCTCTATGTACAACTTTTAATCACACACCCAAAGTTATACCCAACGTGTCTCAAAACTTACCTTAAAAATCCTTACCGAACTCCACCACGCCTTGATGCGACTGATAGCGCGACCCAAACTCCCCCTGGTATCTAACATCGAGGTAACAGCTGTTTTGGCTGCCGAAAATAAATAGCATCGAAAATTCCGTAACGCCTAAATTTTGCGCGGATGTAAGCGTACCTACGGTAAATGAGCCGGGAGAGCCAACCAAAAATGCCGTGAGAACCCCTGTATGGAACGCCTTCTGATACGCATAAGAAGCCTTCTCTGTAAAGACAATATGCCCCCAACCAAAAGTAGCCATCTCATGCATGCGAAGGCCTGATTCAGCCCGCACAAACGAGGAAAATCGTCCTTTCTGCGCCATGTTGAACGGCTCGGCTCCGCGCTCTGTAAATCCCCGTTCCCAGTTAGCAACCCAATCGGCCATGATAAACGGTTCGAACCCAAACCAATCCACGGAAGGACACCATCCATATCTGTCATAACCCATTTCGAAATGAGGAGCGAGCTGCCACCCATGCGTATCTACTGTAGCAGTCCTCCCAAAACCCGGAAAAGAGATCGTGCGTTCATTATCCACGTGGTAGTAACCACCCCAGAGTCCCAAATCAAAGTACCATTTTGAAGCATGCAACGTACTGTTAATAGCTAACAGTCCTTGATTGACGTTTGCATGACCTACGTTATTTTCTTCATCGATATGCGTGTAGGCATAAGAAGCGCCAATCCCCACGGAATGCTCACCGACGTTATTAAAATCCAATCCCGCTACAACACCGCCTAGGCTCGCACTAAAAGCCGGCGTTTGATGTTGTGATTTTTCATGGGCATACTCCCCAAAAGGAGCTAACCAGGCAGTATACAATTCCGATGTTCGACATGAGGATTTTTTATGCATCTTGTTGGAAGAACTGACAAGCAGTTCGTCCCTAGGAATCTCAGCAGCTACTGCCAACTGCTTGGAACCTGGCTGCCTCTGAAGCCGTTTTATGCGGCTATGATCTGCCATCACTTGACTCGATGCCAGATACCCATTTTGCGAAGCAAACGTGGCTATTGCGTTTCGCGTGGGAGTTACTGAGATCAAAGCGGAAGCTAGCTCAGAATCTGTGAGCTGCGCCAGCAGCTGGATTGTCGTCGTAGGCGCATTCGCATTGAGATACTCTGCGAGCCTAAGGCTGTTGCTCCTCAGGCCAAAGAGGCGTAGCGTGGGCTCTGGAGGCGGAGTGGGAGGATTAATCACAGGCACAGTCAAGAGAGTGAGCAAAATAGAATCATTGGCATAGCTAAGTTCTCCTAGGAAATCAGACGGCATAATCAAGGATGGGGTGCCCACCAATCCTGTGCTGATCAATAACGTATACTGACTACCTACTGTATACGCCCCTGACTCAGGAAAAATCTGGATCGTAGCATTTGTCACATCAACGGTTGACGTAGAAGAAATTTGGCTATTCACGCCAGCTGTTGGAGCAATTTCGATATTCAGGATACCAGGCAAGGTTAAGGGGGCGCTAAAGTACAAAGTACCGATTGAATTACCGGGTGATAGAGTTCCGAATATGGTCGTCGGGGCATTGATCGTTCCAGTCCCCTTAAGAATGGCACCTAGACTAACCGTAACTTGACTAGTAACATCCGATCCTCCTGCATATAGAGTTCCATTGAGGAGAGCAAGAGTTCCTGCAGTAACAGTTGTTGGCCCAATATAGCTATTTGCGCCACTGAACGTCACTGTCCCTAGGCCTGTCACTTGGAGATTTGCGCCTAAGCCGATTCCTGCTATCCAACTTGAACCTGTTGGAATGGATTGTGTACTATCGTCGATGA
>Ga0207018_1051_pt1 | contig 21443 bp, 22 predicted proteins | sample Alteio_BWMinCont_52_FD_153476 | JGI IMG/M metagenome (GOLD analysis project Ga0207018, IMG submission 153476) | Enriched cells from forest soil in Barre Woods Harvard Forest LTER site, Petersham, Massachusetts, United States -... | ecosystem: Environmental > Terrestrial > Soil > Temperate forest >...
GATGGAGAACATGGCGCGTATTTTTGCCGAATCTTATGTACATCCATTGGTTCTAAAAATTCAAACAATTCAAACAGCACTTTCAAAAATTCAAGCACATTGGATACAGTTAAATAGTTTTCTCGACGCTCCAGAAACTGCTTCACGCGCGACGCTATACGGCGCGCGGCCAAGTTTGGTGAATTCTGGAGGGCCTCAGAGTGGCTCAGATTCGATGAATCATGACGAGAGCCATATTGCATCAATATGGCCGAGGAATGATTCATCGAAGATGGGCTGCTCTGATGGTCCTCCAACTTCATCAAACTTGGCCGCGCGCCGTATATCTATTCTCATCCAAGAGATGCGCGAAGAGAGAAATAAGCTTCATCAGCAACTAAATGCACTCAACAAGACGTCCATACAACTCGATCGAACAATTCAGACAATAAACCTAAAAGCACTTCAAATAGGCCCTGCGTTTCTAGACAATCCTGCCCAATTTATCATGGGCACTCCTCTGGTAGTACTACATCAAACCGCCCTTATCGCTCCAAGCATCGAAAACGCCGTGGAACAAATGGAAGCCATGAAACAAGAACGAAGTGTCGCTGAAGGGGCGCAACACTTCTATCGGCTTCTCCTCCGCTCGATGCGAGCTCTTCGAAATATGGAACAGGGAATGGCTAATTATTTAGAAAAAACAGTCCTCCCGCGTCTCCCTAAGGGAGTAGAGGAGCCAAAAGTTTGACTCCCCCCTGTTAATTTTTTACTTCTGTCTGTGAAATTCCCCACCATCGTATCTCGACACAATCCGGTCTATGATATCTGACGTAGAAATCCCTTTCGTGTAGGGAACCGTACGGAAAATGCCCAATTTTAACGCGACGCCATATTGATCTTCTAAGAGATCCTTGTTGAAATCATCGCCGTGAACTACGAAGTCAATCTTGTGTTCCTGAACCATCTCTTCCGTCAGGCGCAGCGGCGGAGCTACAATGACCTCATCCACCCACGAACAGGCTTCAATCGCTTGAACTCTCTCATCCAATGTCAGAACCGGCGTCCTTTTATACTCTTCGACCACTTCATCTGCCAGAACGCCTACAATCAAGTAATCCCCAAAAGATTTGGCTTTCTTGAAGAATGCAATATGGCCTGCATGGAATAAATCGCCAACAATGTCCACATACACCCGAGCCGATGTTTTTTCCGGAACTTCTTCCGCAAAGAGCGTCCCAACAAAACACAACAAAACCGTCATACCTTTTCTCATATGCACTCCTTTTTTTTACTCACAGTCTATTGACAGCAAAGATTTTATGGAATATATTTTTGTATTTTACGAGGTCACATGAAAATTGCAAAAATCATCACAATGATTGCATTACATTGTTCCGTAAATGCAATTACAGAAACAAATAATACTGGTTGGCATGAACAAAAGGTCTTTTTCCAAGAAAACGGATATCTATGGATTAAAGATTTTTTCTCCCCTGAGCAAGTTCGTCTTTTGCAAAACTGGGCTGATGAAATTCATCGAGAATCTGAAGCTACGTTGCAATTGCCCGAAGAAATGGGCAACTGCCTCTCTGGAACGCTGATCATTGTTCCAGAGGCCAAACACCCTGAGCAGGCATGCAGAGCCGAAGATTTGTGCACGATTTACCCCGAACTCTATCATTTTGTGCGAGGAACAATCACTGCTTACATCGCCTACATACTCGACGAGCCTTACGTCTTATTTAAAGATAAGATCAATTTTAAATGGCCTGGCGGAGGAGCGTTCCTTCCTCACCAAGATTTCCCTGCGTATGAAAACTTTGGTCCCCGAGAACATGTTACGGCGATGGTATGCGTCGATCCTGCGACCAAGGAAAATGGGTGTTTGCAAGTCGCAAAAAATTGGAATAAAGGAAATACAGTGCTTCCCTATGTTACAGGGGGGCCAAGCCATGGCTCCATCGACCCAAAGTGCAGCGACGAGATTTCCTGGCTTCCTCTTGAAACATCGACAGGCGATCTCATCCTGATAAATTCGTACATACCTCATTATTCCGAAGTGAATAACAGCCAAAAACCTCGCCGTGCCATGTTTTTCACGCACAATCGGCTAAAAGAAGGAGACTATCGAGGTGCTTATTATCACGCAAAACGACACGACCCTCACAACCCGGTCTTCCATTTTGCGACTCCCACAAAAGCTAGAGACAAATGAGGGAATTGCAAAACTCGCTTCGCGAGCAAAATTTGATGATTTTTTCGTTGGTTCGATTTTTTGCAAAGTGACATATCCTCTTGGCCATAGGCACGTTGCAAAAAGTCGAATCCAATGGAAAAATCATCAAATTTTGCTCGCGAAGCGAGTTTTGCAATTCCCTCTATTGAATTTAATATTAACCCCGATTTTTTCTTCGATTGTAGAGAGCTTTCAATTCGGTCCTTTTGGGTGCGCTTCAACCGGAACGGGTATACATATCCGGAGTACCCTATGACGGCATCTACTGGAAACTATCCTACTGCGCAAATTTATCCCCATTTCCGTTCGCTATGTTTTAATAACTTCCCCACTGAACAAGTCCCTTACCAACAAAAATATTCCCACCAACAACCCCCTCTCCTCCGCGTTCAAATCATTAATGCCTCAACGCAAATGCCAATAACTGTGTATATCACAGAAACCGCTTTGCGACACATTGGGCTTTCTATCACAGTTTTAAAGGCTTTACAAGAAACGCCTGAAAAAATACCTAGACTCTTTCAAGATACATCGAGCATTCGAGGCCGTTTAGAAAGAGCCGTTCCCCTTGTAGCAGATCACATCAACCCGCAACATCTAAACAATTTTCGACAAACCATCTGCTTAGCAGCCCGACTCATCACCGCACGAATACACTATAAAATATTTCATGCTCGAGGCGTCCAAGGAACTCCGGGAATGTATTTTTGTCCACCCTGGGACAACCCGCATATATTTATTAACTTGCCAAAATCTGAGAAACTTGGATCAGGCAAATTCGGATGCGTAAGAAAAGTTTATTTACTCGACCAAGAAAGGCTGGTCGCAAAAAAAGTCGCCAAAGACGCGTCGTCGGAACTAGCCGTCTTAAATCTTCACTATGAAATAATAGCGCTAGAAAAACTAACCAATAAACGAGGCATAATTTCTTCTATTTGTGAAGGCGAATTCAATGGAAAATTCGCGATATTCTTGCCCATCTATCAATCCAATTTACGGGACCACGACAAGAAGGGACTTTCTATTACTAGCGAGGATCTACTATCTATTGGCTCTCAATTATGTGAAGGGCTCTTTGAATTTTCCAAGATTGGCATTCATGGGGATATTTCTTTTTTAAATATTCTTCTAAGAAAAAAAGACTCTGGACAACTTGAAGCCGTCTTCTCCGATTTTGGCACTTTTCGAGAATATGGCGAAGAAGATCACGGATTGTGTAGAGTTGACGCTATGCCTCCAGAGTTTTTTACAACCGAGAAAGTATCCCCTAAACAAGATGTTTGGGCCTTAGGACAGATCTTATGGCAACTACTTTTGAACCAAAACAACCCTAAAGAGCAGCTCCCAGTTTGGGGCATGAACCAAGAGGAGCGGAAAATTTGGGCTTCGAAGCTTAAACCAGGTTGGGTTTTACAATATCCCGCGCCTCGCAAAACACGGCAATTCCTAACTAATTTGCTAAACGATATGCTCGATCCTCGTCCTGAAAATAGGCCGACAGCGCAACAGGTCCATGAACGTTACTCCGAAGGATTTGCTGCCTACAAACCTCCTTCTGAAATGAAGCAATAGACAGCAGGGCACAGTTGCACAATGTACCCTCTTTCGCGTATACTCACTGATCTATGCTACAAACAAAAGCTCTATACAATATTTTACGCCTAACCGCTAAAGACGATCCTTCGATTGAAGCAGAGCCCTGGGCTCTTGAAAATTTGCGGGAAGTTCCCCTCGAAGCCCTGTGGAAAAAACTCGCGCGCCTCAAAGTTCCTCTCGATGCGGCACACCTCAAACAATTTGCTGAAGAATGCGATTCCCCAGAAATGCTCACGGATCTTCTACTCGACGAAACGCAATCCGATGTTTATGATCAGCTGTATTTGGTCCTTTTCGAGCTGTGGAGAAGATTTTTTCCGGAAAAAGCCTCTCTTTCGATCTTTTGCGACGAGCTTGATTTTCAAATAGATCTTTACGACAACGAAAAATTGCAAAGCGACGAACCTATCCAAGATGGCCTCGCCAATTTAATCGAAATCTTAGAAGAGCATGTAGATCAAGGCATATCCCACCAAGAAGCCTTCACTTCAATCTCTGAATATTTTGCGAATGACTTAGTCTCCTTTATTTACGATTACATCACAGATTTGCTAGACCAAGACAATACGCTCTATGCTTCAGAGCTGTTGGAAGAATTTGCGCCATATATGCCAGATCCTCTTCGTTTTGATTGCCTAGAAGCCAGTCTATTTAGCCTCACTGACGTCGTACAAGCCAACCATTTGATCAAATCCTTGTTGGATAAACCTCTCGAACCCGATCTTTTGTTCGATTTACTTCGTCTTCTGGCCGCCGTTGGCGAGCACGATCTATTCCTCACAGCCATCAAAAAAATACTCCCTTGCGTAAAAGAAGAGGAAGATATTGAAGAACTGATGGACTTAACCGTGGAATACTACCGCAGATTAGATCTCGATGAACAGGAACAAGCGATTTTGCGAATCAAAGAAAAAACCCCGCTCAACCTGGAAGAATTTAAAAAATTGGTGTTCTCTAATGAGGGAATTGCATAACTCGCTTCGCGAGCAAAATTTGATGATTTTTTCGTTGGTTCGACTTTTTGCAAAGTGACATATCCTATTGGCCATAGGCACTTTGCAAAAAGTCGAACCCAACGGAAAAATCATCAAATTTGGCTCCGAATGGAGTTGTGCAATTCCCTCTAATAACTAACGAGCACGCATGCACTGGAATCGTCTCTTTCTTTTGATACTATTGGCTCCAACTCTCATCTTCGCCACATTTGACCAAGAAGACTGTCGAAAAGTCATGCTGAAAACAGAAGATGAGTGGGCTCGCCATTATGACTATATCCAACAATTCATCGATCTTAAACCTCATGAGCAAGAAGAAGGGGTGAGTCTTCTTCGCCAAGCCATTGCTTGTTGTGAAAAAGCGATCGCTTTATGCGATAAAGTTCTCGATAAAATTGCAAAAAAACCAAAGTCAGAAAGAAAAGATCCTTGGTGGGTCCATGCAAAAAAAATGCGCGAAGCCCGTAAAATCCAATTTACAGAAGAAATCGCTGCCTTACAAACTGCGATTCACAACACTCTGCAACAGTGGCGGATGGCAAAAGCACAACAATTTTATGATGAGTGCGAACGAAAAACGTTGCGCGCCAACGCTCGAGCAAGCCAACTACCTGCTCCTTCCCAGCACAATATCGACCTTGTATTATCGATGGTAGAAGATGTGATTCGTCTCTATGAAGAGGCGATAGCAAGTGCCAAAAATGCTCTTGCAGCTCTTCTATCCTGTCCGGCACCTGACGAACAATCAAAAAACAATCTTACGCAAGGCATCGAAAACCTCCAATCCACCATAAGTACCCACCAAGAACTTACCACGCAATTACGCGCCCAATTCAAGGAAGAATAGACCATGTGCGGTTTCACAGGTTGGGTCGATCCACAGCCCGCCTCACAAAGCATTTTACAGCGAATGACCTCTGCGCTCTCTCACCGGGGCCCTGATGCAGAAGGGATGTTTTACCAGACGCCCATCGCGCTAGGACATCGCCGTCTTGCAATCATTGATCTAGCAGCTAGTCTCCAGCCCATGCGCCTCGGCGCAAATGCCTTAGCGTACAACGGGGAAATCTACAATTTCCACGAATTGAAAAAAGAACTAGAACTCCTAGGACATAAATTTCTAACAAATGGCGATACAGAAGTCGTTTTGCATGCCTTGATCGAATGGAAAGAATCAGCTCTATCTCGTTTGCAAGGAATGTTTGCCTTGGCCTTCTGGGATGGAGAGACTCTCCTTCTCGCCCGCGACCATCTTGGCGTCAAACCTCTCTACATAAGCCAAATAGCAGATAAAATCTTTTTCGCCTCCGAAATCAAAGCGCTCCTGGAACATCCCGCCATCTCGCGAGAAATCAATTGCAACGCCATCGGCCTTTACCTAGAGTGTCAGTACATTCCTGCACCCCTTTCCATTTTTCAGCAAATCCAAAAACTCCCCCCCGCTCACTATTTGAAATTCACAAACGGCGTTGCGGAACAAAAGAAGTACTGGACACCTTCTTATCTCCCCAAATTCGAATTCGATGAGGAAGAGGCCATTGATCAACTAACCGCTCATCTACGGAGATCGGTCCAATCGATGCTCATAGCAGATGTCCCCATCGGAGTTTTCCTCAGCGGCGGCATCGATTCGTCGCTCATTGCAGCCCTAACCCAAGAAGTGAGCGGCAAAAAAGCGATGCTTTTTTCCATTGATTTGGGAGAAGAACAATTCGCTGCCCGCATGGCCTCACATCTAGGATCTACCTACTATCCTCTTTCGATTACTCCGCAAGACATGATTGACGCGCTAGACGACATGTTCGATGAACCACTCGGCGATCAAGCTGCGCTCCCTACATTACTTCTCGCAAAACTCACACGGCAACACGTCAAAGTTGTGCTCACCGGAGAAGGCGCCGATGAGATCTTCGGCGGCTACAGCAATTACGGAAAACGATTAAAAGAAGCCCCCATTTGTGCAAGATATGGGAAATTCCCTCTCCCCTTTCTCTACCCTTTCATGCCCATGAAGCTCCGAAAAAGCCGAATTTTTAAAGCCATGAGCCGCCCCGTTTCGCGCCGTTACACATCGGTCGCTAGCCTATTCGACCGCGAAATGCACCGATCAATCCTCAAATTTCGAACAGACACCAGCCTCGAAGATCTCGCAGAGCTTCATTTTCTAGCCTGTGATTCGAACGAGTATTTAGATAAGATGCTCCACATTGATCAGAATCTTTGGCTGGCAGATGATCTCCTCGCCAAAGTAGATCGTGCGACCATGACCCATTCCCTAGAAGCCCGAGTGCCTTACCTCGACCATCACTTGGTGGAATTTAGCGCCAGACTCCCCGCGCATTTCAAAATCAGAGGTGCTGATCGAAAATACCTCTTACGGCGCGTGGCAGAAAAAGGATTTCTCCCTCCGGAAATCGTCACCCGCGCAAAACATGGATTTGTGCTGCCCCTGCATACATGGATGGAAGGCGCCTTAAAACCGCTCATCAACGACGCATTGGCCACACTTTCGGCCCGCAATCTATTCCAACCCCGTTTTCTGACAAAAAGCCACCACGCCACAAGACTCTTCGCCCTCTTTTCACTCGAGCTATGGTTTCGGAAATATGCGCCTAATTTTAAACTCACCTTACGCAAATTGTAGCCCGCTGGGCATGAGCCTATCCTTAATCTCTTAACAAGATCTACATGATGGAGTTTTTATATGTATATAAGGGCGTTTTAACCTCAAAAAGGGACAGGATTTGCATGATCGCAAGCGGCATGATGGGCAAAATGATGATGATCAATAGAATACATCATCTTGCCCATCATGCCGCTTGCGATCATGCAAATCCTGTCCCCTCGTTTAACCAGACCAAGCTGTATTATGCAGATCTTGTTAAGAGATTAGAGATAGGCTCATGCGTCAAAGCCCCGGGGTTGCACGATCGCAAGTGGGTCCATATTGAATAATATGGACCTACTTACGATCGTGCAACCGCGGAGCTTTCACGCGTGCCCAGCGGGCTACAATTTGCGTAAGGTGAGTTAAATTATGATCCGAGGATGAAAGCGGAGATAATCGCACGACGTAAGCTCATATTGGATCCCTCTCGCCTTTCCAAATAAGCTATAGTCCGCCTTGATATTGTGGAGATGTCCAAATACGCAAATATGGATTCCGTGCTTTTCCAAAATGGCCGAAGCGCGCGAAGGCTCAAGACCTGCTCCCAAGGGAGGGTAATGAGTCATCGCAATCCGAATTTTCGCCTCTGGCCGAAGATTGGCAAGACTCAGCTCGAGCCGCTGCAGTTCTCGTTCGAAAATTTGGTTACCTAAATCCTTCTGAATTTTCACATCGGGATCTTTATTTTCCCGAGGATTTTCTCGATAATCGACAAATGCACCAAAGGAATACTCGGGCGTATCCCAAAGTCTTGCGCCCCCAATTGTGGCATCTTTCCAATGAAAAGCGTTATTTTGCACAAGATGGATAGAAGGGGGCAGTACTTTGACGATCTTGTTCAAAGAACCCCACCAGTAATCGTGGTTTCCCTTCAACATCACTTTCGTACCGGGCAGTTCGTGAATCCACTGCAAATCAGGCACAGCATCTTCTAATTTCAAGGCCCACGAAATATCGCCAGGAATTAAAACAAGGTCATCTGATCCAATCACCGCGCGCCAATTCTCAGCAATTTTTTCGGCATGACCTGCCCATGCAGGACCGAAATAATCCATGCTCTTATTTTTTACGCCAAAACTTAAATGCAGATCTGCAATCGCCCAAATTCTCATTCTAACTTATCCTCGACTTTGTACATTTTTGCGGTCGATTTCCGCAATCTGTGGATCCATATTCACTTGCGAATCGCGAAAAGGGCTTTTCAAGCCTCCCTTCTCGATTCGCAAGTGAATCTGAATCAACATATTACGAAACTCGATCGCAAAAATGTACAAAGTCGAGTTATCATCTTTCACTTTAGAGAATAAATCCATCTGGGATCTTAGCCCCTGCCGTAACGATAATAATCCCTTCTCTGATAAAAACGCCCTCTCCATCATACGTTGACAATTTTTGGGCATTGATCAGCTGAACGTTATTGCCAATCTGCACATGTTCATCGATGATTGCTTTTTCTATAATACAATTTCTCCCAATCCAAAAATCCACGGCAAGCGGCCGGCCCTCATGCAGCGGCGGCATGTATAAATGATTCCCCATCATGACAGTATCTCGAATAATTGTCCCCTCTCGAATATGAGACCTAAGCCCAATGACACTATGGGAAATTTCGGCGGCCTCAATGATGCTGCCCTCACAAATGATCGAATGGGAGATTTTGGTCGAATGGATTTTAGGGCCCGGCAAAAACGTGGGCTGGGTATAGATCGGATTGCGTTCATCATACGTATCCAGTCCCTTATGCGCGTGGGTCAGGATCAGATTTGCCTCGTAATAGGAAGAAATGGTTCCAATATCTTCCCAATAGCCATGATACACATAAGCATACGTTTTCCAATTCCGCACGGCTGTATCGATCAAATGGAAGCCGAAATCAGCACGCTGATCTTGCTGCAAAAGAGCCACTAACGCATCTCTCCGAAAGACATAAATCCCCATCGAACCAAGATAACTAGGCAGATCCACTTCGGGCAGTTTTTGCTCCTCATAAAACCCCCGATCCAAAGCAAAATGCCGCAAAACTTCTTCTTGGCTAGGTTTTTCGACAAATTCACGCACCTTCCCCGAAGGCTCGATCTTTAAAAGACCCATCCTCTTTGCTTCAGTCTCGCGAACAGGAATCGCCACAATCGTCAAGTCAGCGACTGCTTTTTGTGCAAAGGCCACCATTTCTTGGAAGTTGATATTGTAGAGTTGATCGCCAGACAGGATCAAAAAATAATCAGCGGTTGACTTCAGAATCGTCGGCAAACTTTTCCGAACCGCATCAGCCGTGCCAAGAAACCATTGCTTGACTCCTTGTCCATCTTCTTGCGGCGTAAGCATATCGATACACCCTGGATTGAACTGATCGAATTGGTAGGTTTGGCTCAGGTGGTGTTGCAATTCATCGGAAAGATACTGGGCGATGACAAAAATTTGCCTAAAATTCGAATTGATCGAATTGGAGATAGGGATATCGATTAAACGATAGCGTCCTCCATAAGAGACAGCAGGCTTAGAGTGATGGGAAGTAAGAGGTTGTAATCGAGATCCTTGTCCTCCGGCTAAAATAACGGTGGCTACTTGGACTGGCTGTTTCGGCATGACTTCCCTTAGAGAGGGTGATATATATCACCCTCTTAAGCCGCACCATAGGAAAGGCCCAATTATTAGGCAAGAGCCGGAACTCAAACTAGAGCAATTGAATGCCCCGTGCCTGCAAGTGACCGCGAGCTGCCTGATCAATGCTTGGCATATAATATACTGATAATTTCGGAAGGTTAGGATGTGAGTCCAGTTGTGCTAAGCCAGCTTTCGTAATCTTGGGCTGCCTACCATCCTGCCTACCGCCCATAGTAAATGATTCCAACGACTCGACACCTGAGATACTACCCATTGATGCATCCGTAAGAGAAAGACACCCGAGTAAGTCCAAATTTTTCAACGGAATAGTGCATAGAACTCCTATACCTGTATCGGTAATCCCGTTACAATCCAAGATTTGGAATCTCTGCAAAGACCGAATCTCCGCAATATGTCGCAATCCCGCATCGGTGATGCTAGATTTTTCCTCCGGAGCTCCTCCCAAATACAAATCCCTTAGGGGGAGAGTCTTTAAAGATGCTAATCCAGCGTCTGTAATATTCTTATGATTGCTAAGCGTCAAAACTTTTAGCTGTGGAACCAATGCGGCAATTTTGGCAAACCCCGCATCAGAAATCTGTGTTTGTCCCCCGAGATGCAATGTTTCTAGATTTGGACAATGAGAGAGAATTATTCCCAACCTTTCATCAGTTACCCAACGCATAATATACTGAGCAGGCGAGGCAGCGCGAGGAAGGTACGCTCCAATTTCATCCAAATTAAGATGATGAATACAAGCCATTAGCGTTTCGGAAATACCAGCCCTTTCACAATTTTGGAATTGCTTTAAAGTCATAGGATTTTTAACAGAGTGGTTCTTTATCAACTCAATTAGGCTTTGACGCTCAAGCTCCGACGTTGAGGCCCCTGTCTGTGTCGCACTGGCTTCTTGTTCGGGCGATGCTTTCGTTTCTAACGTCCCCGCTCTCGAATCGTATTCACCAAATTTGGCTCTTAGTGTTGCTATAACCATTTGTTTACCTCCCAAAATTTATTTGGCCCTAAATTCTAAGGATCCAACACAATTTTGTCTACAAAAAATTCAGTCCCTCCCTACCCACAAAATTCACCCTGGAACACCGCAGCAATGATTAGTCCTTTGAGGCAATTGCAAAACTCCATTCGGAGCCAAATTTGTGCTTTTTCCGTTGGATTCGATTTTTTGCAAAGTGCCTATGGCCAAGAGGATATGTCACTTTGCAAAAAATCGAACCAACGAAAAAATCATCAAATTTTGCTCGCGAAGCGAGTTTTGCAATTCCCTCCTTTATATGATACAATGTTTGACATTGGCCACACCCCAATGTGACACGTCATCAAAGAATCTGAGAGTATTCATTTCGCGCCCTGTTGGGGCAAGGGACATCAAGGCACCCTCAGTCGGCCTGTAAGAATCGACTTTGGCATGTATGATGTTATTAGGAATGCTGATTAGCGACGATTACAGCGCATTTCCGGCAGCCAAAAACAGATCCTCGAGTTCTCAGAAGATGATTCTTGTGATGACAATATCTTCGGATCTTACAGGCAAAATTCCTGTACGCGAATCGTTAGCTTTACTGTTCGGATAGCGTATCTGGTTGTCTTCTATGGTCGACGTTATGATTCGGGTTCCACGTAAGAAAAAAGAGCCGTTAATCAAATTTTTTTGTCTAATTTCTGCGCCCTCCGGGCGCAGAAATTAGACAAAACACCAGGTAAGAGAATGACACCCGGAGCAGTCCAATGTTATCAATGGTTTAGCGCGCAGAGCGTGCACCCCTGAATCGGTAATGTTGTGACATTTCTTGATTTGGAACATCTGCAAAGAAGGAATCTCTGCAATATACCTCAATCCCACATCGGTGATCTGAGATGCTGTAGCTTCTCCCAAACACAAACACTCTAGGGGGAGCTCCTTTAAAGATGCTAATCCAGCGTCTGTAATATTCTTATGATTGCTAAGCGTCAAAACTTTTAACGATGGAACCAATTCGGCAATTATGGCAAACCACGCATTAGAAATCAGCCTTTGGCCACCGAGACACAATGTTTCTAGTTGTGGAACATAGGAGAGAATTTTTGTTAATTCTTCATCAGTTACCCATCCCATCAAATGGGGGGCGAGAAAGCCATCGCGAGAAAGAACCGCATCTCCAATTTCATCCAGATTAAGATGCTGAATGTTACGCATTAGATCTTTGGGAATACCAGCATTCACCCAACTGCGAAATTGCTTTAAAGTCAAAGGATTTTTAAGAGAATTCTTAGCTATTGACTCAATTATACTAGCATGCTCAACCTCCGAGGTGGATATCCCTGCCTGTGCCGCATCGGCTGCTTGTTCGGGCGGTACTTTCGTTTCTAAGGTCTTACCCATCTGATAGTTTCTACCATCAAATGAGGGTACTAGTGTTGCTATAACCATTTGCTTGCCTCAAAAAATTTATTCAGCCTCATATTCTAAAGATCCAACGCAATTTTGTCTACAAAAAATTCACCCCAAACCAAATGCATATCAGGGCAAGTAAGTATATACCCGTTCCGGTTGAATCGCACCCTAAAGGACTACATTCAAAGCCTCTGAAATCAAACAAAAAATCTGGGTCAATATTGAATTAATATGAACCCAGATTTTTTGTTTGATTTGAGAGAGCTTTCAATGCAGTCTTTTAGGGTGCGATTCAACCGGAATGGGTATATTCGGATCGCTTGAATCACAGCCTCTTCAGTATCCTCACCTCGATTAAGTTGGTTTGTCATGTCCGTGGGGATGTCGATCATCTCGAGAAGGCAGGCTCAAATCAGGATTCCTTTTTAAGGCTTGGAAATTGCATGGTCTTCTTGATCGCTCGTTGGAATGTGGGACATAGTGCACTCATGATAAATAGGTTAAATTTGATTCCTGCCACAACATCGGCGATCAAGAGCCATCTATCATACCAAGTTAACTTTTCCCTATGTACAACTTTTAATCACACCCCTCATCTCTCAAAAAAATTGACTTAAAGTCATTTGTTAAAATAAAATCTTTCCTAACCAATCAACTTTCGGAGGTCCTATATGAAATATATTTCACTATTCTTGGCTACAATTTATTCCCTTTCAGGCGGATACTGTTTTGAAGGATCAAAAATCGACTCGTGTAACAAAACCTATGTGCAACCAGAACAAATTTCATTCTCGGACGGTGGCATATTTGTTTTGTTGGGGAATGCATGGCTGGCTACAGAATCTGTCCACGCAGATGCATCTGGCATGTATGTAACTAATATTGTGGATAGCAAATTTTTTGGCTGGAAATGCCCCAAGTGCGGATATGAAAACTCCTCATTGGTAAATATGTGCGCAAAATGCGGCCATAGATAGAATGCGGCTAAATAAATTTCACGCGATACTTTCTTGTGTACTTTTGCCACTTGCGTTGTCGTTTGGGATTGACTTTGCGAAATCTTTCCATAAATCGGTCGATGTCGCGAAAATATTGCGTACTCTCCCCAAGGAAGATCAAGAATCACTAGAGTGGTGGTTCCGTCATTTTTGGGAGAGTTCTTACGTTATATTTGGGAATAAGCCCATGGCTTTTCACGGTGTCAACAGAGTTGAACCCTACAACTCCCAAATTTTGCAAGTTTATGGTTTCATGGACTCCATTTGCAAGTTGCATCTGGAAAATTTTGCACAAATTAAAGGGATAGAAGCATGGGAAAAACATAAGCATTTATTCCCATCTTCCCGTTTTATTATCTTAGCAAATTACAGCCCAAATGATGTAACAATTTTTTTTATTAACAAACATGCTTTTCTAACACAAATAGAAGAAAACATTGATTATTTCAGAAAAGTCCTCGGGAGCAATACTACCCCACAACAAGTGTTAAATGATTGTTTGAAATCCAACGATCTTTACAAAGATGTACTCAAAAATCACGATGGATTAATCGGAATATTATTAGGGTTCGGGCGTCATAATGCTACATTATTTTCCAGAAGAAATCAGATTGAATATGCAAATGAACCTAAAGAATTTTCGCTAACTAAAAAACCTCTAATTCCCTCAGATGGGTTTTCTACAATCGATGAAGAACTTAATGACATTCATTCAAGACTCGAAAGCTTTAACGACATTGAAGCGAACGACTTTAATCATCTCGCATTGTTATTACCTGGATTTGTAGCAGACCACACCTCTCCAGAAACAAAAAAACTAAAAACAGAATACACTGAACAATACAAAAAAATATTAAAAAACCACAAAAACAAAGATTTTTTAGAAATTACGTTAAAGCAATTCTGCAGTCCCTAACGACCTTTAGCCTTCAGAACTTCCACTTCAAAAGTGAGGAGTACATTTGGGTAGAGACTAGGCAATACCTTTGCTCCATATGCGAGGTCAGGATGAATATACAAGATTCGTTTTTCACCCTCTTTCATACCAAGCAACCCAGCTTTCAATCCGTCGATTGTTTCATCTAAGCCGATCGGTTCTTCTAGATTTGGAGGCCCAATCTCGACTCCATCAAGTAGTTTGACAGTACAACGTATTAATGGAGAGGAATGTTTTTTAACTTCAGCCCCCTTTCCAGGTGAAACCACTTTATACTGAACTTTTCCCTCTTCAAGACAGACAACTCCCTCTTTTTTCGCATTGAAGGCGAGAAACTCTTCTGCCTGCTTAAGATTTACTTTGCTAAGAAGTTTGAACTTTTTGTCTTGTTCAGAATGAATGGCATCAATGCATTCTTTTTCCGTTATGAGCCCTTCTTTTCCCGCTGCCGCAGCTTGTATGCCCTCAATGATCTTTCCTATGTCGAAAGGCACATTAAGTAAGCTAAAATTTCTATGTATAATATGCCCAAATGCCTCAGAAACATGTGCCATATTTGGCTCAGCTGGCACCTCTCCAAACAGACAAGACCCAACGATCGGGAGGATTAACGACAAATTTCTTATTTTCATAACACCTCACACAGGAACAAATAAATCGGCATTGTAACTTGAGCGAACGAACGGACCGCAATACATGTGACGAACGCCACATTTCAATCCATATTCTTCATAGCGCTTGAATTGCTCGGGCGGGATAAATTCTTGCACCCGAAGTTTTTTCATACTCGCCTGGAGATATTGTCCGATCGTGATAATATCGCAGCCAGCCTCTGCTAAATCTCGAATCGTAGATTCCACTTCTTCTGCTGTTTCGCCAAGGCCAATCATGATTCCTGACTTTACAAAGTGCGTCTGCCCACTCTCTTTTGCATGACGCAAAACCTTCAAGGTTCGATCATACTCAGCTTTATGTCGTATCCGAGGACTCAATCTGCGAACTGTCTCGATGTTGTGATTGAAAATCTCTGGCTTTGCCTGCAAAGCAAGATCCAACGCCTGCAAATCTCCCGAGAAATCAGAGGTCAGAACTTCCACTGTAACTCCCGGATTTTCCAAACGAATTGCACGAATAATGGCAGCGATATGAGACGCGCCAAAATCGGGCAAATCATCTCTTGCAACCATCGTCACAACCGCATGTTTCAATCCCAACTCTTTGACAGAAAGAGCAATCCGTTCTGGCTCATCAGCCTCTGGAGCTTTCGGCGTTTTGCTAAAATCGATGTCGCAAAACCCACAGTTTCTCGTGCACTCTTTCCCCAGTGCTAAAAAAGTCGCAGTTTTTTTCGTATAGCATTCAAAACGGTTGGGACATTTCGCTTCTTCACAGACGGTATTGAGACGAAATTTTTCCACAATTTGTTCTGTGCGAAAAACGTCTCCGCCGCCAGGAAGTTTCCGATGCAGCCAGGAGGGAAATCTGCCGGACGTTCCCCCTTCGGGATTGGCAGGAAGAATATTGAGTTTATTTTTTTCGTTCATCGTTTTATTTTTGGTGGCAAGTGAATCGGCTGGTCCAACGCGATAGCTGCGGCCTCATGCCAACTTTCCGCCATCGTTGGATGCGCGTGAATCGTCTCTAAAACAGACTCTAACGTGAGTTCGTTTTGGATCGCAAGAGCCATTTCTGCAATTAAGTTCGAAGCTTCGTGCCCTATCACGATGGCGCCTAAAATTTGCCCTGTCTTTTGATCCGCGATAATCTGCGAAAACCCTTCAGCATCTAAACTCGCTTGCGCTTTTCCCAGCGCTTGAAACGGAAAATTGCCAACAACTGGTTGATACCCCAACTCTTTTGCTCGCTCCATCGTGAGCCCCACGGTCGCAATTTCAGGCGAAGTAAAGACAACAGCAGGGACTGCCTCATAATGAATCACCGACGGATGTCCGCACGCATTTTCTGCCGCCACAATGCCTTGGTGCGAAGCAACGTGAGCAAGCATCCATTTGCCCGTTACATCGCCAATCGCGTAAAGGCCTGAAACGTCTGTTTCCATGCGCTCATTGGTCGCCAAGAAACCTCGTTCCGTTACGGCTAAGCCCGCCTTTTCTAAACGGAGTCCTTGCGTATAGATCGATCTGCCTACAGCAACCAACGCCTTCTCCGCATCAATCGTCTCACCTCCGTCTAACGTGACTCGAACACCGCTTTGATAATGCACAATCGTCTGCACTTTGGTCTGCGTCCGAATCACAACCCCTCTCTGAGAGATCGCTTTAGTCATAAACTGCGCAACCGTCGGCCCCTGCGCCATCAAAATGGTCGGCAGCGCTTCAAGAATGGTGACCTTCGTGCCTAGTTCTGCAAATAGCGAAGCAAACTCGCATCCAATGTAGCCACCGCCTACAATCACCAGGCTTTTTGGAATCTCTGTCAACTCAAGGATCGAGGTCGAATTCAGAATGCGCTCGTGATCGCACGGGAATGCAGCGATATCGAGAGGCATCGAGCCTGTCGCGATGATGATTTTTTCCGAGGCAATATACAGATTGTCCTGTCCTAAAACTTTTAGCTCGCGAGGAGATTCAAAGTGCGCAACACCTCGAAACACGGATATTTTATTGCTCTTCATGAGCCCATCGAGTCCCATCCGCATCTTGCGAATGACTTGATCTTTTCGCGCTTTCATTTGATCGTAATGAAGGGCGATCGGCCCCGTTGTAATGCCATACTCTGAAGCTCTCTTAATTTGATGCAGCACATTCGCATTCGCAATCAAGGTCTTGGTTGGAATACATCCAACATTTAGGCATGTCCCGCCAAGCTCCCCCTTTTCAATGAGCGCAACCGACCGTCCTAACTGCGCCGCTCGAATAGCCGCCACATAACCGCCGGGACCCGCCCCAATCACCACTACATCAAAAGTTTTTCTTTCAGACATGTCTCAATTCCTTATGCTCACTACACAAGAAGGATAAAAGTTTCCCTACTTCTATACAACTTAGGAAAAAAAGACTCAATTAGGTAACATGAGGAGGATGAAACCAAAAAAGCGCCAAAAGCTCTGTCACCACTGTGAAGGAGAGGTAGATCTCGACGTAATTGTATGTCCCTATTGCGCTGCTGATCTCCGAGAAGAAAGGCCAGAACAGCCTCGATTTAGAGCCCCCGTATCGATGGCAAAAAACCCCACAGAACAATCACTTTACCCCCCAGCGTACGCAGAACCTTCACCACAACCAATTGTCGATGAAGAGGTTGCCGAACATTCCATCCTACCCGAGCAAATGATTAAAGAACCCACACCTCTCCTTTCTTCTATCAGTAGCGTGCTTTTATTTGCTCTAGGGGCGCAGTTGCTCTTTCTTGGACTCGCTTTCCTTCTTTTGTCCGATCGAGGCATTCTCCTACTTCAATTCAATGCCAATTGGTGGCCTCTTTGTCTGCTTCTCGCTATCCCTCTCTTAATCTATGGATACCGCTCTTCCAAAAATCTATAACTTCGAGGGAATTGCAAAACTCCATCTCCCTCTAGCCCAACCGCTTACGGTCTGACGAAGCTTGGATTTTGAGTTGTTTTCGATACTTTGCGATCGTTCTTCTCGCCACCTTAAAACCTGCTTTCTCCAGTTCATGCGATAACACTTCATCAGTCAAGGGCATCGAAGGCTCTTCTTGTGCGATCAAGCGATGCAGCACTTCTTTAGCAGATCCATTGCAAGGAGGCGATATAAGCAACCGGATGGGAATAATGCCTCTCGGACTTTCGATAGTTTTATTGGCGATCGCCCGAAAAATCGTAGATTCATGAACAGCAAATTCTCTTGCAAGCTCTTTTGGCGACAATCGAATTGGAGCTTCACTCCCCTCAAAGAAAGCGCCTTGTTTCCGAGCCAAATATTTTCCAACCGAAACGAGCAAATCTTTTCTTCGCTGCATAGAGCGAATCAACCACTTAGCTGTAGCCAAAAACCCCCGCATTGTTTGTTTATGCTCAGGGATTGAAAAAAGATTTTTATACTCTTCATTCATTCGAAATTTTGGCAAAGCATCCTCTATGAGCGATACAGACCAAGCTCCTTCGACTTGTTCAAAACGGAGATCAGGATAAACCAAACGGATTGATTCTATCTTTCCAGTTTCTCCAGGACGGGTCTTAAGGGAGGCGATTTGCCGGATAGCTTCTTGTAATTGCAGAGAGGAAACGTGAAATTTTGTCTTAATCACTGCATACCTTCCAGCCAAAAAATCATCAAAGGTCTGCTGGATCATCCGAAATGCGAGAGTTTTTTGTTTCCCCCATCGCTCGAGCTGCAGAAGAAAAGCCTCCTGTAGATTGGCCGCAAAAATCCCCGGAGGATCAAACGTTTTTACGGTGTGGAGAATGGCTTCAATTTTATCCTCAGACAGTTGCAAATTCACCGCAAGCTCTTGCGTCGATAGAGTCAAAAACCCCCTTTCATCGAGCCCTTCTAAAAGCACTTCCCCGATCTTTCTATGATCCCCAAAAGCTTCCCGCATTTGCGCAGAAAGCTTTTCATACAAGGATTCAGGGGCAGAAAGATTGAGCGCAGCCACGGGTTCCAAGCGAGAACTTGAGGAAAGCTCCAACAGAGGATTTTTCTCCACTTCCTCAAAAATCAAGGCAGCCAGCTCTATTTGAGGAAGTTGTAATATCTCCAAGGACCGATGCAACATCTGCGTCAGAACGTGTTTGGCTGCAAGCTGCGGCTGTAGTCTCATGACTCCCCCCTACTCTCGCCATAACAGACTTGCTTAATCGAAGCTAGTACCTAGAGGGAATTGCAAAACTCGCTTCGCGAGCAAAATTTGATGATTTTTTCGTTGGTTCGATTTTTTGCAAAGTGACATATCCTCTTGGCCATAGGCACTTTGCAAAAAATCGAAGCCAACGGAAAAAGCACAAATTTGGCTCCGAATGGAGTTTTGCAATTGCCTCAATATTGACCCCGATTTTTTATTCGATTGTAGAGGCTTTTAATCGATTTGCGTTTGGGTGCCTTTCAGGTGGAAGGGGTATAGTTATTTCCCATTTAAATGATCGTTATGTCCTTGAAGCGTCGACAGTATTCCATGTATTTCTGGACTGTATTGATAATGCTGTAGCGCCACATGCTGTTCACTCACCAGCCTTGCTTGTTGTTGTATTTGCGTTTTTTGTTGCCGAAGCTGCGTATGTAGAGATGTTAGCACTGCAGACATTGTCTGGATTTTGTTTGCTTGGGTCCCGTTTGCACGCGTAAGAGCGTCTATGTGTCCTTGAAGAGCCAGAGATTCTGTATTTAGCTTCTCATTTGCCTGATGTAATTCTATATTTTGGTGTGTTAACTCTGTATTCGCTTGCGTGAGAGTTTTGTTTTGTTCGCCTAACTCCTTCCACCTCTCCACGAGAACGCCGTTTGTTTTTTGTTGAGCACCATTTTGCTGACAAAGCCTCTGATTTTCCAAATCCAACGCACACCCTTGAGCATATAATTTCTCATTCGCTTGACTAACACTCGCGATCGTCTCGAATAAACCGCTTGCTTGTGTCACTTGGCTTTTCTGCACCTCGTCAAATCTTGCCTCCAAATCAGCTATGCGTTGTAACGCCTGTGCATACAAATCGCTCGGCTCCTCATCACTTAGCAATGATTGTGAATAAGTACGTGATAGCCCAATTGGCTGCGTCCAACTCATATTTTTCTCCTCTATATTTAAAAAAACCTAATTCCAACCGATGAAGTATAATTAAAGAAAGAGTAACTGACCACAAAAAATAACGGGATCTTCAACTGGACTTTGACCATTTGTCGGGGCCGCTTTCTCGCCTACTTGCTCCCATGCGCATTGAATTTCTTTTAGGTGGCATTTCAAGCCTACCCTAAAGAAATTCAATGCCCCTGGGAGCAAGTATCTCGAGAAATCGGCTCCCTCAAATGGCCAAAGCCCAGTTCAAGAGCCTATCCTTCATTCCTTAACAAATGAGATTTGCGATGATCTTGAGCAGATTTTTGCGATTTGTGACAAGGGCCATATTGCATCAATATGGCCGAGGAGCAAATCGCAAAAAAATGCCAAAAGCGCGCAAAGATCATTGTTAAGGAATGAAGGATAGGCTCAAAGAGAGTTGAATCACCTCTCAAGACGTGCTACTATTTTAGTATCAAAAAATGAGTAACGCATGAGACCTACAGCAGGAGTATTTGCACACAATGGATTGGGAGACGGGATAAACATGCTCGTGCTTTCCAATAATTTGCATCTCAATGGCTATGAAGTCATGACGTATCAAAACGCCATTTCTTCCATGAAAAATTGGTTCCCCCATCTACCCGTCCAACCCTATCCTCCAATTGAAGAACTCCCTAAGATTCTTCGCGAATACGACTGGTATTTTGTCGTATGGAATGATGCGAGCGACTTCATCAAACAATTAATCCAAGAAGGGAAACGTCGTTTTCCAGAACGGATAAAGGTCTTGTATCTCTACCCGTCAAGGCACATTGTCAACGAGCCGTATTATTCCGATTGCCTCACAGACCCGACTGTTTCAGTGGCTCACAACATGCGCATTGTCTGTGAAAAAGTGCTCCACTTACCAAAGAGCACAAAAAATGCGGGCTTTATTGCTCCCACCAGGCTCACCCATAAAAAACACCCCAAGCGCATCGTTATCCATCCCACAAGCGGCAGACCAGCCAGAAATTGGCCCAAGGAAAAATATGTAAAGCTCGCTTTACATTTGCAAGCCGAAGGATTCGAGCCGGTTTTTGTACCTGGGCCACAAGACATTCTGCAATGGAATGATGTAGCAAAGGAGGGACTTGCCACCACAGAATTTGCAAATCTCGATGATTTATCAACCTTCATCTATGAATCGGGCTATCTAATTGGAAATGATTCGGGACTTGGACACCTGGCCTCTGCGTTAGGGATTCCTACGATGACTTTTTGTCGAAGAAAAGCTCTCGCCAAATTGTGGGCGCCAAGCTTTACCCCTGGAATCGTTATAACGCCTAGCTCTCTCAT
>Ga0207018_1052_pt1 | contig 21068 bp, 22 predicted proteins | sample Alteio_BWMinCont_52_FD_153476 | JGI IMG/M metagenome (GOLD analysis project Ga0207018, IMG submission 153476) | Enriched cells from forest soil in Barre Woods Harvard Forest LTER site, Petersham, Massachusetts, United States -... | ecosystem: Environmental > Terrestrial > Soil > Temperate forest >...
CTTATGATTGAAAATATTGTTTTAAAAGCAGCATCGGAAATACATGCGAACGTACAAACGATGGCAAGTATGCAAGTACAAAGAACGCCGAGTCAGGAGGCGAACGTAGCTAGATCCAGCCGTTCTTCTCTACGTCAATTTAAGGCTGTACTAGAGCCTTCGAAATCTATCCAAGACACGCTCGAGTATTTGGGCTTAGAAAAACAAGCGGACAGCGATTGGGCTGATGGATTTCAGCTTAACGAGGACGACTGGAATTATCAATACAGAAAATGGAGCTTTTTTAAAAGCATCGCAGATCGATACGCAGAAGCTTCCTCCAAAGCTATCGAGTTATCACAGCTACACGATGCTATACGTATCATGGAAAAGCACGCCCTGGTCTATGCAGAAAAATTAGATATGCTCCCCTCTGCATTTGAGTTGCTACTCAATGCCCGAACGCTTTGTCAGCAAATAGGCGATTTGGAGAAGGCTCAATTACTTCTTCAGAAACTGCATGCGTTGACGGATCAAGAAATTGCTTCTTGCCGAACCGAGCACTCTACATCATCAGATTGGGAAGCAACGGATCTGATCTTACCACTTTTGCGCAAGGCAGAGCTGTGGGAAGTTACAGGTTTTCCATTGGATGCAAAACCGCTTTATGAAGAAGCTGGGCACTTATTACTCCTTCTCGATGAAGAAGGCACCGCATTTAATCAATTGAGCCCAGCTTTGGTAGCAGGCTTGTGTTTTGAAAAAAGCGATAAGACTCAAGATCTGGCTCGTTGCAGCTATGAAAAAGTATTCGAGATGGAGAAACAAGTTCGAGCTCTTTATGAAGAGGAAATAGCTGGTCTTTCAAAGAACGAAAAGATGGAAAAAGAGCTATACAAACTCATTTATTTCTCTCCCGTTTGCTTGAATGTCTATTTAGCCAGCTTGAAATGTGGAAGAACAGATCTTTTCGCAGACATGATGAAATGTCAGGTTCAACAATATATCTCCTTTCTACAATTCCTACCCGATGACTGGAAAGAAGACCAACAATTTCAGGCTTGCGCCGAATACATGAAAGCTTTGATCAAGGCAGGCGAAACCGTATTAGGACCCGATGCTGGCGCGCTGTCAGAAATCAAAATAGCGATGGAGCAAGTAATCGATTTTGAACCAGAAGAGCAAATAAGACTGTGGGGACAACAAGCTGAAAATTCGCTACTTGCCATCTGGACAGCTCCTGTTGAGACTTCTGCAAAAGAAATGGTCGAACGTTTGAATTATCGACAACGTTTTTTGGGTCCGTAAAACGCTCAAAAAAAATGTTCGTTGGCAAATTTCGTGTAGCGTTTTGCGTCATAGTAGTAAAGCATTGCAGGTCGTTGCCTTCCCCCTTCCGTTTTTTTTCCGGAAGCGCAAATAAAATCCATCTTTTGAACCTTCTTACGAAAATTTCTCTTATCAATAGATGTGCCAAAGACTTGCTCGTATAAGTCTTGGAGCTGATATAGAGTAAAAGCTTTTGGCAAAAGTTCAAAAGCAAGCGGCCGTGTTTTTAAGGCGGCTCTTAAGGCATCAAGGGCTTTGGCGCAGATTTGATCGTGATCAAAGGCCAATGAAGGAAGGGCGTAGGCTGGCCACCACTTCGCAGCGCTTGCATCTCCCGTAGCAAATAGCTTGCATTGGTGCGAGCGAATCAGAGCAAAAAGAGCTATTGTCAGAGTGGGTCCCCTAGGGTCTCGGCCGCGTTTGCTAAAAACATGGAATTGTTCTAAGTAGACCTTTTCAATCCCCGTCTCTTCTTTCAATTCACGCAATGCCGTTTCCTCTACCGTCTCATCCCCTTCCATGAATCCACCTGGAATGGCCCACATTCCCATAAAAGGAGGATTTTTTCTTTCTATTAAAGCAATTTTTAACCCCCCTTCTGCAAGGCCAAAAATAACACTCGCGGCTCTTGCGGTTTGGTTACTCTTCTCATGGGCGAATCTTCAATCCAACCCCATTCTTTCATAGCCACAGTAAGCGAGTGCGAAAGGGCAGCTAGATAACGAACAACAGTGGCGGGAGAGCGTAGCTTTCCCTGTTTGGTAATGCCCTTAAGCAGTCCATCACGCTGCGCTGCAATCAATGAAGGGTTAAGGTCAGAAAGAAGACAATAACCAATCTGCTCTTTCCACCATTTCAACTGCGCTGTGCATGCAGACGCATTTTTAGGTTTAGTCGGAATAACCGTCTCGATATAACGGTCTACTAAATCGGCAACGGTATGTTTTTTCGCCTCTGCTGTTTTAAAATGACGGCCCTCACGCATGGCCGACTCAGTTTGCTGAGCCCATATCTTCGCATCTGTTTTTCTTTCAAAGGTCGCAGACGTCACGGGGAATCCTTTCAACCTAACTTGGACTCTGTAATGCGTTTTTCCATCATCTGTTTTTCGTTCTTGGATGTATGCCATAATCAATCCTCTCGTTGAATTTTTTCTCAAAACAACGGAATGTTAATCACAGGGAAACAAGGTAACACTTTGTCCCTTTTGTCCCAATTGTCCTTAAGAAGAAGGCTAGGCTAGCAACAAGAGTCTGTTGCCATTTTTTGTGAGGAAGTGCACCGCTAGTGCACCATGATACAAAAATGGCAGTTATAGCTCTCGCCGTAACTGCCTGAATCTAAAGATCTCCGGGTGTATGATTCGAACATACGACCAATGGATTAACAGTCCCCGTCATTTCCACTATCCACAACTGTCAGCAGAGTTTAACAGCAATAGAATTAAACTGTTAGGAACTTTTTAACCATTGGAGAACGTGGTTGACCGTTGGCGACTTTTGACAGCAGGTGGGGAAATTTTGGGGAAAAGCCCTAACTATGAGAAATGTCCATCATCTTCGGCGGATAATCCTCATACAACCAATCGAAAATGTGAGGAAGCTGCTCCCAGAAGGCTTCAAAAGGTTTTAGTGTTGGAAGCTGATGCCGCAGCATATTCTCCCATTCCGAGGAGAGGATTGCCTTTTGGGGATGTCTTTCGATTGTCTCCAGGCTTGGCAACGGCATTTTCTTAAAAGAGCATTTTTTGCTCAAGAGACTCAAAAAATTTGAGCTTCTCTTTAAGCCTGTGACGCTGTTGATAGAGATGAATGATATCGTAGAGATCACGAGGTCTTGCCCTTTCCGCAAGAGCGCGCAATTTTTCAGCAAAAATTTCCTCGTATCCATAGCAAAAAGCCTTAGGAGCACTTGGTCGGTCTGAGTAAGAGTGAAAGATCTCGCGATGCTCAGGAATCAACACGACCTTTTCGTGTGGGGTCAAGTCTAGCTTGATGGTGGGAAGGCTATTTACCTTTTTCTGCCTTAGAGGGCCGATATAAGAGAGTTTTGCTTGAGCTGAGGAAGAACCCTGCAAGTTGGTATAAAACTCTAAGGAACGGTTTTTAGGGGGAATTTCGATCCCAATTTCCTCATACACCCATTCAGCCAGATCATGTAAAACGGCTAAGAGAAAATGTTCGTCCATCTGATTCGCGTCTAATAACGTAAAATCGAGATCCTCTGAAAAACGATAGTCATCGAAAAAGCACTTTTTTAGACATGTGCCTCCTTTGAAGATCCATGTATTCCTAATTTTAGAGTGGTTTTGGATCCCCATTAGCACCCATCCCAAGACGTAGTCTTTCTCGATCGTAGAATTTTGCAACCCAAGCTTTTTTGCCACCTGGAGCACTTCGAATTTATCAATCATATTGAGTCCAGTTCATCTGCCTCTCAAAATCTTCAGGGATCCAAAGTCTCCATTTCTTGACTAAGCGAGCTCCTTTCAGACTGGGATCCAATTGAGAATTTCCTTGGCTGATATTTTGTCTGCAATGCTCGATTAACGCAATTTCTTTAGTCCGAATTTTTGACAAAACAAAACCCAAACGCTTGAAAATAGCTCTATTTTCCATCTTGGCAGCATATTCTAAAAAAATGTCAGCATTGAAATGAGGAGAAGCAAGATATTGTTGTAAAAAATCGATCGAGGATCGTATTCCACCTCCGATCGATGGATCATCGAACAGGTCTATGACGGTTTTGTGAGGATCGGATACTTGCACCTTGCACTGCTCTCTCCAAACAGTCTTAAGACCAAACACTTTTTCTGCCTTTAGTTGCTTGATCAAAAAATGTAAGCCCCCAGCTGATTGATTTTTCATGTTGATATGTCGCGATGTGATGATCAAAGTGGACTCAAAAATCTGTTCAGTAAACCCCCAATGCTGAGCGGCAGACCACCCCCCAATATAGCAGGGAGCAAAGAGTTCTGTTGCAACAATCCAAGGATCTATCAATGATTGATCAGAAGAAGTAGCAGCAATATCTACGGGCATGTACACACCTTGCCGCACTCTATATAGCCATCCATTCGCAGCCCAAGAGGAAAGAAACGCCCGAGCTTGACTTGGAGATACGTTCAGAGATTTCGCTACTTTCATCGCTGTAATGCATCCTCCCCGTACTTGACGAAGCACTTCAGACAAACGGTATCTTGAAAGTTTTCCAATGCCAGCGAGATCTTTGCTATTCATAGGGTCCTTGGTACATTATTTGCACTAAACGTATTCATATTACTATCATGTTCTGATTTGAATGTACCATAATGGTATATTATAGGCATCAAGAATATGCAAAAAGATAATATTTAGTGAAATTAATATACCTGAAAATAGCAATCAAAGGCCTACTTACAATAAGATTGTTAAAATTTATAATAACACAAAACTAAGTTATTGATTTTTAACATAATTGTAATGTAAAATGAGTCTAATTTAATTATTTAAAAAGCAGGTTTAGATGACATATTTTCCTCCTTGTTCTGGGTCCCCTTCAGCTGCGACACCTGGAAGAGCCAATGCAACAGATCCATTTAATCAATCGCCAGACTTAGACCAGATTTTGGATGCTGCGCTCGATGAATTCGACCAACATCAAAGAATGCAAACTGTTCTTGCTCGATCAGCGAAGCCTGCTGCAACACAAACATTCATTGGCTTAAATGCCGATTGGTTAAAGAGAATGGGATTGTCCACATTGTTTAATAAAGAATTACAGACAGCTGCTACAACCATTCAACGAATTTATAGAGGACATCGAGGTCGTCTAGTGGCCAAAAGTCAAAAAGAGCAGTTGCTCCCATGGATGCTTTTCGAAATAGGCAAAAAACTCACAAGCAACAACGATTTTCTTAAAACCTTGCCAAAAGCTTCCAAGGGCACAACACCTGTTTATTTACCCGAAGAATTCCCAATTGTCTTAAAGAATAGTGGTAATCCCGCGAACTTCAAACGATGCGAACAAATGCAAATAGCTCGTCAGATATGTAGACGGAATGGCTATAAAGATCTCGTTATTCCTAAAGCACGCCCTCATGGGACATTTGTTTATGAAAGCAAACTGCCTATCACACAAGGCTCTATAGAATCAATAGGCCTTTATATAGAAAATCGCGGGCAATTTACAAATGCCGTCAAAGAATTTACCGAATTTCTTTGCCAATCACATTTAGGAGATATCGTACAGATAATCCCAAAGATTGCATATGATATCCCTACGGGCCGTTATGATAATGTTGCTTTATATTTAGAGAACGGACGCGGCAAAATTGGCCTTATTGATTTAGAACGCTTTTCCCCCGGCCAAAGCCGTAACGGCTGTCACGCATGCGAAATTGCACTTCGCTTCTTCCCCCACCATCTTGAAGAAATTATTCATTCAGCAAAAAAATTCTATCCTAACATGGAAGTTCATCGCCAATATTTGGAATGCGAAAGAAACAAAATGGTAAGCCTCTTTAATACACTTTACGAAGATCATGCAAACTTTATTAAGGAAAAAGGAATCACAGTACAAAATCCTTTAGCTCTCGAAAAATTAGGAGAAGACAGAATAAGACAATTACAAAGTGTTTTAGAAGAAAAACTTCGCACGGTACATAAAGAAGAGTCATTATTCCAAGGATGTCTTGGAGACAATCCTGAAGAAGTATTAAGAAATTTTAAAGACAACTTTTTTCCACAAATTTTGCATGCCACCTACCAAGTCCTGAATGAAGCACTGATACATAACATCCAGTCTCAAAAAACACAGGGACCTATTTTATCAAACTTGCAACTTGTTTTACTCAGGCAACTAGAAATTTTTCCGATCATAAAAGGAAGCTTCATAAGTAATACTCACGAATGCGTTAATATATTTGCATTTGATAAAAATTGGAAAAAAGAACCATTTAGTGAGTTATTATTCGATACTATTTTAGAGGAATTAGCAAGAGGGCGAGATGTGGCTTATTACAATCCTTGTGGTTTTAACGTGATAAAAATAATTCATTGTTAGCGATGAATAGAGAGAACGAGCCTTCATGAAATTCGAGAGGCTCATGAACATTTTTAGCAATCTCACCCATGATGTCAGCAATTAGTGGGATAAGCATTTTTAATTATTAATTTTTATTATATATATAATTTAATTTATACAAATGATATAATGTACATTATAATTTAAATAATCAGGAGAATAAAATGTCATTAGCAACTACAAGGGGCGTTGGTACTGTATTTGAAGTTACAAATTCTATAGGCGTGAAGTCTTTTTTAATTGGAACGATGCATACCGTAGATAAAGAATCAGTCGAAGACAAAAGGTTTCGGAAAATTCTCGATAAATGTTCAACATTATACACTGAAATGGGGAATAACTTTCTGATCACTTCCTCCCATGGCAGTATTCCAGAAGGAGATCATCCATATAGGCATATTCCTTTGCGCTACGCTTATGACGAAGCTATAGGCATATATGCTTGGTGCAAAAAAATCCCTAATATAAGTTTGGATGAAAAAATCCCAGATCAGGCCCTAGCCCTAAGTTCATTGATTCAACGTATGCGTACAAAAGGTCCAGATTTTTGTGAAAAGGTTGTAATGGATAACCTCGCTAATACTACTAATGAAACCCTTTTAAAAAAATGGAAGGATGGAAGTGTGTTTAAAGTGGTGCCAAGGCCAAGGGACTCTGCCGAAGCCGAAGAAATGCATTTTGCCGAAGAGCTTCATAGAGAAAATGTCTGGTGTGAAACCCTAATTCCTACTTTGCTGACAACGCAAAAACCAATTTGCATTGCTGTAGGCGCTATACATGTAGCTGGAGCGGGAAGTCTTTCTGAGCGATTTAAAAAAGCGGGATTGAAGGTGGAATTACTGCCTAATAATAGGCCCCGGAGTTTCATCGAGATCCTCAGTCGTCTCTAATAGACTTCTTGCGTAACAAGGGGGTCCCCGCTTCGGGGTCTTACCTCAAGTTTATGAACAGTTGCGTTTTGGATAAAATTCTATAAAAGCAATAACTATCCATTCTACACAGGTTTTCGCCTTCCTGCCGCAATGTCAGCTAAAACGTCGCCTTTTTTTCTAACCCGAAGAAACATGGGCTCTTTTTCTCCTGTTAATCCTGACATAAACGCAGGAGAAGCATTTGGATTGCCACCATTTTTTAAATATTCATCCCATAAATCACTTTCTATTTTTGCCCTTTCAATCTGCGAATATTTGTCTGGCACAGAGAAGAACGCAACCAAGTCACACGGAACAGCTTTTTCTAAACGGTCTAACCTCTCACTTAAATTTCGCATGTATACCTCCAAAATTACTTACTTAAACGTTCAAGTTTTTCTATACGTTCCTGCAACTCCTGTAGCTCCTTAAAGCGCCCGACGTGGTTTAGAATGTCGTTTGCGGCTGCTCTTTGTACAGAAGGGTTGTCATCGCGATCTAGCAATGAAGAAAGGGTTGATGCTGCTTTAGTTGTAGTAGCTTTCAATTGACTGACCGCGTCATTTACGATCTCATTACGAAGCCGATCGAGCTCCAGTTTAAATACAGGATTTTTAAGCCATGTATAATACGTTTCTCTTGAAATATCGGCCGCTTCACATGAAGCCTCAATGGAAGCGTTGGCGGCAAAGCATGGGAGCGCCGTGATTTGCCTAGGTGTCAGTTGTTTTTGATTTTCGTCAGATTCTGTCATGTTTTGTCGTTGCTATTTCGATATGCTTTGGATATCTCTATTTGTTTCGGAGCATGTGGAATAGATTTCATTTACGTCTACTACTGCCGAATGAGTTAAAGGCTTTTGCCTTAAGAGGATCCGGCGTTACCAAAATTTTTTCCTTTGTTGATGTTAAAATAGGGTTTCCCTTCTCCCTCTTTTTTTTTAACTTTCCTTTGACTCTCATCCCTAAGATAGGCGAGCAAACTATGAGCAAGATGTTTTTAAGTTTGCTCACCGTTTGTTCACAAATCTAATCTCTTAAATATAAACTACTTAATGTCATTCAGTGATCAAGGTGAGCAAACTTTCACATTTCTTGGTCAATGCGATTTTTGTTTTCTGTTTTTTCTTTATTTTCTTTTGTATCAATAATTCCTGGTGAAAATAACCTCACCTTGCTCACTTAAGCATATAAGTTACTGATTTTTAAGTGAGTTAATGGGTGAGCAAACGGCGAGAAAATGGTGAGCAAACTCAGTCATTCTGGCACTCAGTTTCATCATAAATCTTGATCCCGCACCAAAAATCACCTTTTTTACTGTGTCCTTCTTTAAATTCTTTCTTTAATGTTTCCGAAATTGCGTTCCTACTCGGGACGTCGTAATTGTTTTCCTTGCAGAATTTTTGTATGGAGGCTGTCATTTTTGATCTTGGAGTTGCAAAGATAGGGTCTTTGATACACTTCTCTTCAATGAAGAGCTGAATACCATCGTTTTCCTTGCGATAATTTTCTGTCTCATCTTTCACAAGTTGTGGAACGTGCAGACCAATCTTTTGATATTCAAGGCAACATTCAACAAGCCAAGCCAAAATGCCTTCTTTTTCAAGAAGAAGATTGTCTTTGGTTGTCTCGTCAAGTTTTCGTTGATGAGACTCTACTGGGTTGTCAACAAACTCAGCATTGAATGGAACGAGTATATTTCGTTTCCAAAGAGCCCCGTCTTTTGCCGAGGCTTTTGGTTTAAAATTTGTTTGGATGAACATAGTATGAGAAGGGCGAATTTGGATATCTACATTCGAGAATAACCGCCTGCAATTTATGGTATCCCTACCACTGAGATTTTTCACTTCGGAGGCATCTAATTTTCGATGTTCGTCGATTTCGCTAAAAATAGCAAAACGAGCACCTTGAAGATTCGCTTTTTCAGGTCGTGGTGTGCTGGAACTTGGGGGATTTCGTTGCAAAAGGAGCATTTCGCTAGGGAAGGTCTTTGCTATAGGCCCAAGTACTTTTTCAAGAGTTTGCAATAATGTACCCTTTCCGTTTCGTCCATTTTTCCCATAAAAAATAAAAACCCTTTCCTCTTTAGGAATTCCAAGCAACGCATAACCTAAAATCCTTCCCAGGAACGTTTTAATCTCCTTTTTTCCCAAAGTAATGTCGTTCAAAAACTTATCAAATAAAGGTCTCGGAGCACTTGGATTATATGAAGTCGGACAAACTGACCTGAGAAAAAATTCAGGCTTATGGGGAGAAATTTTACCTGTTTTTAAATCTACAAGTCCATTGAGACAGGGAAGCTGTCCCTGACAACAATCCCACTCTCCTTCAAGAGGCACTTCTGAAGAAACAAACTCAAATATAGATTTACATCTTTTTATTGATCTAATTGAATGGGCTCGTTTGCTAAATTCTTTGCTTAGGGCTACTGTTTTTTCATTTTTCCCAGCCTGAATTGCAGCTTGTTCATAGACCTCGGAAACAACTTCAATGTCTTTATATCGCTGTTTTCTTCGATCAATTTGCCAAAAAGTTCCATTCCAGAAATAGAATTGTCCATCTCTTCCTTCTGATGGATCAAAAACATAATTCTCCTTTTTGAGCTTTAGAAATAATTCGGCGTCTCCCCTTTCGTTACGAATAAGACCTTTTGAGACGTCTTCAAATATTAACCCCTGATTGATAGTCGATTCTACAATGTCGTCTTCTTCACGAGCAATGTCTGTGCCACGTAAATCTATTTCTTCTTCTTCCTCAAATGTTTTATCCCATAGTGGTTTAAAGTGTTTGTATGCCTCAATTTCTTTCTTTGAACAACCTGCGGCTTCTAGTTTAAAAATATCATCTTCATATAGCCAAGAATGATGTATTGGGCTGTGATAACATTGTAATGCGATTTCTTGTCTCTTTTTATTTAGATGAGCTGAATCAATTTCAAGTCTAATGGTTTTCTTTGCTATCTTAGATTCTTCTTTTGAACCAAACCAAACGACATCTAAGCGAGGGTCAAACCAAGGAACAACTTTAATTCTTCGTTTGCCATGCTCCCACCTTGTTTTAACATCTTCGGCATCTTTTTTATTTTGATATACCCAACCAGCGGCTGTAAATTCGACTTTTGCTCCATTTTTTCTAGCTGATTTTGCAGTTAATCTAAACCCAGGATCGCCCTCTACTTGAATGAGATGGTATAGATTTACCTCTTTGTGCGCTTCCTCACATAAATCTTGCTTTTCGAGCATTTGTGCGTTACTATTCACAATAGGTAAATCCTTATCGAGTTGGGTTTATTGCTTTATTTTTTTAAGCCGCTTAGGTTATCGTCTAGCGACTTTTCTGTTTCGATTAATTCCGATCACCATCGATTGTTGTTTTTTTCGCATTCAGATGTTTCTCGATAGTATTTAGTCGACAATTCAAAATGGTTAAGGCACATTTTAGATTCGCAACATCCTCGGCAACTAGCTTTAGGCGGTCTTCTATGTAAAGATGTCGATGTTGACCTTCTTCTTGATGTGGCCTAAGCGTCAAATTTGTCATTATTCTGGCTCCTTCTGGCTACAGGACGCGGCTTTGTGAAGAAAATCAATGACGTCTTTTTTTGCAAAAATGACTTTTCCGCCTAATTTAATTGATGGAATTTGAGCGGATTTTAGCAGGTTTTTCCCGCCAGACAATGAACTGCAAAGTCCGGCTTTTGTGAGTTCGGTCAAAGACAAAATTTCCGAATTACTTACGGTATTAAGTTTTTCTTCAAGAATGGAAACGATGGACATTTCTAACCTCCAGCAGGTATATTTTATTTTTTCTGGAGGCAAATGAGCCTGGTTAAAGACTACCAAACCAGTGAATTCGCAGGCGTAAGCAACAAATTCCTGTTGTAAGTCCTCATCACATTACGATATGTGAAGAATATAAATTCGTTTTTACTTCGTGTGGTTATCCACGCAACTGTAGGTCATAAGAGAGCCAACTCTTATGACTTTTTTTGCAAACCACTATTTATATTCACATGTAGGCCACTTTTGCCTCTTGTTCTAAGAATTGCTGTATAAAATTCATGCCTGTCAAGTTTTATTATTTTCTTTCATAACATCTTCTTTTCAAAACTACTTAAATAGATTTGCCATTCATTCTTTAACCTCTTTTTCTGAGGTCAGCGTTTCAAGTTGCAACAAATCTTCTAACTCCCAAAAGTTGTCGATTAAGGAACGAAGTATCGTTTTAGCGGTAATCCTCGCTTTTTAGCATTTGAGATAGCAGTCTGTTTTTCGAGCTATTCGTGTGCTAGTGATAAAATCGAGGCTTTGGGATCTTTCCCGGAAAATCTTCATCGGCTTTCCCCAAGCTCGCTCCCGGCCGAGTGGATTCACTTTTTGGCGAAGTCGTCATTTCTTGCTCCCTCCGTTTAAATCTTTTTCGTTCATCTTCTCGAGATACCGAAGAACCTCTTGTTCCTTTAACAAAACGCGCCTTCGGACTCGAATGAAAATCTTGCGCAGTTCTGGATCATTTTTGGCTCTAAAAATCAGCCATCGAAGACCACCCATCGAGGGCCAGCCGTACTTGGCGATCCACTGAGCGCAAGTCAGGTATTTCATCTCCTCTTTGAGTAATGCTTCTTCTTGTTGTGCTCTCTGCATCACTACTCTCCTCCTATAAATTCTTACAATATTGTTCATTACTCAACAGTGTAAGGAATAAACAAGATCAAGGACATTCACGAATAATTGGCTTTTTTTTGGAGAGGAAAAATCGTGATCAAAAAATTTTTAGAAATCGTTCAAACGCAGAGGGAAACTTGCTTCTACTTCTGCGAGCCAGCTGATAGCCATATTCTTAATGATTACGTGCCTGTCGACTAAACATAATTCGACGAGAGGATGCGAGTGAAGCTCTATTGAGGACAAATAAGGCTTAAGATGTTTGAGTGCATTGAAAAGGGCCTTGCAAGTAGTTTTAAGGGCCAGAAAATTTCCGTTCCTGCTGGAAATGCCGGGAATTGGCTTCGGAGGATAATGAACTGTATCCACCCGCTTTGTTGCTTTTGGCTTCCCTCGCTCTGACCTTGGTCTAGGATCGACCAGTTTGACAATGTTTCTGAAAGAATTGTTCCCGCAGTAGTCTTGATCAAACATCTCCCGAAGCAACGGGTGCTCTCCCAACTTAGCGATGGGCCAATGTTCGTAATACCAAATCACTTGAACCGTTGCTTGCAAAACAAACTTTTTGGGGTGGAATTTCCCTCGATAATGCTTGCTAAATCCGAGCGCCTGAGAAACCAGGTCGGAGATAGGCATTCTCTCGGATAACGCCCACTCCAGAAAGTCCTCGATGGGTACTTCCATTCCATGAAAATTTGGCTTGAAATACCACACATCTCCATCGCCAAACTGCACAACAGGGATATAGTCTTGCTTCGAATCTCTTTGATCCACTTCTCGAAATTTTAGACGACCAGATTTGATCGCCCTCATAGCCATCTCGTATATTTCCTCAAACTTTTTCGATGGCACTCCCCCAGAGTAACGTCTCATGGGACCTTTCTTCACTAAAGATGAGTATGAGTACAAGTCCTCACCATAAACCGTCGCGATGGCTGAGCCCAATGCATGAAAACCCTCTATGAATGCAGTATCAAGATGTTCTCCTTGCAGACGATACACCCTTCCTTTGGCGCGACCACTAAAACTTATTTCGAATAAGGTGTTATCAGCGCCAACGCAACTGATCTTGGAAGGGTTAATATTTTTCATCCGAAAATCCTCTCGTTCATTCGAGCTACAGCCTCTCCCATATGATCATCCGACAAATGAGAATATCGAACAGTTTGAGAGATAGCCTTATGCCGGAGAATTTTTTGAATCTCGATAAGACTGCACCCATTCATTGCGAGGTATGACGCGGCTGAGTGTCGAAGACAATGGAACGAAAAATTTTTAACGCCCGAAATCGCTAACGCTTTCTCCCAAGGAAACCGGATATCAACCGGCTTGTTTGAATCTTCTTTGCTGGGGAAAACCAACCAGCTGGCAATCAACCTACGTTCGTGGTGTTCCTTCAATAACTGCAAGGCCAAGCCCGCGAGAGGAATCATAGATCGCTCGCCGTTTTTTTGCTTCTCCAGGAAAATTCGTCCTTTCACAAAATCAATGTCAGACCAGCGCAAGTTCAAAATCTCCGAGAGTCTCATGCCCGTGGAAAGCGCGACGATGACAATCGGGTACAGATATTTGTTCGAACTTTCCTTACTTGCCTGGACCAAGCTTATCCTTTCCTCTGTCGAAAGATAACGTACACGCCCTCTTGGCTCTCGAGGTTTTTGCACTTTTCTCATGGGAGAATCATCCAACCATCCCCATTCTTTCACGCAGACAGAAAACGCATGGCTTAAAGCGGCCATGTAGCGGACGACGGTCGCAGGAGCACGGAGTTTCTTCCTGACTGTTGTTTCCTTCAACAGCTTATCTCGGAGTTCTCCAATGAGGCTCGGGGTGATATCAGCGAGTAGCTTATTCCCTATTTGCTCTTTCCACCAGAGAAGCTGGGCTCCTTGCCGCTTTAGACATTTTTCCTTCAAGGGAAGGACGTTTTCCATGTAGCGATCAATCATTTGTCCGAGGGTATGCTTTTTCGCCTCAACGGTTTTGAAGTGACGACCAGAGCGAATCTCTGATTCTGTATCCTGAATCCATTTTTTTGCATCGGTGAGCCTCTCAAAGCTGGCGCATTGCTCTTGTCCCTGAAGTCGTACCTGTACGTAGTGGCGAATTTTTCCGTCTTTCGTTTTTCGTTGTTTGATCGATGCCATTTTGGTCTCCTAAGTGATTGAAAAAGTGTACCGAAAAAGCCCAAAATGAAGCAACAGGAGATTGTAAATCTCATGTTTATTCTCCATTTTCTCCTATTGAGAGTGAAATGCAAACATCCGTTTTCCCCAAAAATTCCCCACTTGCTGATGAAAAACATGGTTTGAGTAGCTGTTTGCAACACGGCTTTTCCCGTTGGTTTTGTTTGTTGTTGAGAGTTGTGAGTCAGTGGGGAAAATTTGGGGAAATTTCAATCCTTAGAAACGAAAAAGCACCTAAGATTTGTGTCTTAAGTGCTTGGAAGACAAAGTTCTCCGGGTGTATGATTCGAACATACGACCAATGGATTAACAGTCCACTGCTCTACCACTGAGCTAACCCGGAACAGAAAAGAATACTCATTCTAAAGGAGTCAATCCATTTTTCGCAATTCTTTTCCGACGCGCTTCGAAAAGCCCATTCGAAGCTCTGGACAAAAAGAACTTTACTCTCTACGCTTGTACCCATTCTATGGATGACCAACTAGCCGGCTTTATCGACTCAATCGTCTATTCTCAACCCGAGAATGGCTTCACCGTTGCACGCCTGAAAGAGGGAAGAAAAAAAGACTTAACAATCATCGTCGGAACCCTGCCTGCCATCCAACCAGGCGAGACTGTCTTGTGCAAAGGCGTCTGGAAAACCCACCCTTCGTATGAAAGGCAGTTCGAAGTTTTAGAATACTCCGTCGAACGCCCAACCGACATCATGGGCATTCAAAAATACCTCGAATCGGGCCTCATCAAAGGCGTTGGCAAAGTCTATGCCCAAAAAATTGTGGACAAGTTTGGAGCCAAAACGCTCGAAGTCTTGGATAAAGCGCCTCACAGATTGCTGGAAATAGAAGGGATCGGTGAAAAAAAAGCCGATAAAATCAAGGAATGCTGGAAACAGCAACAATCTATTCGCGATGTAATGCTGTTTTTGCGCACCTATGGCGTAAGTCCCGCTTTTGCCCACCGAATCTACAAAGCCTTCGGAGAAGAAAGCATCAACAAAGTGAAGGAAAATCCATATCACCTTGCCAAGGAAATCCACGGCGTTGGCTTTAAAATGGCCGACTCGATCGCTTTAAAAATGGGATATCCTCTTCACTCATCGGCACGGATCGGGGCAGGCATCCAATACGTACTGTGGGAGCTTAGCAATGAAGGCCATACTTGCCACCCCATCCGAGAGTTTGTGCCTCTGGCTAAAACAGCTCTTGAGGTGGAAGAATCCCTGATCGAACAAGAGATTCAGCATTTGGTGAAACAACAAACGCTTGTTTCCGCAACGCTCCAAGAACCGTGCATTTGGCTGGGCCATTTCTGGGGCTATGAGCAAGGCATCGCAAAGAATATCCAACGGCTGATCAGCAACCCCCAAGCCATTCGTTCTATCGACGCAGCAAAGGCTGCCGATTGGGTTGAAGGACAGCTCAAAATTCAATTGGCGGATAATCAAAAAAAGGCCGTGATTGCTGCATTGACCGACAAAGTCCACATCATCACCGGCGGACCAGGTACGGGCAAAAGCACGATTACCAACGCAATTTTGACCATCTCATCAAAGCTTACGAATAACATTTTACTTGCCGCTCCCACGGGAAGAGCCGCCAAACGCCTTTCGCAAATCACGAGGAAAACAGCACAAACAATCCATTCCTTGTTAGAAATGAGTTTCGAAGCAGGTGGTTTTAAACGAGGTAGAGAAAATCCCCTCGAATGCGATCTACTCATCATCGATGAAGCTAGCATGATCGATACGTCCCTGCTTTTCAGCTTGTTGCGAGCGATCCCCAACAGGTCACGCGTTCTCATCGTCGGCGATATTGACCAGTTACCTAGTGTAGGACCAGGAACTATTCTTCGCGATCTAATGAGCTCAGGTCTCATCGGCGTTACGTGCCTCACCGAAATTTTTAGGCAGGCCAAGGGCTCCAAAATCATCACCAATGCCCACAAGATTAACCAGGGCGAATTCCCCGATTTGTCGACCCATGAACGGAGCGATTTTCACTTCATCAAAGCAGAAACTCCTGAGGCTATTTCACAAATTATTTTGCAGCTGGTCTCAAAAGAAATCAACGCGCTATGGAAGCTAGATCCAATCGATGACATCCAAGTCCTCTCTCCTATGAAAAAAGGAGTGGTTGGCGTCGAAATGCTCAATGATGCCATGCAAGCGCTTTTGAACCCGTCAGAAAAACACGTACTCCGATCAGGCCGCAAGTTTTGCGAAGATGATAAAGTGATGCAGATCAAAAACAACTACGACAAGAAAGTATACAATGGGGATATTGGCCGCATCAAAAACATCGATTCTGTGGAACAAACTCTCACAGTCGCTTTTGACGATCGCAGCGTCGAATATGAGTTTACAGATCTAGATGAACTCGTCACAGCCTACGCCTGCTCCATTCACAAGTTCCAAGGTAGCGAATGCCCCTGCGTTGTGATCCCAATCCATACGTCCCATTTTAAGATGTTGCATCGCAATTTGCTCTATACAGCAGTTACGCGGGGCAAAAAACAGGTCTACCTCGTGGGCACAGAAAAAGCGATTGCGATTGCCATCCATAATAATCAAGTCCAAAAACGGCACACAGGTCTCTTAAAAGCGCTTCAAGATACGCCCAAACTTCGAGCCACCCAAGAATCGCAGCTTGAGTTCATTAAATCATAAAAAATATTTATAGCTTGCAATTAATTTCATAAACATTTTATAATACCAGAAAATAAACAATGGATCTATCATGGCAATTAGAACTCAAGAATTTGGAAATCATTCATTACGGTGTGAATCTGCAAGAGATCATGAGCAAAACAAAAGAGGCTGTGGGTTAACAGTGGGAGGCTACATTGTATATGTTCGGCCTATCGGGGCTTCTGAAAATTATCCTTTGCAAAGGATAGAGGTTATGAGGGGAATTTCAACATGTATCGTTCCCACTTGCTTTCGAGAACACTTTATTGGAGTACCGGCTGGCGTCGTTATAGTACACCACGGAGACAATCGCGAGCAGGATGAGCTCATCCAACAGTGGATTAATGACTCTATATTTCATCCTGCCCCTTTGAGTCAGATACGTCAAGAACTTCAAGCCTCTCAAGAACTTCAAGCCTCTCGATTTTGTGCAATTTTGTGATCAACTCACTGGGATGCGCTCCTTCATTAAGTCTCCTCCTCATTGGTTATCAACAACTTTTGATTAACAGAAAGAGGACATTTCTACTTAACGCTAACAAAATTATTTTAATAATTTAGTTTAATATACTTTTATTGTAAACTAATATTCCATAACAACATATGGAATATATGAACACAATACTATCTGTTTCAAATAAAATATACACAACTACAGAAAACCTACTAAAAAACAAATCGCATGTATGTATTTTCGTCGCACTGAGCGCTATGGAACTAGTTCACCTTGCCAGACACAACTCTATTTCAAGCTTAGCTCGAAAGATCACAGAACCTGCCATCATAGGGTTAGAAGTATTAGGAAGGTTGTTTTGGTTTATCGTAAATCCAGACTCGTTAGACGAACCTAATCTGGCGATCTTTGCTTATGACCCACTAGCCCCCCGCCGGTCATCTATACCCAGTGAATTGCGCGACCGATTACGATTTGACGAAGGGAAAAGAGGCGGTTAAGGGACTGTTTAACAGTCCCTAAGAAACTTGAGAACCGACTACAATGTTCTGCAGCATCGGCAACTCCAGCTGCGTGCCCACACCTGCCGCTAAGATCATCCCTTGACTCTCGATGCCCATGAGGGTGGCTGGGGCTAAATTCGCTAGCAAAAGCACGTTTTTGCCGACGAGCTGCTCTGGCTCGTAGTGTTGCGAAATCCCCGAAACAATCGTCCTAGTCTCAAAACCCAAATCCACCTTCAGTTTTAAAAGTTTTTTCGATTTGGGAACCTTTTCTGCTTCCAATACTTTAACAACCCGGATGTCTACTTTATCAAACGCATCGAAAGCAATGGTCTCTTTTAATGGTTCAAAGGTTGTAGGCGCTGCGATTACAGATTCTTGGTTCATTTTTTTCAGATGCTCGAGTTTTGCGATTTGGGTTTCCACTTCACTATCTTCCATTTTTCGAAAGAGTGGGATCGGGTCTGATAGTTCTACACCTGTGTCAACAGAGGTCCCTGCAATCTTTTGCCAGGAGCCTTTTGCTAACTGAGACCTGTGACCAATCATTTCCCAAATTTTTTGCGCAGCTTCTGGAATGATCGGAGACGCCACAAGACTCAATTTCTGAATGCAGTCTATACAAAGCGCTACGGTGGTATTGAGCTGTGCGCGTAGATTTTCGTCTTTAGCAAGGCCCCAGGGTTTTTTGGCATCAAAATAGGCGTTCCCTAAGTGAGCTAGTTCCATGAGGGTTTGCGAAGCTTTGCGGAGGCGAAATTCTTCATAGCAGGTAGCGGCAGATTCCACAAGGGCATCCATCTGCTGAACAAAATCTCGGTCGATCGGAAGAAGCGCAGGTTTTGGAGGTACTTTGCCGCCACACTGCTGCTTTGCAAATACAAGCACTCGATGCACAAAGTTGCCAAATTTCCCCAACAACTCCGCATTGCAACGCATTTGGAAGTCTTTCCAGGTAAATTCTGAGTCGGACGTCTCAGGTGCGTTGGCCGCAATGGCGTACCGAATTTGGTCGGCGGTGTATTTGCTGAAAAATTCGTCTAAATCAATCGTCCAACCATCGGATTTGGAAAATTGGCGACCTTCCAACATATAAAATTCATTGGCCGGAACTTCGTCGGGCAATTTGTAGGGCAAATTTTGCCCCATCAACATAGCAGGAAAAAAAACAGCATGAAACGGAATGTTGTCTTTGCCAATGAAATGGACGAGCTTGGTGGACTCATCGAGCCAATAGTCTTTCCAGCGTTCTGGCTGGCCGGTCTGCTCGGCCCATTCTTTGGCTGCTGATACATAACCGATCGGCGCATCAAACCAAACGTAAAAGACTTTGTCAGGCACACCCGGAACCGGAACTCCCCAGGTGGAATCGCGAGTGATCGCCCGAGGTCGTAAGTCCGCAATGTAGCGCATCGCAAAATTGATGACGTTTTCTTTCCAGGCCTTATTCCGAATCCAGTTTTCCAAACGTTCTTTGAAGAGGTCGAATCGCAAATAGAGGTGATTGCTAGGTTTTAAGGTAAGGGGCGCTCCTGTCATTTTGGAACGAGGATTCTTGAGGTCAGTCGCTTCATAAGACGCCGCGCACTTTTGACACTCATCACCGCGAGCCTCAGTAAAACCACACTTGGGACAGGTCCCAATGACGTATCGATCGGCGAGAAAACGGCCTTCCTTTTCCGAGTAAAGATGATCGTCTGTCCGCTCTTCAATGTATCCCTTGTCAGCTAAATCGCGGTAAAAAGATTGGACAGTGGGAACGTGGCCGGGCCAGGTAGTGCGGCTATAGTGGTCGAAAGAAAATTCGAGTTTTTTAAAAAAATCTTTATTGATTGCATGGAAAAGGTCGACGTGCTCTTTGGGGGTTCGCCCCGCAAGTTCAGCACTTAAAGTAATGGCGACACCATACTCATCAGACCCGCAGAGATAAAGTACGTCTGCGCCTCGAAGTCGTTGGAATCTTGCATAGGCGTCGCCAGGAAGGTAAGCCCCAGCTATGTGACCAAAATGTAACGGCCCGTTGGCATAAGGAAGGGCCGAGGTAATCAGTATTTTACGTCGTTTCATTGAGGCCATCCAGAATTTGTAAATACTCTCTTACACAGAAAACGCGTTAGGCTCTCGTTCGTCCCCTGCTCTATCATCCACGAGTTGGAGGGCTTCTTCCAAAGTGATCTGCTGGCCACTTAAGATAACGTTACGAGCCAGGTTTATGGAAAAATTGCATAGGTCAAAATTGTTCTTAAATTTTTTACGCAATTTCTCAGTCGTTAAAGCTGTGATTTGTTTCATAAAACTCCCCAAAAATAGTGCTATGGTAATGCTACTCGTCTTTCTTTTCAACGATTTTTGTGTTCTTCCGCAATGAAAATCGCTTTTAACACTTCGTAGGCAACGTGCAAACGCTCATTGACGATATGGTAATCGTATCGAACGGCAAGAGCCATTTCTTTCTCCGCCCAAGAAAGCCTATGAACAATGGACGATTCCGTCTCCGATCTTCGAGATTTGAGCCGATTTCGCAGCTCATCTAGATTCGGTGGACTGATGAAAATAAACACTGCGTCGTAAGAGCCCATCAATTGAATAGCCCCTTGCGTATCAATCACTAAGGCGACATGTTTGCCAGTAGCGAGCTGCGATTCAACGAATTTTCGAGAAGTCCCATAGTAATGATCAAAGACCTTGGCGTATTCTAAAAACTCCCCTTCTTCAATTTTCCTCTCGAATTCCTCGTGGGAAATAAAGTGGTAATCGACACCAGGGGTTTCCGTTCTTCGAGGTTGTCTCGTCGTATAGGAAATGCTATCGACGACACAAGGGTGTTTTTTGCACAACATGCGGACAAGGGTCGTTTTCCCTGTTCCCGCAGGAGCACTTATGACAAATGCTAATCCTCGCTTGACTCCGCCTAAAACATCTCTCATTCTATATTCTGAATTTGTTCGCGCACTTTTTCTAATTCGGACTTCACATCCACGACGAAATGGGAAATCCTGGAGTCCATCGACTTAGATCCAATCGTGTTGATCTCGCGCCCCATTTCTTGGGTTAAAAAGTCCATCTTTCTGCCCGCAGGTCCTGCCCGTTCTTTTAAATGATCTCTATATTGTACCAGATGGGAACGAAAACGGGTAATTTCTTCTGAAATATCGACCCGCTCGGCAAACAGCGCTACTTCGCGTAGCAATCGCTCATCGAGTTCTTCTGTGCGAGCAAAAATCTCTTCCATCCGTTCCTTGAGCTTCAAACGCATTTTTACTACAGCATCAGGGGCTACTTGTTCAATCTCA
>Ga0207018_1053_pt1 | contig 20795 bp, 24 predicted proteins | sample Alteio_BWMinCont_52_FD_153476 | JGI IMG/M metagenome (GOLD analysis project Ga0207018, IMG submission 153476) | Enriched cells from forest soil in Barre Woods Harvard Forest LTER site, Petersham, Massachusetts, United States -... | ecosystem: Environmental > Terrestrial > Soil > Temperate forest >...
TAATACCTAAATATGGTATATAAAAGAATAAAATATTAAGGCTGCTATATGCAGCCTTTTTTATTACATTTGGATATGAAAGAGGTTCTGATATATATCATTTTAGTACTTCTTATTAGCTGTAAAAAAACCATACCCACTCCACTTTCAACTCAATGGACTGTTGATGGGAAAACTTATAAATCCCCTACGTATGCTTATGCATTAAAAGTGGGTGATACAACGATGTATGATGATGAATTAATAATTGGAGATGATGGAGTTGGAGATAGAATTCTGATATCTTTCAAAATACGTCCGATTGTAAGTGGTAATTATGCAGTAAACTCAGGAAGTTTTTATGATACATCTGGATGCGCTATTGAATTATATGGCATGGTAGGATATAGCTCAATAAAACAGTATGACGATAGTGTTCATGTTGTGAACATAAATGATAATATAACAGCCACTTTTAGTAATATTAAAGTAACATTCCCAACTGCAACAGGTGATGATACCACAACCGTTTCTGGTATTATAGTTAATTAGTAGTTTATTTTTACTTTCGATGGTCTAACAGGTATAAAGTTACCTGGCGACACGAACCAAGGCGGAGAAACAGCGATATGAAAGACGGACTTTACTTGATAGAAATGGGTAAAAGAATAAGAGCCACAAGAAAGGCTAAGGGTATATCATTGCGGCAATTAACTGTTATAACTGGAATGCACAAAAGCGCATTATCTGAAATAGAGAACGGTAAACGAAATAGCTATTTACTTACCTTAAAACTTATAGCAGAAAAACTAAAGGTTGATGTGAAAGACTTCCTTTAAGATTGAAAATGTCCGCTATGGTAAGTGAAAATGAACAACATAAGTGGTGTTGGTTGGCTCATCCACGCCGATTAATTGCGAACTTCCTTCCGTAACTTTAACAGTAAAATTTTGAATACCATTACTTGCATTTATTGTCAAAGTTGCATCTGTATTTAAGATATTACTTCCGACACCAAAAGCATGTGCAACTCTTGAGGAAATAGGGTTTCCTGTATTTATGTTTATTGTATAAGTGGGAACCAATGGCTTAAATGAAGTTGCTGGATTGAATCCACCCCCAGTCGTGCCATCATAATTCCAAGCCTTAAAATTATTATTTTTTAAACCTTGGTTTGCAGCAATTGGCGGATAATATATACCACCTAAGGAATGACCCAGAATAAGAGGGTTGTGATAGTATGTCGCATTACCCTGATATATAGTTATCGAATTATCGGAAGTCTGAACAACTGTTACCTGTAAATAATTAGGGTTTTGATTTAGAATATCATTGGCAATAGTTAATACATCGTTGAAACTTGTAAAAATCATAAGAAATTATTTATAGATTAATTTTAAGAATTTACCATTAAATATAACTAAAATATTAATTATTATCCAAATTTTTCTCTCCGTGGTCTAACAGGTATAAAGTTACCTGGCGACACGAACCAAGGCGGAGGATTTTCTTCATTTATAATAATAGTACCAATTGTCTTGATACTTATTATCAAAATTCTCTTTACTGTCAACGCTTACTAAAAATCCTTGTCTCTCAAAATAGTTAAACTCATCATGTTTCTTCAAAACTTCAAAATATTTGTCAGCCAATTCTTGAATGTAATTATTTGTTTTAGCAGTGTCGGCTTGCTCTTGCGTATAAAAGAAAAATGTCGTACCTGAAGCAAACCTTGAAATTTCCCAAATGTTTGAATTACCTAATTGTGTCTTAAGAGTATCAATTTCTGATTTTGGAATTCCTTCGTTTGCTTCGTCTCTTGCAACTGGTTTAAAAGAGTCAAAAATTACAAGTAATCCTTGAATGTCATACTTGTATTGGTTTGTCTTTATAAATGACCAAAAAGAAATTTTCTGTCCTTTCGTATTGCCATTAACAAGTTCATCAAATTTTCTTGCTATTATTTTTTGCTTGTCAGGATTATAATTCCCAAAGCCATCTTTAAATTTTAATTCTTCTTCTTTATTTTCAAATATTATATTCACTCTTGGAAATAGTTTATTATAAGCTCCTTTGATTACATCGTAGTAGATATTTAGAACCTTGACATTGTAGCTTTTGTCAATCCAATCAGCAAGTAATTTAAAGGCAGGATTTATAGATGCCTTGCCTTGTTTAATAAGTTTTGTCTCTTTGTAATCTTTGTCAGAAGGAACTATCATAATTGAAGGCTGTCAAATAAAGTAGCACACAACGGTAGGGCTTTATGCAGGTTGGGTATTAGTATTCCGTCTCCCCGTAACCGCTGCTGATTGAAAATATGTTGATAAAGTTAAGTACAAAAGCTGATAGTAATTCGTCTGCTGGAACTGAAGCCGGGATTTGCAATTGGCTGATATTTGTTTGTTGTGCCCGACTTGCATAAAACCCAATGTTGGCTGCTGATTTACTCTGTTTCAAATTTATTGTCCTGCTTTAAACTACCAAGAAGTTTTGATACTATGTCTATTAACTTCTTTTGTTTAGTTCGTTGATTGTAACTGTAATAGATGTTCTTCTTCCCATTGTCAAACTTTACGTAATCAAGGTCAAAATTATTGATAACTTTTGTTGTTGTGTCTTTGTTAAGCATAAATTCGAACTTGTTATAGCATGAATGGTCAACAGTTATTGTGTTTAAAATGGTGTCAACGCCTTTTTTCGTCTTTTTAACTTTATAGTATGTCGGTTGTTTAATTACCTCCTTTGCAATTAGCAATTGGTTAGCGAAAAAAAAGTTCAACGGATTTAATGTGTCAAGCTGAATAGGTTTGTATTCCTTGCAATAGTCGAACCGCTTTAAATATGTTTTTAAGTTTTTTGTCCAAAACAAATACTGTGTCTGTTCATATGCACATGTGTCCAAAGGAATAAGTCCACCATTACAACTTAGTGAATAAAACAAGAAAGTGTCAACATGAGCCTGTCTTAATATGTTTACCTCATTTTGAACTTTCTCATCAACAACTTGAGCGTTCATAGAAACAGTCAGAAATAAGGCAACAAGCGATAGTAATATTTTCATCTTGTAAAGTAAGAAACATTCTTAGGGTGTTTCCACAAAATTTGCAGCCAACATTTGTATATACGAAACTACCTAAAATAAATATATTCATTTTCAATTAATTGTACTTGCGTTTTTGTGTAGCAGTAATTTTGCTACTTAAAAAAACGCAAGTCATAAATAAACTTAATCAAAGCTCCATAAAGGTATACAGTACAAGAGTGCGACGCAACAATGACCAATAGAAGCATTTAAGCCCGTTACATAATTAATAACGCAATAAAAAATGGCCAGCGCATAAAGCGCCAGCCATTAATTATTTGCAAGCAATTGCAATTAAGCAGCCATGCCTTGTGCAGGACTACTCCAGGGGCCTTGCCCCTTAGCGTTTACTCCTGCAGCTCTTACCCATACTTTACTGCCGCTTGTAAAGCCGCTTAAAGTAATGGTAGCCTTAGTGCTGTTGCCAGCGCTTACCCAGGTAATGCCGTCAATGCTTGTTTCCACCATATAAAGGCGGCAGCTTAACAGGTTTTTCCACTTGGGCGTAATGTCACCTGCAAGCCTTCCCATAATTACGCGAAGGTTTTGCGGCGCATCTAATGGCTGAGGCGGAGTTTTGGGTGACTTTACAGACATGCCAGCCAATAAAATAATTGTTTCGTCGCCTCCACTTGTTGCCTGCACATAGGCTACCAGCTTAGTCATCAGGCCGGTAAGCTCTTTTTCCTGCAGGTACATAAATGCGGTTTTGGCCTTGCCTCCGTCACGGGAGTTTTCGTAGGCCGTTTCCAACGCATCTACAGCAGTGGTGATAGTTGCCAATGGCGGATCAGGTGTTACAAAGGCACCGCTTGCAGCCGTCTGCACTACAATGTTCCTTGTAACCTGGATCTTCATTGGGATGGGCAATTTGCCAAATCCAAGTTTTACATTACTCATAGGTGTATGGGTTTTGCGGGTTAAAAAATAAAAGATTCTACTAACAGATTTTATTAAATATTTTTCTTTCAGAATAACCGGCATAATGTTTAAGATAGCTATCCTGGCTCTAATGATACGTAGCATAAACTCTTTGATAGGTATCTTAACTCTTATGATACGTAGCATAGACTCTTTGATAGACAACTTAACTCTTATGATACATAGCATAGACTCTTTGATAGACAACTTAACTCTTATGATACGTAGCATAGACTCTTTGATAGACAACTTAACTCTTATGATACATAGCATAGACTCTTTGATAGACAACTTAACTCTTATGATACGTAGCATAGACTCTTTGATAGACAACTTAACTCTTATGATACATAGCATAGACTCTTTGATAGACAACTTAACTCTTATGATACGTAGCATAGACTCTTTGATAGACAACTTAACTCTTATGATACATAGCATAGACTCTTTGATAGACAACTTAACTCTTATGCTACATATCTTTAGCTTTAAAGAAGCCTGTTTTTATTCAATGAACTTTGTTGCTGATTATTGGCCGGTACGTTTCTGCCTGTTATTAGATGTAGTTGCAATTGCACTGGTAACGGATATTTCAGAGATGTAAAGGTCTGCAATTGTTTTTCCTTTTGCAAGAGTAAACATACCTGTTTGAAAAATAGTTTAATAGTACTTATCAATTGTAACGCAGTATAAATGCTTACGTGCATATACTTATGTAGCTGTTTATTCTGTAAAATATTATAGACATAAAATATTTAGTATCTTGCCTTTGCTCACCTGTAAAGCGCCTGCCTAAAATTTATTAAGCATGAAACGATTGCTGATTTGTTTATTGCTATTTATTTGCAACGGTGCAAGTTTTACTATTAATACAGGTTTTAATTTAACTATTACTCATTAAGATAATTATAAATAAATTTATATTATTGAAGAAACTAATTACCATATTACTATTCTTTAGCTATACTGCTGCTCATGCAACTATTACTATAAGTATTAGTTCACCCACTATTAACCAGGTAACAGATAGTGTTGTACAAATACAGGCCTCTGTGCAATCTACCTATTCGCTTACCAGCCTTGTTGCAATAGTAAATGGCCGCGTAGATACCCTTCAATATGAATCTGAAATTAATGAGTTTAATGGCTACCTCTCTCTTTCAGGGTTACCACAAGGCGATACACTGCAATTAGTAGTTATTGCAACAGATTTTTTTAATAACAAACAATCCGATACTGTTGGTATCATATATGCTCAACGGCCTACGCTAAAGGTTATCTTTCCTTATAACCAGGCAAATGCCAATCCTTCTCTTCCAATTAAGGCAGTTAGTTTGGGAGCTAGCCCCTGTACAATAAATGTGTACTTCGAGTCAGGCGCACAAAGTTTTAATGGCATCTTTATTAATTCTGTGGACACAGCTATTAGCTTTCCGGCAGGAACAACTGATTTTTCAGCAACAATATATTTTACTGTTACTGATAAATGGGGGCAAACAAATTATGATTCAAGAACATTTTTCTTTGAGAACAACCTATATCTTAAACAACTATTTGCCGGAACAGGGCAGATATTCGATTTTAATTACAATAAAGTACTTGTAGTAAACAACGGTTATGACGGGGGTAAGATAGTTGACATTAATACATTGGATTCTGATGTAATTAAAAGCAGCAATACTTTTGTTTATTTTGACAACGGCCAGCAATCTTTTTTAACGCCTTATGGAACTGTTTGGGGGCAACAATTAAATCAAAGGTCGTTTGACTGGAACAATGATTCACTTTATACTTTAAGTGGACAATATCCATACGTTAGTACTGCCGGTAAGTATGCTACATGGTCTGCAGTAGATCCTGAGAGTGGTGGCGAAGCAGCAGTTTATTTAAGGGACCTTTCTACCCGTACTGATACTAAGTTAGCAGATGCTGATGGGGGGCAAGATAATGCGGTTGGTCCAAATGGAGTGGTATTTACAGTTTCAAACGGCATCCTTGTCAGAATTCAAAATAATAACACTACTCCTTTAACCAATCTTAATGCTGGCACAATCCTGAATCCGATAACGGATGGAAATTACGTGGCTTATTCAACAGAAGACGGAGCTGGCAATTATTATATTTATATGCATGATGGCAGCAACGAAACCCAGCTAAGCTACTTTGAAAACCCTTCATATCCATATCCTGCTGCTGGTGTAAATTATCAAATAGCTAATAAATATATCGCTTATTCCAAACCCGATGTATCGGGAGTATATCAAATATGGTTGCGTGATAGTACCGGAACCAATAAACAGGTTACTTACTTTGGTACGGGCAGTACTATTGAAAGGCTTGATCCTTATGGCGATATTATGTATTTAAATGGCGGAACGCTGTACTTAGCCATTAATGGTGGAAGCCTGCTACCAACAGCATTAGGCAGTTTGGCATTATATAATGCTTCCGTTTATTACAGGGATTCATCATGGTATGTAGTGGAAGGCAATTATTTATATAAGATACTTGTAAATGCATACGTAACTGTTGCAGATGGCAACTGGAATGATCCTTCTGTTTGGCAAGACAATATGGTGCCACAAGCTAATGCAGATGTAATTGTAAAAAATAATATTACGGTGAACACGAATGTTACCTGTAATTCATTAAAAGTAATACAGCCTGCAAGCGTAACAGTATTGACAGGTTTTAATATTACTGTTACGCATTAATAAAAGTAAACAACCTTAAACTTGTCAAACATGAAACGATTGCTGATTTGCCTGTTGCTATTTATTGCCAGCTTTCATGTATTTAGCCAACAAAATATTTCTGTCCAGATAACCTCTCCTTCCAACAATGCTCTTACAGACAGCATATTTTTTATTAGTGCTTCAGTAAATTCTACTTATGAAATTGCAAATGTTACAGCGGCCATTAGTGGACTAACAGACACTCTTTTATACAATCAAAATGACGCCTATTTTGAAGGATATCTTAATGTAGCATCATTACCATTGGGAGATACACTGGAAACGATAGTGACGGCAAAGGATGTTTTTAACAATAGTGTATCGGATACCGTTAGTATCATTCATGTTATTTCTCCAACCATAAGCATCCTATCTCCGGTAGCAGGTTCAAACACTAACGACCCGATTCATATTAAAGCTGTTTCAACAGGATATGGCCAGCGCAAGATATATGTGAGTTTCAGCAATTTTGAGGATAGCTTTATCAATAGCATTGATACGATTGTAAATCTTGCTCATGCCGGTGGATATCTTGATTTTACGGTTAAAGACCAATGGGGCCAAACTGCAGATGCAAGCAGCTATCTTTTCTATGATGGCAATCCACTTTTAAAAGAGGTATATAACGGCAATGGGATTATCTATGATTTTAACTATAATAAAGTGCTTATACAAGACGGGGAAATTGTTGATATCAATACACTTCAATCAACAACTATTCGGGGGAGTGGTGGCGGAGATGAAGGAAATTCTTTCCTTACACCATATGGAGCTGTTTTTGGGAATGGCACGGGCACTTATGGTGGAATTGCATACGACTGGAATAATGATTCATTGTATCGGTTGAGTTCAGGCAATGCATCTGCTGTAGTTCATACAGCAGGAAAATATGCTACCTGGCTGGATGCAGATATTCCACAGGATGGTGACCCGTTATTGACTTATGTTTATTTAAGAAACCTTGAAACACGTACCAACACATTGGTTGGGCTGAGTGGTGGCAATGATGACGTAGATACCGAGCCTATTGGCATAAACAGTTACGATGCTGATAATGCAGTAGATTCAACCGGAAAAGTAGTGTATGTAAGTGGTGGCAATATTGTAGGAATTACCCATGATGGCGTTAATAATTATAATCCGTCTGATTCATTTTATTTTCAGCCAATAACAGATGGTTACAATATTGCTTTTTGCAAAAGGAGTCCCAATGGACCTGCTGGTACGCTTGATTTTAATTTGTATTTATATAATAATTTAACTTCTTCATTAAAAATGATCGGAACCATATATGAAGTTCCATACGAAGGCATTGGATTTATAAACCATCCTGAACCCGGCCCTAATTACCAGCTAAATAATAAATACGTAGCTTATACCAAAGTGGGCACTACCGGCCAGTGGGAAGTTTGGCTAATGGATAGTACAGGTAATAGCAAACAATTAACTTTTTATAGCACAAATAGTACACTTGATGTACTGGCTCCCAATGGAGACCTTGTGTATGATTATAATAATGAAAGATACCTTGTTACAAACGGAAGTACACAACCAAAAGATATCGGCGCCGTTTCAGGTACGTTATATTACCGCGATTCTTCCTGGTACGTGGCAGAAGGAAGATATGTATATAAATTATTAGTAAACGCTTTCATTACAGTTAAAGATGGTGACTGGAATAATCCTGCCACATGGAAGGATAATATAGTGCCTTCTGCAACAGATGATGTAATTGTTGAAAACAATGTAACCATAAGCAGTAATGAAACGTGTAATTCTTTAAAGGTAGTTTCGCCTGGCAGTGTAACGGTATTGACTGGTTTTAATTTGACGGTATTGCATTAAAATAAAATAAAGAAATCAAATGAAACAACTCTTTGCGGGTTTACTGCTTTTGAGCTGTAACTTATCTTATGCGGGTATTTCAATTTCAATTATAACACCTGAAGCCAATCAGCCAAGCGATAGTACATTATCTGTGCAGGCAAGTGTGCAATCAACTTATGAAATTACTTCTGTTACGGCATCAGTTATCGATCATCAGCAGGCACTTAGTTTTGAATCTATTGACAACTGGTTTGTTGGTTCGCTTTCTCTTGCTGGCTTGCCAAAAGGTGTTCCATTGCAATTAATTGTTACCGCCAAAGATTATCTCAACAATCAACAATCAGATACTGTAACAATTATTTATGCCCCGCCACCGACAGTAGTAATTGATCTGCCGCTTGACTGGACAAATGCTTATCCTTCTCTTCCGCTTAAAGCAACCTGTTATGGAGCAGGGCCCTGTATATTGAATATTAGCTATCTCAGTTTATCACAAAACTTTACGAATTCAATTGATACAGTTGTTACCATTCAAAACAATTATACAACGGAACCTACTCCCATTACGTTTACAGCCACTGACCAGTGGGGACAAAGTTCTTATGCCACCAGGCAAATCTTTTTTAACAATAACCCATATCTCAAAGAAATTTACAGTGGAGTAGGAAAGATTTTTGATTTCAATTATAATAAAGTACTTATTGTTAATGATGACACCGGTAAAATAGCCGATTTAACTACACACGGCTCAAGCATATTTACCGGTACACATTATTACTATCAAAATGGAACAGGGGGAGAATTAACTCCTTATGGAGTTATTTATGGGCCATCTATTTATACTAAAGGGTTTGAATTGAATAACGATTCAATTTATACTTTTGGTTCTGCATCCAATATCTGGTCGCCTGTTAGCACTTCAGGGCAATATGCTACATGGGTTAATGCAACAGGAGATATTAATAATCCTTATGCACTTTATTTTAGAAACCTGCTAACGCATACGGATACACTAATTTATACAATCGGTGATGTAGATAAAATCGGTGAAAATAATGTAGCCTCCAATGGCGTAGTTGTTTTTGTAAATAATAATAGCGACATCAGCAAATATCAAAATGGAGTAACTGTGCCGATAATAAATGACGACTATTTAAGCTATCCCGTTACTGACGGTAAAAATATAGTATATACAGCAACCAATACAAATTCTGATAACTCTGTGTACTTATATGATGGCACATCACAAACCGCTTTAGGTGACGATGGAAGTTCAAATCCTTTTTACACTATGAATGATAAATACATAGCTTATACAGCTCAGGATGGATCAGGCAATCAGCAGGCCTGGATAAGAGATAGCGCTGGCAACAAATCTCAGGTATCTTTTTTTGGAAGCGATAGTTACGTACAGGGATTAGCTACCAACGGAGACGTAATGTTTATGAATAATGCTACAAGATATCTTGCAAGAAAAGGTATTCTGCAGCCACTAAACCTTGGCAGAGAAACAGGCCTGGTAGTTTATAGAGATTCATCATGGTATATAATTGAAGGCAGATATTTATATAAATTATTAGTAGATGCTTTTGTTACTATTAATGATGGTAACTGGAACAACCCTTCCACATGGCAGAATAATGTAGTGCCTCCTTCTAACGCCGATGTAATTGTTGAAAACAATGTTACCTTAAGCAGCAATGAAACGTGTAATACATTAAAAGTAGTTTCGCCGGGCAGCGTAATTGTGTTGACGGGTTTTAATCTTACTGTATTGCATTAATAAAAACCGTAGGTTCTACGTTTCCACATAATAATAACTCATACCGTTTGCTGGTAGGGCGTTAATTTGGGTATCCATCTCGGCACACTTTTTTTATAGGCTTTGTATTGTTCACCAAAGCATTTAGATAAATGAGGTTCCTCAACTTTGATGAAGTATAGTGTATTCATTAAAAAGAAAAAGCAAGTCCAGATCAATATATTGGTTGAATGAAAGCATAATGCTTCTGAAAGTAAAATAGAAAGCACACTTGTTATCATCGGGTTACGGCAATATTTATAAGGCCCTTGCACAACAAGGTTTTGTTTGGGACTCCATGGCGCTAAAGTTCCTTTCGCAATTGTTTTAAAAAGATAGTTTGTATAAAGAAATAAAGATAACCCTGCAATAAAGAAAAGAATGCCAAAGATTTTAACGATGATGTTAGCGGGAATAAGAATCTGTTGTTTATTATAAATAAAATAAGGGATGATAACTGTTACGGTGAATGGAAATATAATTATATCTCGAAGATATTTTATAAGAGATGGCTGTTGCATGTATTGTTATAATTAAGTATAAAACTAAAACAATATTATTTTTAAAAAAGTTATATCTATTATTATATTATTAAAAAGGCTTGAGTTTAAAACTCAAGCCAATAGTTATAAAAAAAATATTTCTACATTTTCTCTTTAGCCATTTTTGACCAATCTCCATAAATACCTTCAAAATATATTTTGCCGTCTTTGTTAAAAGTGTCGAATTGTACATAATCTACTTTTACCCATTCTTTGGTTTTCTTTGATTTACCGGCCCAATGCCACCATGATTGTACAACTTTAGCATCCTTATCTATATAGTGTAAATAATCTGGGTAGCCATCTACTGTAACTTTAATACTGTCAAAATAATCAAAATCAGTATCCCACATTTTAATTGCCTCGGCTATTTTGATAGCTTTATCCATACCTGAAACCCACCATTTGGCAGTATCTGCATAAATTTTCATATTAGCAGCGTCATCTTTTGCCAGGTAGTATTTTACAGAATTGTTTATTACATCAATATAAGGATGATTGATGTAAATAGTACCATTCTCTTTTATTGCCTGGGAAAAGGCAGTTATTCCAAAAAGGAATAAACCGGTAGATAAGAAAATCTTTTTCATAATAAATTGTTTTGGTTTATGTTAATTCTAAAGATAAAGTTTTTAATTTATTACTTTTTATCTTTTTTTCTTATTTGCAGTTATTGATGTTTAAGCCAACAAACAGCAGTAGGAATAACTAACCATTAGTGAGGTAATTAAATTTTTTCTCACTTTATCTTCAGCCACATCGGTTTTGTCTTCAATACGTGCTTATATATTTTGCAATCGGGTGAATGAGCTCCCTGTAAATATCCTATGCTTATTAAAAATTCATTTACAATTTCTCCGCCGGTAAATTTAAAAGTCTTTTTAAACAACTTTACCCATTCTTCTTTTGATTTGGGATGATGATGTTCCAGCCACTTTTCAAAGGAGCCGTATTCTTTTTGAAGTTGCAGAATAGCTTTGGCATTTTCTATGGCAGCATTTACTTTTAAGCGGTTACGAATAACGCCAGCATCTGCCAAAAGTCTTTCTCTATCTGTTTCAGTATATGCTGCTACTTTTTTTATATTGAAATTATGATATGCTTTTCTAAAGCTGTTCTCTTTTTTCAATATAGTTTCCCAACTCAATCCTGCCTGGTTAATTTCAAGAATAAGCCGGCAAAATAATTCGTTATCATCATGTATAGGAAATCCATACAATTTATCATGATAGGCTTTATGCAAAGCCTTCTTATCTCCTGACATATTTTCTATTACACTACAGTATGACATATTTTTTAATTAATAATTATTTAAACTTTTACTATTAATCCGGCATATCATATCCATGTACTAGTATCATATTGCTTTTAGCGTTATCATGCCGTATTTGTTTTACCTTAGAATATTCCGGAGAACTCCACCATTCTTTTGCACGTTCTGCAGTTGGAAACTCTATAATAACAAGCCTGCCTGGGTTCCACTCTCCTTCTATGATCTCTGTTTTGCCACCACGAACAATAAATTTTCCATCATAAGCTTTGATAGATACCGGAGTTAAAGAACGATATACATCATATTCTTTTTCATTATAAATAGTAACATCAACAATCATATACGCTGCCATAATACTTTTGTTTTATGATTTAAAAAAACATTATTTTATCACAATTAATTTTTGCTAAGATAGAAATTTCATTACATTTTTTCTTTTACCCATTCACTAATGGCTTTACCCGTTTACCGATCAATTCAATAGATTGCATCAGCTTTTCATGTGGCAAAGAAGCGCTATCTAATTGAAAGGTAAGCCTGCTAATACCGCCCAATGCTTTAGCATGACGAATTATCTTTTCCGCTACTTCTTCTGCGCTGCCAACTAAGAGTGCACCTAACGGACCAGCCTGTGCATTGAAATGAGGTCTTGTCATTGGTGGCCAGCCACGCTCCTTTCCAATCCTCGTCATGCTTGCGGCGTAACCCGGATAAAAATCATCCATTGCTTCCTGTGTAGTGTTAGCAACATATCCCAATGAATGTAAACCTACCTTTAATTGTTCAGGAGAATGACCCGCTTTTTTTCCTGCTTCTTTATACAAATCAACCAACGGACGAAAGCGATGTGTTTCGCCACCAATGATAGCAACCATTAATGGTAATCCAAGTGTACCTGCACGAACAAATGATTCCGGTGTGCCACCAACACCTACCCATACAGGAAATGGATCTTGTAACGGCCTCGGATACACGCCAACATTCTTTAATGCAGGACGATACTTGCCCGACCATGTTATAAATTCATTCTTGCGGATAGCAAGCAACAACTCCAGTTTTTCGGCAAAGAGTTCGTCATAATCCTGCAGGTTAAGGCCGAATAATGGAAAGGCTTCTATAAATGATCCACGGCCAACTACCATTTCAGCACGGCCGCCAGAGATAAGGTCGAGCGTAGCGAAGTTTTGAAATACTCTAACGGGATCGGCTGCACTAAGTACTGTAACGGCACTGGTTAAACGAATTCGTTTAGTTAGTGCCGCTGCTGCTGCAAGAATAAGTACAGGCGCTGAATCTAAAAAACCTTTGCGGTGATGCTCGCCTATACCGAATATATCATGCCCCGAACGATCTGCATGTTCTATTCTTTCCAGCAATTGCGCCATCGCATCCGTATGGCTGATGGCATTATTGCTATCCTCACTAAACATTGTGGCGAAACTGTCAATTCCAATTTCCATATACTTTCCTTTTAGCTGTTTTTATTATCATCAGCAATAACGCAAACTAATATAGAAAGTTCATTATAGCTTGCATTGAAGTAAGATTATATAAAAAACAAATGCTGCTTAAATAATAAGCAGCATTTACTTTTACAAGAAGCTGGCCGAAAAGATGCAGTAGCCTGCTTCTTTGCTAACGATAAGGATCCGTACAAAACATTAATCGGTCAGTTTGTACCAGAATATTTCTGGTTTGCCTAGTACACCGGCATTCTCCATTATTTTTTTCAACTCTGGCGACATTACTCTTGCTTTTGCTTTAGCCATATCTGTTACAACGAAGATGACATACACCATATTGGAGTCGTCTATACCTCTTGCCAAAAGCCTGTCCTTTAAACCGTTCGCCTCTCTTGCTGAATCTCCTTCTGCATCATACACTTTAAGCCATGCAGCAAAATCTTTTACTTTGTGAGATACCATAATACGGTCATTCATGTCTTTAGACGGGGTTTCGGCACGTATTACATTTATCATGCTAACAGAAGGCGGCCCTACAACACCAGCTTTCTTCATGGCATCTTTTAAACCGGGTGATGCTCCAAAATCTTTTGCTTTTTGTACATCGGAAATACTGTCAAAGACTACCACCATATTGGAATCTTCCATTCCTCTTCCAATATGGGCATGCATAATACCGCTAGCCCTGCGCATAGAATCGTGTGCCATATAACCTTCTTCCCATTTGGCATAATTGGCAACCTTATGTTTTACAATTAATAAATTAAATGGAACAAAAGCCGGAGGTGGCGCAGGTGTGGGAGCAGCCATAGCAGTAGTGTCTGTTGTTTTTGCTTCATCTGTTTTCCCGCTGCTATTGCAGGAAAAAAGTGTAATGGCAATAAGGGATGCCATTACAGGTGTTAAAAATTTTGTCATGTGTAAGTTGTTTTAGTTGATGAATTGAAAAATCGTGCAGAAAGTTATTCAATATAAATGACAAATGCAATGACTGACTGGTAAATAAAAAATTAACTGTAACTTTAAGGATAACAACTTGAGAACTATTTAAACGATTTGCAATGAAAAATAAAATAATTCAATTGTTTAGGATCAACATTCTTATTGCGCTGCTGATTGCATGTACATTGGCAGGTACACTTAATTCATGTGTTACAAGTGCAGGAATTACTTATCAAAATTATACGCCGCCAGCATGGGCTCCGCCATACGATGACGTAAGTGCAATACATTATTATTATTTCCCTGACTATGGTATGTATTACGATGCCTGGGAAAATCAGTTTTGGTATTCAGATAATGGGATATGGGCATCAAGCGCTTATCTGCCGCCAATGTATAGTAATATAGACCTAAACAGTGCATATATTGTATTGATCAATAAAAAATATAATACCCCGTGGCAACATCATGATTATTATGCACGGAATTATCCTGCACACAGTTATGATAATTACAAAAACATTGTTGTAAATAACAGGATTATAAAAAATGTTGCGCCCAATCATGAACTTGTTCCAAGAGCATTTAATGAAAATACAAACAGAGTTACTTTTATGCAACGACAGATTCAGAATAAACAACCGGATAACGAAGTTTCTCCAACAGAATCAAACAACAGGCCACAGAATAGACAACCAGACAATGAAGTTTCTCCAATACAATCAACCAACAGGCCACAAAACAGACAGCCGAATAACGAAGTTTCCCCACCGTCAACTATCAACACAGGTATAGAAGAGCATAACAAGCCACAAAATAGACAACCGAATAACCAAGTTTCTCAAATGCCGTCAACTAACAGACCACAAACTGTAACTGAACCCAACAAGCCGGTGCAGCCAACTCCTACTCCTGCAATAACACGTGCTCCACAATATAATCATGTATCACACGAAGTACCTATTAAAACTATAAAGCCTTTTATGCCGCCGGAAGCGCAAAACCTGAATTATGGCAGAGGGTTTAAAAAACATTAATAACGTATACCGTTATTGAGTTTTACTTGAAGCGAAAGGCCTGGATTGCAAACAGATCAGCAGTTTAATTATAGGTAAACTTATAAAAGTGTTGTAAATTTAGTTCTTCTCAAAAATTGCCATTGATGGAAGCTCTACTAAATACATTATCTGCATTTGAAAAAGATTTTAACCTTGTCCAGAAAGATGGTTCGATATGTTTTGATGCAACTATCTATTTCAGTACAAAAAACAATCCCCACCATCATACAGAAGTTCAAAATGTCTCAATTGTCGAAAATACTTTAGGTACAATCTGCTTGCTTCATCCAAACCTTGTCTTGTTCGGAATCCCTGATGTATTAACGGAAGGAAAGGAGGAGTTTATTTATCTTGCAAACCAGGCGCTGGTAATTATGGGTGAATCACCAAATCATGAGAAATATATATTATCCGTACATCCCGGCAATAAAAGGTGTCAATCAGAAACAATAACTAAACTGCATGCCAGGTTGTATCATTAAAAAAACGGTTGCATTGTTTCCGGTTTTGAAATTGATATGACATAAGCATTTGTGACCCTGCTCAACATCGTTTTGAATTTATTCTGTTATTTCTTTTCTTTTACTAAAAGAAAAGAAATAACCTTAATTGTACGATATACCATTATTGTGCTTTTATTGAAACGAAGTTGGTTCTTGAGGTCATGAAGAAAGACCAAGGATTCCTGTGTGTTGCATATAAACATTATCAATGATTTTGTTCGGCAGCATCTATCATATCAGCTTTAGTGAATTTTGTTATTTCTACAATAGTGGCACTATGCCGTAAAAGAGGTGGAACAATTTGGAGGGCATTCTCTTTACTGTCAAAATCACCTGTGAACCATGCTTTATGCACTCCATCCTTACAACCCCAGTCTGCATTTGACAATAAATGCGAACCCGATTCAACGAACAGTTTGATTATCTGTTTACACTCTGCTGTATTTACTGAATGAGGAATTTCAATTAAATATGTTGGCATCTGTTTAAATTTAGTTTACTGAATGATGTTTACTAAGTTACGTTTTTTGCTTGAGTTAAGCGAGTATAAGTATACTAATTTCTGCGTGCAATGAGATCAAAAGAAAAAACAACTTTCCAATTTAAGATTAGAAACTGCAAGATGTTGGCGATCATTTCTGAATCAATAGATCATCATTTACTTTTAAATTAGCACCGGTGAGGATAGTAAGTGTTGAACCTTTTTCCAATGTTTGGAGTAAATCCAATATACAATTGCCGCTTATTATAATTTCTGAACCTATGGAAAGATCAGAAGGAGGCAATTGATTATTTGACCATTTAGAAACATCGCTCCAATTCCCGTTACCGGTAAATGTATAAATATTATGCCGATGATTTAAAGTACATCCTGCGTTAAATCCATAACTTTCTCCATCAGCACAACCATAAACAATACTATTGAAAGGAACAGAAGCGCTCATAGTATGAATAGCACCTGCAGTTCCATTGCCAACATGAAAGGTAGCAAAGTAATAATTTGGATTTGAAGGATAAGGTTTAAACGCATTAATAATAGGTATCGAAGCTGCGCTTCCGTATGCAGTAGGTCCAAAACTGCTTGTACCTGTATCAACACTGGTAAGGTTATCAAGATTAAAAGTAAGTACTCCTGCCTGGGGAATAACAACATTAATATATGCACCTCCAGCTAAGCCATCCTGTATCATGGGTGAATATACAGTCGCACTATTTATTGCCTCTTGTGTGCTTGTAAGAATGATCATTTCGGGATCACCACTACCATTATTACCAATAGCAGTATTCCCTGAACATGATGTTATAAACTGTGTAATACTGATTGGCTGATCGCTCTCAAAAATTGTTGGGTAACCTGATTCATATGTCCAATATTTCCCTGTTGTATTATAGCTTGCACCAAAAGAAGCCGGTTGATTTGAAATCAGGCTGGATGTTTGGTGTGTTGTATCATTAATCCATATCTGCGTTGCAGTATCCTGCACATATATCCTGTATAAATTATGTGCCATAGACTTTGTGGGAACAGAGAAATATTTTGTATCCCAATATAAGGTTGACATCATTTGCTGCACCATATTATCCGATCCTGCTGTAGGATTTGGACAACTGAAAGGCGTTGAAACCAAACATCTGCCATTGCCGCCAAAAACGGCTATCTTTTTTGTTGCGTCAGGGGAACTTATGGTAGTGCCGGATAGGTCAAGCCCAAAGCCAGTAGCATTTATAGCGCCCATTGCATTAAACACCTGCCCTTTATTTAAATAAATAGTATCCGTTTTACCTGCAGGGTATTTTATACTGCCACCAACATCTGTTCCTGTTTCTGCAAAGTCAGCGCAGACAACAGAATCTGAAATATCTGCAGATGGAGTAAAATAAACTGTCGTACTATCCTGTTCTGCAATTATAAAGAAAAATGAGTTGGGCGGCCCGTCATTAGTAACATTGCCATACGCCTGCACGGAATAATTATTACTCCATAAATTAGTTGGTAATAATAATGTAGCTCCGGCAGAATTATTAATAGAATAATCATATAACCATGCGCTGATGGGCGCGCCATGGCTGTACACGTGTATCCCCCTATTTGATATACCGGTATAATATAATCTTGCGTCTGGCAATCCGGCTGCATCAGTTTCATCATTAGGGTCACCTTGAGGAAAACCTGTTACACTTACCACACCTGATGCAGGAATAGTTGCTGTTTGAGAAAACGGCGTTGAGAGCAATGGCATTTCCACCGTAACTACAGTTCCCGGTGCACCGGAAATATATACATACATATTAGCGCCAAAACCTGAAAACGGAGGATAAGTTTCTAACCTTTGCTTCATATTTTGCTCATATGCAAAACCTGTCCAAAACTCTGTTCCCATATTAGTTTGAGCCTTAACAATGGATGGTAAAAAACAAGCAATAAAAAGAAGGAATAAAAAACTATTTTTCACAGCAAGTAAATTTTGATGAGGTTCAATATTATGCAGGAGCAAGATATGAAACTGTTGAAAAAGACCTCTATTTTCTATACTATTTTTTTGTAATCAATAAATGATAGTTTCCAAATAATCTTCATCAACCTTATGGCATACCGTTATTGAGCTTTTAGTAAAGCGAAGTTGGTTTATGAGAAATGAAACCAGGATGAAGTTACCAATTCCGTACATCCACATTAAAATCTACATTGGCAGGTGGTGGTGTGTGATGACGATCATACCATTCCCTTGTATGATGATGATAATGGTGATAATAATGTCCTTCATAACATCCCGGCAAAAAAGCTATGGCTGCAATTAATAACAGTACGCTTAATTCATTTACTATGTATTTCATATCAATAGTTTTTTAAACGTTCGTTCCAAAATCCTGCCAATAACTAAACTGATTGATTTTTTTCTACATGGTATTTATAAAAGAAAAAATTGTGGATTATTTTACTCGTTATACTTCAGGATTTCACGGATAATGTTTAATAATTGGGATTTAAAAAGAAAGATTAGCCTCTCTTGTACGATATATTGTTATTGAGCTTTTATACACCTGGTTACTATCCTTACAGTATTGCAAAACGTTCCGGGGTAGAATTGCTTTCTTTTTCAATGTACCAGTTATTCAATATTAAATTTTTTACCGAAAATATTTTTAACGATGATTCTCCCCGCTCTGAACTAACTTTTACAACCAAATGATCTATTCTTAAAACAATATACCTTTCTGTTTTACCGGCATACTTAAAAATAATAATGTCATCTTTCTTAACATCTTCTAATTGAACAATACGTTCCATACTAATGGGCATAGCATAAGTTTAAAAGTGAATAATCGAAAAGCTTGTTGAATAAAGATTAGTGAGGTTCAGTTATACCAACTGTAAAATATGAAGAGCCTTAAAGTTGAAATCAACATTGCGAAGATAGACTTAATATTCTATTACCTAATGTTAATATGTATTTCTGGCATTGGAGTATTGGATTATGATTTGTACGTTATTGAGCTTTATTGAAGCGAAGGAACATTGGCTTTTCGGATATAACTCTTAAGATACCTATTATAACTCCTAGGATAGGTAACTTAGCCTCTATGATACGTAGCACAGCTTCTTTGCTAGGTATCATAGCCTCTGTGATAGGTATCTTAACTTCTTTGCTAGGTATCATAGCCCTGTGATAGGTATCTTAACTTCTAAAATAGATAAGATATCCGGCTTTATTGAAATAGGTACATCTTATCGCTTAGCTACTTTTTATCCTCAATCAACTTTAGTTTTCTGAATGCCAGTCACAAACTGGCTGATATAATAGACACAAGTCACCCTTCGGAAGACTTGCGCCAGTTGGGAGAGTTTTTAGTTGTAGAAAATTTACATTTCCTTAGTCATCTCAATATTTATTCTATCAAAACAACTTGAATAAAAAAGGTAAACTTTATTTAATTCCTTTTCTTCAATTTCTTGTGCTATAAGCAACTCCTCATAGGTTTTTATTTCTGAAAATACAGATGCTTTTCTCGGCTCGAATGACTTTATTTCTGCTAAAGTTTGATTAATCAATTCATTTCTTCCATTCAAATTAGTGAAGCGAGAAACAATTTTAAAGTATTCAGAAGTTGTTACCCGAATTTTAGTCATTGTTTCAAAACTTCTTTGATTGCTTATAAAATGTCTTTCGTGACTGTCTTTGCCATCTTCTGTTCCTGGATTATGAAGTTCAGATGTTCTATACCAATATTGTTTATGAACCTTATGCATTACTAACTCTTTATAATATTCAGTTAACAAGTATGCAATTCGCCTTTCTTCAGCAACAAGTTCCTGCCTAAGATTACTTCTTTCTTTAAATCTCGTTAATAAGAAAATTACTAGTTGCGAAAGGATAGCAGCTGATGCACCAATCGCTGCAGCAATCAAAGCTATTTCCCCTGTTGTCATTCCAGATTGGTGTTGTGAAATGGCAACTATTTTATCAAGTTGCTTACTAATAATTTCTATATGTGTTGTATCATCCACTTATTTTATGTTTTAGAATCGTTTAATACTATAATAAATAACTCCAATAAAGACAAATACAAATGATAATGATACAAATGATGAAAGCATTAAATTAACAAGGAGCGAGCTGAAATTATCTTGTTCTTCTTTTGTCAAATAAATTGTTGAACCAAATGC
>Ga0207018_1054_pt1 | contig 20459 bp, 13 predicted proteins | sample Alteio_BWMinCont_52_FD_153476 | JGI IMG/M metagenome (GOLD analysis project Ga0207018, IMG submission 153476) | Enriched cells from forest soil in Barre Woods Harvard Forest LTER site, Petersham, Massachusetts, United States -... | ecosystem: Environmental > Terrestrial > Soil > Temperate forest >...
TTTTTCAAGGTCAAAGTATAATTGCAGGAAGCAGTATATCTCCCGGTCCTTCTGGCAGTTCTGATGCAAAGCCTGGATCGGTTGCGGGTTCTGATATTTTTCTAGTCAGTGGAGCGGGTCTACTATTTGATCCCGAATTAGATAACGTGATCCGTTTAAACGGATCGATCGCAGATGATAGTAGTTCATCCATACCAGGCGGAAACGGCATTACGCCTGGCTCAGGACGGGGAGGAGCAATTGTTAAAAATGGTGGGGGGACTCTGATCTTAGAAGGAATGAGCACGTACACCGGTGGAACGGCCTTAAATGCAGGTATATTGAAAGTTCAGGGGAAAGTTATTGGCCCTCTAATCTCCCAGTCTGGATCTATACTAAAAGGGACAGGTTCTGTGGGCGATGTGACTTTGCAAGGGACACTGTCTCCTGGAAATGAGGCAGTGGGCACTCTGACGTTGAATTCGATTAACTTTCAAACGGGTGCAGTTCTTGCAATTGAATTAAATCCTGCAGAAGCCTCTTTAGCAGAAGTAACAGGAGATGTTATTATTTCCGGTCCAACAACGATCCGTGTACATCCAGACCATGGATCCTATATGAGCAATACAATGTATACGGTAGTAGAATCTTCTGCGCCGATTGCTGGAGTAAATTTTCTGTCAGTCCAAAGTACCAACCCAGATTTTGTGTTTTTGCTGGATAATTCGATTCCCAACCAAATTCGATTGCAATTGGTCAGTCCTTTGAATTTAGTAGCATGTCGAACAAGTAATCAATTTCTAACTCAAACAGAATATATTACTGAATTGACTTGGGAAGCTGGACGATCAAGTACAGTAAGTTATAGAATTTACCGCGATCCTGCATTAACTGAATTTATTGCTGAAATTCCAGCGAGTGGTCCATTCAAATATCTGGACCATCGGAGAGAGAAACACAAAACATACACGTATTATGTAGTGGTTGTGTATGAAAACTCGAAACATTCTCATCCTATGGGCGTTGAGGTAACACCTAAAGATAAGTGTCAATAAGAACTATACCCGTTCCGGTTGAATGGCACCCAAAGGGGACCGATTCAAAGCCTCTACAATCGAATAAAAAATCGGGGTTAATATTAAATTCAATATTGAGGCAATTGCAAAACTCCATTCGGAGCCAAATTTGTGCTTTTTCCGTTGGCTTCGATTTTTTGCAAAGTGCCTATGGCCAAGAGGATATGTCACTTTGCAAAAAATCGAACCAACGAAAAAAGCACAAATTTTGCTCGCGAAGCGAGTTTTGCAATTCCCTCTATTGACCCCGATTTTTTCTTCGATTGTAGAGAGCTTTTAATTCGATTTTCGTTGTGTCAACCCAAAGTTAAAATGTCACCTCTAGTCTAAAAAAAGAGAGGTATTTTTCTTCTTCTTCCTCTTCCAGGCGTAGAGTGTTGGCAAGTTCACAAGCCTCCCAGCGACCCCGAGTCAAGCGAACATGGCTTGTGAACTTGTCGACACCGAGCCTGGCGACTGTTCGCAGGTTGTTTGTATGTTCAAAAAATACCAGCGAGCCTTGACGATATGAGATCTTTTTTGAACATATGAACAAGCTGTGAACAGCCCTGCCTGTTAAAACATTAGTTTCTATCGCCATGGGTGACGCTTACCAGGCTTTCTTGGTTTACGGCTTGGCCAAAGTGCCTCTAGCTCTTTACTATCCAGTATTCTTGGCTTCTCGTGTTGCCTTTCTCTTTCCCATCTCGTGTAGGAATATTCTTTTCCGTCGGCCTCGATTAGGACAGGCCTCCCTGGCCTTTCGAGGATATTCATCCGTACATGGCTAAATCGATTGGGTAAATAAGGGACTTCTAAAAAAACGATCTCGAAAAACATTCGCACAGAAATGCATGCGGGCAAACCACAAAAACAAGCTGTGGCAATTGCTTTAAACCAGGCTCGCAAATCCGGCGCGAAAATTCCGAAAAAAGGCAAAACTTGACATTTGTGAAGTGAATTCTTTACAATGCAGTAAAAACAAATGAGGATTTCTCATGGCTGCTAGAATAAATTCTGTAGAACTAACAACATACACAGGGGTACATCAGGGTTCATTAACTCCTCTCGCTACACAAACAGGAAGTTTCGGCGGTCGTCTTTATCAACGACTGTTTTGCGGAGGCGCAATCAGCAAATGTTTTGAAAAAGCGAAACGCTGCGTTGCTGCTGTATATGGGCCGCCCTATCCTCCGCTCTCCGCTGACAAGGTCAAGGAGAATTACTCGATAGCGACTCTGTGTATACTTATGGGGACTTTGTTTGGAGGCCTGACGCTGTTTATGATTGTTGTTGAAGCTACAGATCCTTCCCCTAAAAGCTCAATACCTCTAGAAGCTGCTATGCCGATTTTTTCTATCATGGAAGCGCTTTGTGTAAGTGTTGGAGTAGCTGGTTTTATCATTGCCAAAAAAACACGCAACGCGCCAAGGATAGAAGAACTCCGAGCTCTTCTTCATTAAGGATCTATTCCCTTCTGCGAGATTGAACACATCTCATGCTTCTCGCTCAGTCCGCGAATATGGAAATTATGAAAATGGCCCAGGAGATGTTATTATTTCCGGTCCAACAACGATCCGTGTACATCCAGACCATGGATCCTATATGAAAACTCGAAACATTCCCATCCTATGGGCGTTGAGGTAACTCCTAAAGATAAGTGTCGCTAAGAAACCGAAGTTATACGACGCGCGGTCAAGTTTGGTGAGTTTTGGAGGGCCTCAGATTCACCAAACTTGACCGCGCGCCGTATATACCCGTTCCGGTTGAATCGCACCCTAAAAGACTGCATTGAAAGCTCTCTCAAATCAAACAAAAAATCTGGGTTAATATTAATTCAATATTGACCCAGATTTTTTGTTTGATTTCAGAGGCTTTGAATGTAGTCCTTTAGGGTGCGATTCAACCGGAACGGGTATAGCTCAAGAATCGGTATAATTACCGATTATTGTACAAGTAGAATCGTAAGTCCGCAAGAAGTGACAGGGACTGAACTTCCCAAAGCTGTTGCAATTTTATCAACAGGCATAGTGGAAGTATTAACGATTTTAATTACGTCGCCAGCTGTGATGGATACCAGGGTTGGGCCACCAGTATGGCTATATACTTCATCGGGTGATAATGTAAAATTCCCGAATGTAGCTCCTGGCAATAGCACGTTATTTTTGAAGAGCGAAAGGCTCCATGCAGGTACCGGAGCTGGAAAAGGAGCAGATAATTGACCATGAAACACGAATTCAATACTGTAAATTCCTGTTTTATTGATCGTCACTTCTCCCGTACTTGGCGTCATTGAGAAATCGATCGCCATTGTTGAGATATTGACATTTTCCATCAATACAGCCTCTCCAGGCACAATTGCTAGTTGATCAGTAGAACTAAATGCTTGACCAAATGATGTAGAAAAAGGACAGCAAGGGCCTTGAGGGCCGATGGCTCCTATCGGTCCTTGAACCCCCTGCGGTCCTTGAGGCCCGATCGAACCTACTGAACCCAATGGTCCTGGGATTCCTGGAACGCCCTGAGGTCCTGCAACTCCTTGAATTCCTTGAATTCCTTGAGCTCCAGGGGGGCATACACAATCCGTACAACAGCATGACGATTGTTGCGCAGATAGTTTGTTAGTAAAAAAAGTAAATGAACTTAGAATAATTCCTAAAGTAATCAATCTTTTCATAAGTTTTATTCCTATTTTTGAATTTTTTTTCTACTCTCTGCGGAGGTTCCTGGTTTCGCAAAAGAGTAGAATAGATATTCTATATTAAAAATTTTTTTTGTCAAAAAAATTTGCATTTTTGGGGTGTGATTAAAAGTTGTACATAGAGACAGCACAAATTTGGCTCCGAATGGAGTTTTGCAATTGCCTCAATATGCTAGTTTCTTTTGGGAAAGAAATTATGCTATTTGTATCAATTCCTCAGCTTGCGATGATCCAGGACACGCCTTATCCGATGGAGTGGCGTCTCGATCTATTTTCGCACATTGATGTGGCGGCTATTCAGGCGCGTTTACAAAAGGCCACGGCTCCTGTGATGTTGACCCTTCGCAAAACGTCGCAGGGTGGAAAATTTCAAGGGACAGAAAGACAAAGAGAAGCACTCATAGAACAGCTGTTGTCTTTGCATCCACCATTTTTTGATCTTGAATACGATATGGACCCTCAATTTTTAGCGGACATGATCCAAAAACATCCGCGCACGAAGTTTATCCTTTCAATCCACAATTTTGAATCTACTCCCAGTGATTTAGAAGGGCTCTATTCCACTCTGCAAACAATCCCTGCGTTTTGTTACAAAATTGCTGCGAAAGCTCTTTCGACAAACGATGCGCTTAGAATGCTATTGCTGGCAAAAAAATATCCGAAGGTGAGCGTGATTTGCATGGGGGAACGAGGGGCGTTTGCGAGAGTTCTGGCGCCTCTTGTTGGCAATGCCGTCAATTATGCGAGTCTAACGGCAGACACTAACACTGGGCCTGGCCAACTTTCTATGGCAGAGCTCGTGGATGTTTATCATTACCCACGCTTGAATAAGGACACGGCTATTTATGGACTGATTGGAGATCCGGTGGAAAAAAGTCCGGGCCATGTGCATCACAATGCCGTTTTTCGAGCGCAGAGTTGCAATGCCGTCTATGTAAAAATGCAGGTGCAACCCGAAGAACTGGAAGAATTCATCCCGTTGGCTTTGGCGCTTGGCATACAAGGTTTGAGTGTAACGATTCCGCTGAAGGAAAAAATTGTGCCTTGGATCGATGAAATAGACCCCGCTGTGGCTCCGATTGGCGCTATCAATACGCTCCGCATGCAAAATGGACGGATCTTTGGGACGAATACCGATGGGCATGGTGCGCTAGACGCGATTGAAAAACAGGCCTCTGTTAGAAATAAGAAAGTTGTTATTTTGGGGGCAGGCGGCGCAGCTCGTGCCATTGCGTTTGAAGCGAAAGCGCGAGGAGCTGCCGTTTGGATCTTGAATAGAACTGTGGCAAGGGCGCAGGAGCTCGCGAAAGATCTAGGTTGCGAAGCGGGGGGACTTGAGGAGGTGCCAAATGCTTACGATGTCCTCATTAACTGCTCGCCAGATCCCATGCCGATTACGGAAACAGACATTCATTCGGGAAGCTTAGTGATGGACATCGTGTACACGCCGAGAGAAACGGATTTTTTACAGGCAGCCTTGCAAAAAGGTTGCCAAGTCGTCTACGGAGAAGAGATGTACTTGAATCAAGCTGCCAGACAAACGGCTTATTGGTTGAGCGGGTGAAAGTTCGCATTCCGGGTTCTAAGAGCTATACTAATCGAGCCCTTATTATGGCTGCGCTCACGAAAGGCCCTGTTCATTTGATCAATCCCTTGTATTGCGATGATACAGAAGCGATGATTGGATGCCTGAGAATGTTAGATATTGAAGTAGAAATAGCGCTAAATCTGATCATTGTGCATGGCGATGTGGGATCTATTGCAGATCAATCGTATCGACTTTTTGCGAAGGATTCCGGCACCACGGTTCGATTTATGCTGGCTCTATTGTGCATTGTGCCTGGCGTTAAAACCATCGAAGGCACCCCAAGGCTTAACGAGAGGCCCATTCGAGATTTGGTGGATGGATTGCGCGAGCTGGGAGCTGTGATTGAATACTCTGATAGGGAGGGATGTCTGCCCCTGAAAGTATTATCATCCACTCTGACAGGTAGTTCTGTCCATCTGAAAGCTGACGTGAGTAGTCAGTTTTGCACAAGTTTGCTGTTGATCGCTCCCTATTTGTCGGAGGGGCTTGCCTTGCAACTCGCCACCCCCCTGATTTCGAAATCTTATGTCGAGATGACGGTGCAGTGCATGCAAGATTGGGGTGTTTCGGTTGCTAGTCAAAAGGGGACGTTTGTGGTTGCGCCGCAAGCTTATAAAAAGAAGCAATACGTCATTGAAGGCGATTTTTCTAGCGCGGGCTATTTTTTTGCGATCGCAGCCCTAACGCAATCGAGCATTCATGTGGAAAATATGAACCCTTGTTCCATCCAAGGCGATCGAAAATTCCTCGAGGCATTGGAGTTAATGGGCAATGTTGTGACGTATGAAAACAACGGAATCTGTGTCCAGGGAAAACAGATCAAACCTCTCGATTTTTCTATGGAAGATTGTCCTGACCAGGTCATGACTCTTGCGGTCTTGGCCGCATTTGCTGATGGGATAACGAAAATTTCGGGAGTGCGATCTCTCCGCACCAAAGAAACCGAACGAGTCGTAGCTCTAAAAAACGAACTGGGAAAAATGGGCATTCGAACAGAAGATACGCACGATACCTTGACTGTCTACGGAGGCTCTCCCAAGGCAGCGGACATCGCTACCTACAACGACCATCGAATGGCGATGGCGTTTGCTGTGGCTAAGATGCGTTTGCCTGAGCTTACGATTCGCAATCCCGAAGTAGTCTCTAAGACATTTCCTACATTTTGGGAGATATTATCCGGGGACGCGAGAAAACCCAGTCCTTAAGGTCTGGGATGAATCGCGCCTCTTGTTTTTAAATTTTCCATGCTACTATAGTGATTTCACTGTCGAGCAGGCTGAGACAAGTTCCTCTAAAAACTCGCTAAAGTTGTTAAGCCCTGGGATTACATGGCTTGGGAGAAATCCCTAGAAGTCTTCGCCTTTAGACGAGGGAGTAATCACCGACTTTACATTGAATATCGTTCTGATTGGTTTTATGGGCTCTGGGAAAACTTCTGTGGCCCAATCTTTGAGCAGGCTCTTACATGTGCCGTGGATAGAGATGGATCAGCTCGTCTATCAGAAAACGAACACGCAAAACATGCATGAAGTGTTTGCAAAGGGAGGGGAATTGCTCCTTCGCGAGACAGAGATTGCGATTGTAAAAGAATACGCTCCGAAAAAGGGATTGGTGTTTTCTACCGGTGGGGGAGTGGTCCTCAACAAAATCATTCTCGATTATTTCAAGGCAGCCGGGGCCCGGGTAATTTTCTTGGATGCATGGTTCGAGACGATTGCAGCGCGGCTCAAAGGGGACGCCTCAAGACCGCTGTTCCAAAATATTTGTCAGGCACAGCAATTGTATGATTTTAGGGTCCCTTTATATCGGCACTATGCAGACGAAGTTGTGGATGCGAATGAGGGCACTCCGGAGGAAATCGCGCAGAGAATTATACTGGAAAAATAATAATTTTTAATTTAAGGTAGATTGATTTAAATTCTGATTTATTTTATTATTCTGCTTCATTTGTTGAATATTTCAATTTTTTTTAATTGATTTATTAAAAAAATAAAACAGGAGTTGTCAATGTCTCAAATTAAACCAACCTCCAATGATCTTTTACCCCCTGAAAGTAGAGTCGTAGTAGCAAGCGGCCCTTCTGTAAATATATTCTTGGAAGTGCAAAAAAAACTGGCAACAACCATTTTTCTGCGACCTGCAGCCGCCACTCTTGAATTGATCTACAGAAGCATCCGGCTTCTATCGTATGCACCGCTACAAGCTATTTTAGGAAGCGCTGATGCGGAAGAGGCCAAAACATCTATGGCCATAGAATGCATCAAAACCCTACAAGCTGTGCGAAATGTCTTGGCGATTCCCTCGAAAATAGCAAAGATGCTGAATGAAAAAATGGTGATAGGAGGACGGGCTACAGCTGTACAACCCGGTGTGACTCCTAAGGAATACCTGAAAACAGAATACGACATTTCTTTCCAGTATTTCGCTAGTGAACATTTTTCTCGCGAGAATTTTAAGGTGATCACGCCTCGACAGATTCACGAAATGCCCGTGTTTTCCGATCCTTCTCTTCTCGCTGTTATGGGATCGCACTTTTTGAAAAGTGGCCTCATGGGGATCAATTTTGGTTGTCCGAATGTCGCTCTTTTCACCACGCATGAATCGTCTCAAGATACAGGTTCTGTCTATAAGGTAGATGCTAAGTCTTTGAAGCGGGAAGATATGCAATATAAAGATACGCATGGAAAATTACAGTCGGGATACTTTTTCATTCCTACGAATTTGCCTAAGGAAGCGATTGTAGCCGTTGAGGAGGCTGCTAAGAAGTTGCAGGGGCGCAGAGATTATACATGCGTTAACACCAATTGCCGCATTTTGAAAGAAGCGGGCTTTACTGTAGAAAATATGGAATTAGAAGATTGCTATTTGCCCACAACATGCATGGAAAACTTCTTGTTTAGAAACGTGTATTATAAAGGGCAGAAGGTGCATTTTGATATTCTCAAAACAACTCCACTAAGCTTAGAAGAATACTACGATAAAATTGATGCGGCGGTTCTTGCAACGCCAGTACGTCATCACATACGCGATCACGATTCTGAAGAAAATAAGAAAGCGCGTGATGCAGAGGCTAAAAAAATTCTCGCCGAAGAAAAAAAGTCTCTTAGAACAAATTTCGTAAATATCGTGTCCGACAAGGTAGCCGAAGCCAGAGAAGTGAAAATTTCTATCACATCGTATTTCGGAGATATGGCTGCCAGGGTTTGGGGGCGTCATTCCTTATATGAGATCAATTTAGCAGATAAGAAAACTGAAATTATGAATGCCTTTGGAAGCCATTCTTTAAAGCCATTCCCCATGGAAAATCCCAGCTTGATGACGCGCATGAAGCGAGATTTTTTGTTTTCCAAGACAGCGATTAATTTTCTGCGAACGCATATGATCGACAGGTACAATACAGAAAAGTTGAGCGCAATGGAACTTTTGGATTTATTAAAATCCACAGAAGGTGCGCGTTTAAATTATACTCTTTTCGCTGATCGGATTGTTTTTGGAAGGGTTAGTTTGCCTAAAGCAGATGAAGGATATAAGCAAGCGGCTGATTGGGCTCTTAGCAAACACGCGTTGCTTGCGGGTCGTGAGGAAGTTCTTTGTGCGGGGGAGCTTTGGTATGATCAAGCCTCAGACCGTTTCTTCATCAACAATGATTCAGGGACATACTATCCACGTCCGGATGATGTGAAGAAAATGGCTCAATTAGCCAATGAGACGTTTAACACAGATCGTTTTGCGGCTTTTGTAAATCCTGCGAGTGGGGGATAGATGTCTGTTCCATATTCAGATACTTATCGTTGGGGCAATTTCAAAAAGGCTCCTGAGGGGGTAAAGGTTGAAAAACATTCACCCGTCAAAGTTTTGAAGGCAAGCTCCGCGGATCTTGTCATCCAGAATATGGCGACGCAAATATTCAAAGAATTTCCGGCTCGTTGTGAGCAGTTTGTACGCGACGCGGCCCGATTGCTCTTAAAAACGCCTGTTCGTTGCATCTATCGACCCATAGTGGAAGGATGTATTTGGCGACAGCGCGAACGGACAATTATCAATGGAAAATTGACCTTCTATTCGTTCGTGCAGCTTGCATCGATTCCTGGGAATTTTTTGGCCTTTCTGATGGCTTTTGGAACACCTCCTTTTGCTTGGGAAAAAGAAGAGTTGTTGCAAGATTTGGATGCCAGTTGGACGCAAGATATCGATGAGCGAAGAGCAAAACTGGAAGCCCTCAAAGAAGAGGGCTTAAAACATGCCGCGGAAGAGACAGAATTTTTGGCCTACGAAAACTGGATTCGTAAAATCGATGTTCTCCCTAAACCGCTTGAAGGGCTAGTTCTCTAGTTCTTTGTGCCCTGCCATGCAGGTCAGAAGCAGTGGCAAAAAATAAAGAATCAGATAGAATGAACGGGTATAAATGGGTCGGGACTACCTTACCGGCGTCTAAGCCTCGAGGACTACCTCGGGGCCTTTTGCTTTTAGGAACACTCCGTCAACAGCAGTTGTCAAATTATCCTTGACTACTGATTTTGTGAGTTCACTCGTTGAAAGTACGTTCTTGATATGCAGGCTGTTCCTTCCTTAGTCTTGAGATGAACTAAACCCTCGCAAAAGGAACTCCACGCATGGCCTCTAATTTTTTCGGGCAAATTTTTCGGATCACTACCTTTGGAGAGTCCCATGGTGCTGGCATTGGCGTGGTCATTGACGGTTGTCCAGCGGGCCTGCCCTTAACCGAGTCGGATATTCAGGAACAATTGGCGTGGCGTCAGCCGGGGAAGAGTAGCTATACATCTCCTCGAGCAGAAAAAGACGCAGCGGAAATTCTCTCGGGCGTGTTTGAAGGCAAGACAACGGGAGCGCCCCTTGCCATTTTTATCCGGAATGTGGATGCCGATAGTCGCCAATATGAGTCGATCAAAAACCTTTATCGACCGGGCCATGCCAACTTTACCTACTTGGAAAAGTACGGCATTTTCGACTACCGAGGCGGGGGAAGGGCTTCGGCTCGAGAAACGGTGGCGAGGGTGGCAGCGGGCGCCGTTGCCAAAAAACTCATGGCCCATTTCGGCATGCAATGCACGGCCTTTGTGGCAGAAGTTGGAGGGATCGCAGCGCAAGATCTCGATTTGTCTAACCTTGCAAGCCTACGGAAAAAAACATACGCCAATCCCATCTTTTGCCCTTGTGAAGATGCGTCGCAAAAAATCATCGAGAAAATTACCCAAGTCAAAGCAGAAAATGATTCACTGGGCGGCGTCATTGGCTGTGTTGTACAGGCTAGGGTGGGCTTGGGAGAGCCGGTGTATTGCAAGCTCGAAGCGATGCTTGCTTTCGCCATGTTGTCTCTTCCTGCCACCAAAGGATTTGAAATTGGCTCCGGGTTTGCAGCGGCTCGGATGAAGGGCTCAGAACACAATGACGCTTTTGATGTTGATGCAGAGGGAAAGGTTTTTACTCCCACAAATTTTTCCGGCGGGACGTTAGGTGGCATTTCTACGGGTGCTCCGATCTTCTTTCGCGTCGCCTTTAAACCTACCCCGAGCATTAAGAGGCCGCAGCAAACGGTCAATTTACAAGGTGAAAAAGCGTCGTTTGTATTGCCCGAGACAGCCAGGCACGACCCCTGTGTGGCCATTCGCGCGGTTCCAGTTGTTGAGGCCATGGCGGCTTTAGTGTTGGCGGACGCTATTCTAATGGACAGAGTTGCAAGACTTTAGAGAATGTGAGCGATAGAGCTATTGTCTATAACTCATGTTTTATGGTATTTTTGAGTTATAGGAAGAGGTTCTATAACTCATGATTTGGAACTGGGAACTGCCCAATTGGCCTAAACTTACCTTCGATCCGTATCCACTTGCCCTCCTGGATAAAAAATTTCTGCTGGGAGTTGGGAGCGCTTCTGCCCATTTGAAAATGATCGATGAGCAAGAATACCGCCGATTCATTGTAGAGATTCTGAGTTTAGAAGGGGTAGAGAGCGCCCGGATCGAAGGAGAGATACTCGATCGAGAGAGTTTACAATCCTCGATTAAAAAGCACTTTGGATTTGCGACGACTGTGCAGCTGAAGGGAGGTAGAGAATCGCGAATGGCGGAGCTTCTTTGCGATGTGTACGCCACATTTAATGAGCCGCTGACGCACGAAATGCTCTGGCGTTGGCATGCGATATTGTTTAAAGGAGTGGCTACTCTTGAAGATTGTGGCAAATACCGGAGCCACCCCGAACCGATGCAAATCGTGTCGAATCGCTATGGGTCTTCGCACGTGTTTTTTGAAGCGCCTCCCTCTTCTCGAGTGATCGAGGAAATGACGCAATTTATCAGCTGGTTTAACCAACCGAATAAATCGGGGTCAATTCTTGGGCAGGCTGCCTTGGCGCACGTCTATTTTGAAAGCATCCATCCCTTTGAAGACGGCAATGGAAGAATCGGTCGTGTTCTGGTGGAAAAGATATTGGCGCAAAGCGTAGGTAGATCTATATTGATTGCCGTTTCCCATGTGTTAGAGAAACAGAAGAAAGAATATTACTTTGAACTTGGAAAATGCAATGGCACCTTGGATGTGCAAGACTGGGTGGAGTTTTTTGCCAAAGCAGTTGTTCAGGCACAAGAAGAATCGCTCAATCTCCTCTATTTCCTCATCGCAAAATCGAAGTTGTTGAACGCTCTTGCGGGACAACTGAATGCCCGCCAAGAAAAAGTATTGCTCCGCATGTTTGCAGAGGGACCCAATGGATTCACCGGAGGTTTAAGCGCTGAAAAATATGTAACAATCACAAAAACCTCTCGAGCGACTGCTACGCGCGATTTGACAGACCTTGTGGAAAAAGGGGCTTTACGAAAAACGGGAGAACTGCGACATACCAGATATTGGTTGAATATACTCACGGCCTCTTGATGCACTCTCATCTTTTTCACTTAGGCAAAACCCTTCCGCATAACAAGTCCGAGGGAGGGGAGAGAACCAAGGCCGATAGTCTCCATTTCCCAATTCTTAAAGGCATGAGCCTGTATAAATTATTGCTTCGCCCTCACGGAGTTCGCGAGCCCCATTGGCACATCAATGCGGATGAGTTTGGCTATTGCTTAACAGGAGAGGTTCTCGTTACGTTTTATCACACTTCTGATAATAAACAGGTGTTTCTCGTGAAAAAGGGAGAAGCATTTTGGATTCCCTCAGGTGCTTTGCACACGATCGAAAATAGGGGGGCAGAAAATGCCGAACTGCTCCTCGAATTCACGCACGAAAATCCCGAAGAATTCCATCTTTCGAGCGCAGTGGGCGTGTTTTCCAATGCCGTATTGGGCAATACCTGGGGCGTGAGCCAAGATCATTTTCGCGCTTTGCAACGCCCTCTGAAAGATCGCTTTGCTGTAATTAATCCAGGCAATCGTCTGATACCAGATGTTGCCCGATATGCCAATCCCTATCACTTCGCTCTCGAAGCGTCGGAACCGCTGTTAGAGAAAGCGGAAGGTTCGGTTCGCGTGGCTCGTCAAAATGTTTGGCCAATATTGCAAAACCACGCGCTCTATTCCCTCCGCATTACTACCCAAGGAATGCGAGAGCCACATTGGCATCCAGAAACCGCGGAACTGGGATATGTTCATGAGGGACGGGGACGGATGACGATCCTGAATCCTCAAGGAGAGAGTGAGACGTATATCCTGCAGCCTGGCGACGTCTATTTTATCCCGAAAGCGTATCCGCACCACATCGAAAACGTGGGGCAAGAACCCTTGCATTTTCTGATTTATTTCGATCAAGCGATGCCGCGAGATGTGGGGTTTTCTGGGAGTATTCGAGCATTGCCCGATGAGGTTCTGGGGTCTGTCTTGCAAGTCGATCCCTCTTTTTTCAGGCCGCTGCATAAGTATTTTGTGGATCAATTCCTGGTGGAGAAAATCAATCCTCCTGACGTGTAAATTTTCAACTTGACAGCCTTGGCTAGGAGGAACGTATACTCAGTGTTTATGAACGAACATGAAATATGCCAAAGATCTGACATCCCAGGATATGATTCTCTAGAGGGTCTTGCGTTAAACATTCGCTCCTCGTGGAATCACTGCACAGATACGCTATGGAATCAGCTTGAGCCAGAGTTATGGGATTTAACTCGCAATCCATGGGCTGTTTTGCAGACCGTGTCGAGGGATAAGCTTCGCGCGAAACTGACCGACCCTACATTCATCGGACTTGTGAATGAACTCGTAAAATCAAAAAAAGATGCCTTTAGCGCGCCTTCTTGGTTTGCCAAGACGCACCCAAATGCTCTCTTGAAAACTGTGGCGTATTTTAGCATGGAATTCATGCTTAGTGAAGCTTTGCCCATTTACTCGGGAGGGCTCGGAAATGTGGCAGGAGATCAACTCAAGGCAGCTAGCGATCTGGGCGTTCCAGTCATTGGGATTGGCCTGTTGTATTCGCAAGGGTATTTTCGGCAGTTCATAGACAAAAATGGGGATCAGAAAGAATTTTATCCCTACAACGATCCCGGCCAATTGCCCATCAAGCCATTGCGGTTGCCAAATGGCGAATGGCTGAGAATTCGGATTCCTTTGCCGGGCTATGCGCTGTGGCTTCGCACGTGGGAAGTACACGTGGGAAGACGTAGGTTATATTTGCTCGATAGCAATGATATTAGTAACGAGCCCATACACAGAGGAATAACGAGCGAGCTGTATGGCGGTGATAAAGAACTTCGTTTGCAACAAGAGCTCGTTCTTGGCATTGGTGGATGGCGCCTTTTAGAAGCGCTTGGGATGATTCCCGAAGTATGCCATATGAACGAGGGACATGCGGCCTTTGTTGTTTTGGAGCGGGCTTACCATTTTATGAAGCAGACAAAGCAACCGTTTGATGTGGCTTTGAGCGCTATGCGGGCAGGCAATTTATTCACGACTCATACTGCAGTTTCTGCTGGCTTTGACCGGTTTTCCCCAGATCTTATTGCGCAATACCTGAGGGATTACGCCACGACGAAATTGCAAATTTCTTTAGAGCAGTTACTGTCTCTGGGACAAATGCATCCAGGCGATGATTTCAACATGGCGTATTTGGCTATTCGAGGCAGCGGCTTTGTCAATGGCGTAAGTCAGCTACATGGCGAGGTGAGCCGTCATTTATTTCGGGACTTATTTCCTCGATTTCCCGAAAAAGAGATACCGATTGACTATGTCACGAATGGCGTTCATGTACCGAGCTGGGATTCTGCCGCATCCGATGAGCTTTGGGAAGAAAGTTGCGGCCATGAACGGTGGCTGGGAAAAACAGAAGAGCTAGAACATATCATTCGCGCTCTTCCAGATGAAAAAATTTGGGATTTGCGCAATCGCTCGAGAACTGCTTTAGTGGATTATGCAAGAACCAGGCTTGCGAGACAGCTGGCAGCCCGAGGTGCTGATGCGGAAGATATCGAAAAAGCGAAAACTTTATTGGATCCGAACGCGCTCACACTTGGTTTTGCTCGTAGATTTGCGGAGTATAAAAGACCCAATCTATTGTTGGATGATGAAGAACGCTTTCTTCGCTTGTTGAGACAGAAAGATCGTCCTGTACAGCTCATCATCGCTGGCAAAGCTCATCCCAAAGATGGAGAAGGCCACGCCTTAATCCGCCGTTGGATGGAGTTCATCTTTAGAGCTGACGTGCGAGCCTCCGTGATTTTTCTCAGTGATTATGACATGGTTTTGACTGAATATATGGTGCAAGGGGTGGATGTGTGGATCAATACGCCCAGACGTCCTTGGGAAGCCAGTGGCACGAGCGGCATGAAAGTGCTCGTCAATGGTGGATTAAATTTATCTGAATTAGACGGTTGGTGGGCGGAGGCTTATGCTCCTGAAGTTGGCTGGGCACTGGGAGATCGGAAAGAACATGGCAACGACCCCAATTGGGATAAACAGGAAGCTAGCGTTTTATATGACCTCTTAGAACAACAGGTGATTCCTGAATTTTATGGTCGAGATCAAAGAGGCATTCCAACGCGCTTTATCGCTAAGATCCGGGAGAGCATGGCGCGCTTAACGCCACAATTTTCTTCGAATCGCACCGTGCGCGAATACACCGAAAAGTTTTATCTCCCGGCAGCGAGCAATCTCTTGCAACGATCGGCGAATGGTGGAGAGATGGCGAAACAAATTGTGGCTTGGAAGCGCTCACTGGAAGAAAAGTGGGATCAGCTACAATTTGGGGAATGCAAATTCGAAAATGGCCAATGCCAGCTGCAGGTACAAGTAGGCGAAATTCTGCCGAAAGATATAGAAGTAGAGCTTTATGCAGAGGCGGGGACTTGCAAGATGCAATACAAAGGGGCTGTTTCCAACAACCCACATGCGCATAACTACCAGACGGCCATTCCCAAAGATATTTCGAGAGAGCACCTCACGGCTCGGATTGTGCCTAAACACGATCGAATAACCGTCCTTGAATGTCCTTTAATTTTGTGGCAAAAATGACGCATAGGGAGCGTACCGTAAAAATTGCTTCGTCGCTTTTCGGGATTATTTTAGCCGATTTTCGATCTTTTTTTGGGGGGCAATATACGAGATGATATTACCCCCCAAAAAAAAATCGAAAATAGGCTCAAAAGAACCCGAAAATCGACAGAAGAATCTTTACGGTACGCTCCCAAGTCCTCTTGCAGGAAAACCTCCGCCATCTTCGATGCTCATTGATGTGGATCAGTTAGTGAAGGCGTATTATACAAATGTTCCAGATCCTGCCATCTCCATTCAACGGGTGGCCTTTGGTACTTCGGGCCATCGAGGTTCTTCTCTCGACATTAGATTTAATGAGCATCACATCTTGGCCATCACCCAAGCCATTTGTTCTTATCGGAGCTTAAAAGGCATCGACGGCCCTTTATTTTTGGGGATTGATACGCACGCTTTATCAGAACCTGCTTTCCAAAGTGCGCTGGAAGTGTTAGCGGCCAGTGGCGTAACAGTCATGCTCTCGGCAGAAAGCCCCTATACTCCAACACCGGTAATTTCCCATGCGATTTTGACCTATAACCGGGGGAGAAAGAACCATTTGGCGGACGGCATTGTGATTACTCCGTCGCACAACCCGCCGGATCAAGGGGGCTTTAAATACAATCCACCGACTGGTGGCCCAGCGGGGCAGGAAATCACCAATTGGATCCAAACCCAGGCCAATGATCTGATGGCGAAAAAACTTGCGGGAGTCAAGCGGATGCCGTTTGAAAAAGCGCTCCATGCTTCAACGACTAAAAAACTTGGGTTTAGATCGGCCTATGTGCAAGATTTGCGGAACGTGATCGACATGGAAGCAATTCGAGAAGCGAAGCTTCACATGGGAGTAGATCCGCTAGGCGGCGCTGGCGTCCATTATTGGCAACCTATCGCAGAACTTTACGGCCTTGATCTCACCGTTGTCAATTCTACGGTGGATCCCACCTTTCGTTTCATGACGGTCGATTGGGACGGCAAAATTCGGATGGATCCTTCGTCGAAATATGCGATGCAAGGGTTGATTCGGCTAAAAGATCGCTTTGATGTGGCTTTTGCTTGTGATACAGACCACGATAGGCATGGCATTGTTGCAAAAAGCTGTGGGCTTCTCCCACCCAATCATTACTTATCCGCGGCTATTTTATATCTGTTTCGGGACCGAACGAATTGGCCCAAGAGTTTGGCGGTTGGCAAGACGCTTGTGAGCAGCCAAATGATTGACCGAGTCACCAAAAAACTGGGCCGAAAACTCTACGAAGTGCCTGTTGGTTTTAAGTGGTTTGTGAGTGGTTTATTGGATGGAACGTTGGGATTTGGCGGAGAAGAGAGCGCAGGCGCTACGTTTTTACGCCTAGATGGTAGCGTATGGACAACCGATAAAGATGGCATTATTTTGGCGCTTCTGTCGGCAGAGATCACTGCTAAAATGGGCAAAGACCCTGGAGAGATTTATCAAGAGTTAGTGGTTGAATTTGGCAAGCCAGCGTACGGTCTGGTTGAGGCACCGGCTACTGAAGAACAGAAGCAAAAGCTGCAAAATTTATCACCTGACAATGTTTCCTCGAAAAAGTTAGCGGGAGATGAGATTGTCTCTATTATGACAAGAGCGCCAGGCAACAACGCGCCCATTGGGGGACTTAAAGTGTCGACAAAGAACGGTTGGTTTGCGGCGAGACCTTCCGGCACTGAAGACATTTACAAAATCTACGGCGAAAGTTTTTTAGGGGAAGATCACCTTGCCTGCATCTTGCAAGAAGCGCAGGCAATGGTGACAAATGTGTTGAAAGGCTCCCTAGAATGAGGAGCCTAATAGTCTGACTAGACACATAACATCATTGCTTTTGCATTAGATGTTACACGCGGACTGGAACAATTGGAACAATGCGAGCTCCGATTGTTGCATGATCAGATGGCATTCCGATCGTAGGCAATTTGGTGTCTTTGCTGAGCGGACGTGCCTCAAAGGCCGTTGTGAGGTCTTTGAATGCATGAGACTTAAGAGTGATAATGTAGTCTTTTCTAGCCACAACTTCTTCACCCACTTTGTCATGCTGAATCGATACATCTCTTTGTTTTGTTGTGGTTACTAAAATTTCCGCAGCATGCAACCCAAGTTGATTCAAAAGCTGTAACAAGTCAGCTTCATCCTTAGGAGTATTAGAGTTTGCGTCTACGCCAATGATGAGTTGCAGCGTTGGATCTTTTTTCGCCCGTTCGACGAAATCAGCATAGATCTCTGAGATGAGCGTTCGAGCATGGTTAGCATCTTTTGCTGAACCATGGATCGAAGCGAGGTAAGCACGTTGGTCAACCCCTTTTCGTGTTGCAATGATTTTGACAGCTTTTCCTTCCCCATCATTTAGAAGGACTTCATACTTATTCTCCCAATCGTTTTTATTCAGGAAAATAAAGGAGCCATCGCTCGAAATTTGGTTGGCTGTAGAAACAAAGTGACTGGATTCAAAAGTCTGCCGAAGAGCTACATCGCATTCTTGTGTAAAGAACACAGAGGAGTTTTTAACCTTTTGTAAGAAAGTTTGTGCACGGAGTTCTGGATTTCCTAGAGCGGACGCAGCAAATGCCCTTTTTGTTCTGTTGATTGCATCAATGAATCCTGGCTTATGCGTTGTAAGAATACGTGTATTCGTTCGTTGATAGATCAGATACAAGAATACTTGCCCTTCTGGAGTTTGGAAAGGCGCGAAATCTTCTAGAGTTGCAGTGACGTTATTGCCCAAGCATGCTTGTAAACCTGCTAACGCAGCCCTTACAAATTGCGGCTTAGTGTCCTGCCATGTTGTGAGTTTTTTCTTCATGCTTGCTGCGTTCTCTGCGCATGCTAGTACTTCCGGTGTAAGGAGAGCTCGTGTAAGAGCGTTTTCGACAATCATAGGAGCTGGAGAGGACAAAATGCCAAGAGTGAATCCTTCTGGAGTCTCTTTCGCACGATCTCGTAAAGTTTTATCGATGCTGGTAAGAGGTGTTGGAAGGCGTCTGAGAGCGTAGAAAATTCTTGAAGTTGCGTATTTTTCGAAAAATGGCTTTACTGCCATCATATTTTCTACATTGAATCCATTCTTAGCGGCCATGTAAATCATCTCGTCGAGTTCAGGAGCAGTAATCAGTTGCCCCAAAGTAGGCCCATGGTTCAAGTCAGCTTGAATGTTTTCTGCCGTTTGCGGTTTGCAGCCGGTCGATTTGCCAGAGATAAGCTCGCTTACTTCTGCTTTGACGCCGTTGATTTGAGGACCATAGTCGCCGACATATTCGTCAAAACCGGAGAGAAGGCCCCCGATATTGCCACAAGCCACTAAAAGTCCTTCGGTGACTTCTGGATTGGCCGTAAAGTACCAAGCGGCGAGCGATCCAACGCCAAGCGCTGCGGCGCCTAGGACAACATTGGCGGTCGCTAGGCCAATGCCAAGGCCTACGGCAGCTACAACTCCCCAGCGGGACTGGATGATGTCGCATACTTTATCTTTCAGTTGTGTTAGGTAGCATGCATCAGCTGGTGGGACTGATTGGCTGTGAAGTGTTGGGGTGCGGTCGATTTTCGGTTGCGTTGAAGATGTTGCTGACATGAACTTTTCTCCCTGGTTGGTTTAAGAAAGTATAAAAACTTTACGTTACATGCGTATTTTTGTCAACTCTTAACTTTCTGTTTGCAGGGGCTTGCTCTTGTGGCTTTGTTTTAACTCATGGATTGAAAAAAATCTACATCTGCCTGAAAGTTGTATTAAATGATTTATTCATCAATTTAGGAGAACTTATGCCGGAAACTGTTAGCAAACCAAAGATGCCTTTTTGGATGTATCGCCTCTCAACGATCGCAAAATCCTTCAAGTTTTTGTATTCTTTACCTCCAGAAAAACTCAATGCCTTCTTAGATTCCTACGCCATCTTTGATCAAGATTGGGCCGATGAGAAATCTCTCATCAAAGAAATGGGCGCCGATTATTGCAACGAAGTGAAGAAAAAAACGGTTGATTACTACAGCGTTTTGAATCATCTCTGTGCGATTGGCCAGGTAGAAAAGATGTACATCCCTCCCGCAATGGATCTCTCGAAGAGCATCATCGAAAACCAGCGGATTTATGAGAGAAAAGTAGCGCAAGACCTGAGGCTGACGAAAGAGAGCCGTGTGTTTGACATGGGATGCGGCAGAGGGCGAGTTGCCAATCATATGTCCACTGCTACTGGCGCACATGTGTCAGGCATGAATATCGACCTAGATCAATTGGAATCCGCTAAGCAATTTGCGGCCCGAAAAGGCCTTGCAGACAAATGCGACTTCCAATATGGGAACATGAACGTATTCCCCTTTCCGTTCAAAGATGCTTCGTTTGATGCTGTGTATGAGATCCAAGTCCTTAGTTATTCGAAGGATTTAGAGGCAACATTTCGGGAGCTAAACCGAGTGCTTAAAGTAGGAGGAAGAATCAGTTGTTTGGATTGGGTTGTGCTCGATGCCTACGATGCAAAAAACCGGGAACATAGCACCATGATGAAAGAGGTAAAAGCGGTGATCGGCGCGATCGGGAATCCGACGATTAAACAATACACGAATGCGCTGGAAAAGGCGGGATTTAAGATCCTCATCAATGAAAATGCTAGCCTCGATGGGCTGCAAGCGCCTCTGATTGAACAGGCGGATAAGTTTTATACACGGC